>Ga0194117_10001610_pt1 | contig 25742 bp, 19 predicted proteins | sample TA2MahsurfametaG_FD_160579 | JGI IMG/M metagenome (GOLD analysis project Ga0194117, IMG submission 160579) | Freshwater microbial communities from Lake Tanganyika, Tanzania - TA2015009 Mahale N1 surface | ecosystem: Environmental > Aquatic > Freshwater > Lake | place: Tanzania: Lake Tanganyika...
TTTACACCTTTCCACTCGTAGATGGTCCTCATAAGCGTATTGGAAACTTTCGCAAGTTCGCGCTCAAAGTGAGACTCCTCCATGCCGTCTGGATCACTTGGACGAAGTTCAGGATGAATTAATTCATCAGTGAGTGATCGTCGCTCGCAAGGAATAGGAGCATCGTTAAGAGCATCGAGAACTAATTGATCTGCAGCGATCAAGAGCTCGGGTGAAAAGCGTCCGTGAATAAATTTCTCTATTGAAGTCGTTCGCTCTTTCATAGGTGAAAGTCCCCACCTTTGGGCGGTGAGTGCGGCAAAATCCGAGGTCTCTTCTCCGTCTGTTACCTCGGTTCCAAATGAGGTCACCAGAGACTCGGGAAAGTGGTGGCGAATGACGAGTTCTGCGAAAGGTGAGCGAGCCTTATTTTGGCGACACGCGACAGCAATTCTCACGCCGCACACTGTAGCGGCGACTTTTGGGGTTTATGGCATCGCTTTAAACGGACTTGGCGTGTGCAGTGAGCCTGATTGAGGGATCGCCGCTTGGCCACAAGAATTCTGGACGGTATCTTAAGGCATCCCACCAGCAAGGTAGGTCCAATGGAACTGATCGCCTACTGGCGATTACTTGTGCAGTCGCGACATTTAATTTCTGTCACGACTCTTTGTGGCCTGCTTATTTCTCTCTTTGTAACAATGTCGATGACGCCTGTTTATAAGTCTTCGGCACAACTCTTTGTGTCTACACCAGCGTCCGCGGTCGATATCTCTGCGCTATTGACCGGTTCAAGTTTTTCTCAGCAGCGCGTGAAGTCATACGCCCAAATTATTAATAGCCCTGTAAATCTTGAACCTGTGGTCAAAGAACTCAAACTCAAGATGTCGGCCGAGGAGTTATCTAAGAACATCACCGCATCTGCTCCATTAGACACGGTACTAATTTCGTTAACAGTTACTGATACCAATCCTAAGCGAGCTGCTCGAATCGCAAATGCTGTAGCGCAACAGTTTGGAATCACAGTGAAGAGTCTTGAGTTGCAGGAAATTGATACTGAATCGCCTATCAAAGTTTCGATTGCCAAATTTGCTACTCCTCCGACGGCTCCAGCCGCTCCGCAGAAGTCCATAAATTATGCGCTGGGCTTGATGTTGGGATTTGGATTAGGTTTTGGAGTTGCAAGCTTAAGAAAGTTACTCGACAATACAGTCAAGAATGAAGATGATTTAGGTGAGATCCCACTCCTAGCGGCAATTGGTTTTGATATAAATGCAGATGAAAAGCCGCTAATTACCCAAATCGGAAGATATGCAGCTCGAACAGAGGCCTTTAGAACTTTACGCACAAATCTCAAACACGCTAATCCCGGTGTTAATCCAAAGTCAATAGTATTTACATCCGCACTTCCTAATGAAGGAAAATCTACTTCGGCAATCAACATTGCCATCTCGCTGACTCAATCTGGCGAAAGAGTCCTTCTTGTCGAAGCAGATCTTCGCCGGCCTAAAGTTCCCATTTACCTCGAGTTTGCATCAAAAGTTGTGGGTCTCAGTGAGTTGTTGAGTTCGCCCACAAAGTTGACCTGGCCCCTTGTGAAGAAACACATGCGAAAGCACCCGGAAATTGATCTCCAGGTGCTGACTTCAGGTCGAATTCCTCCTAATCCTGCAGAGTTATTGGAGTCTGGTCGATTCAGAGAATTGCTCACGATCTTGCGTGCAAAATTTGATTACATCATTATCGATTGCCCACCTTTGCTTCCTATTACCGATGCAGCAATTGTTGCCGCCCAAACCGATGGTGCAATTCTGGTCTCACATGCAGGAGCCACGAAGATTCCTCATTTCGAAGGCGCACGAGATGCAATACGTGGAGTTGGTGCTCTCGTTCTTGGAGTTATATTGAACAAAATTCCTGAAGATGCGATGGAATACGAGTACGGCTATAAGTATGGATATCCGAAGTATTACGGTTATAGCGGCAAGCCTTACGATCCATTGAATTCCCATGAGCGAGATACTCGCTATGCACCTCCAAAATCGGAAGTTGACCGCATGAACGAGGAAGAATTTGTCTTCATCAAGGGAAAGCGCTTTAAAGAAGAGTTAATGCGCGATCGAAATAAGATCTAGGAATTAATGCGCAATAGATGGACATCGGCTCTCCTCGTGGGAGCATTTATCCTCTCGTTTCAACAAACTGCACCTTATCTCGCATTTCTTGCAGAAGTCTGCAGAGGACCTGCGGCTTATCCTCCAGATTTACCTGACTGCCTCGACCCAGCGGTTCTGGCGGCCCAAGAAGCTGCTAAGAAAGTAGCAGAAGAGAAAGCTGCTGCTGAAGCTGCTAAAGCGGCAGCAGAAGCTAAAGCTTCAGAAGAAAAGGCGAAAGCAGATGCTGCTCGCTTGCTTGCAGAGCAAGAGAAAGCAAAAGCTGACGCCATTGCTGCGGAAATTGCAGCGGGAAATATCAAAGCGGCTGCGGAGAAAGCAGCAGCTGAAGCAAAGGCAGCTGCAGAAGCAACTGCAAAAGTCGAAGCGGCAAAAGTAGCTGCGGCGGCAGAGAAAGCTCAGAAAGAGGCTGCACTCGCTGCATCACAGAAAGCGGCTCAAGAAGCAGCCGCAAAACTGGCGGAAGAGCAGGCGAGGTTATCTGCTGAAATCCTTGCCAAGGAAGCGGCAGCAAAGGAACAAGAGGCTAAGGCTGCAGCCGCAAAGAAAGCTGCAGAGGATGCTCAAAAAGCTTTTGAGGCTCAACGTGCTCAGTTAGAGGCTCAAATAGCAGCCGCCAAGGCGGAGGCAGATCGCCTTGCAGCAGCGCAAGCCGCAGCAGCAGCAGAGCAGGCGGCAAAGCAACAAGCGGCGCAGGCTCTTGCACAACAGGCGCAGGCGGCAACGAATGAGGCAGATAGTGCGCGGCGCGCATATGTGGCAGCTGGCGGTAATGCGTTGCGAGCTGGTCCCATTGTTGAAGAGAAAGTTCGGCCCTCGAGTGTCGGCTTTGAGTATTTAAAAGCGCAACCACCTGCAGAAAATGCAACGCTTGAAGAATTGCGCGCCGCGTGGCAAGCAGCTGAGGCGAAAGCAACGGCCGTTAGCGGTCAAGCAAAGGCAGCAAATGATGCAGCTTCTGCTGCGAAGGCAGCTGCAGATAAGGCAACAGCAGATGCAAATGCAGCGGCAGATACACAGAAAAGACGTGAAGCAGACAAATCTGCTGCAGAATCCAAAGTGAAAATAGCAGAAGCCAAAGCTAAAGCAGAAACTGATGCCCAGGCAAAGCTCTTGGCTGAAGCGTCAGCCGCAGCAGCTGAAAAAACTCGAATTGAAAATGAAGCCAAGCAACTAGCTGCTGATGTACTTAAGAAGGAAGCAGAATTCAAAGAAGCGCAAGCGAAAGATCTTCAAGCCCAGGCAGCTGCAGAAGCCGCTTCAGCAAAAGAAGCAGCGCTCAAAGCAGCTTCAGAAGCATTAACGAAAGCAGCAGACGCTGGTGGAGATTCCGCAGAAGCTGCCAAAGCAGCTCTTGCATCACTCAACAGCGTCGTTGCCATGGCACAGAGCGCTGCAAATAAAGCAGCAGATGCAGCCAGCACCGCTAACTTGGCAGTCGATGCTGCGTCTAAGGCGGTTACTGATAAAGCTGCTGCAGAAGTTGCTGCGAAAAACGCAATTGCAGATGCAGAAAAGCAAGCCCAAGCAGTTAAAGAAGCGGCAGCAAAAGCGGCGATTCAAAAAGCAGCAGCCGAAAAAGCGTCAACAGAAGCGAAGAAGAAGTTAGAAGCTGAGCAAGCAAGAGCGAAGAAGAAGGCGGCGGCGGCAAAAGCTGCAGCTGCGAAGAAAATTGCTGTACTTAATGCCAAAGCAAAAACTCTAGTTGGAGGCGCTAAAACAGGATCTGCGACCGCCCAAGATAATGCAAATTCAGCTAATACGCAGTCAAAATCAGGAAGCGTAAAGCTCGAAGAAGCGGAGAAAAAAGTCAAGGATGCCGAGAAGAAAGTCAAAGAAGCTGAGGCTGAGTTATCGCGCCAAGAAAAAATCTTGAATTATTTGAAAAATGCTCTCCAATCAGCTCAGAATGTACTCAGTTCCATTATCAAGAATATTTTCAAGAGTGACAAAAAGGATTCAAAAGAAGGTGCGTCGAAGAAATTTGAAGAGGCAAAACGCACGGTCGAGAATTTGAGTCGAGACGTCGCACAAGCATCGAGTAAACGGGATCAAGAACAATGGAAACTTGATAATGCTAAATCTGAATTATCTATTGCCAAAATCCAGCTATCTGCGGCAAAAGATAGTGTTCTGTACGTTGGAAGTTACGTTAAAGCGGCAAATGACGCAGCAGATAGTTATAGGCGAGCTGTCAATGTTTCGGAAGCGGTTGCTCGTGGTATCGACGGTGCTGCTAAAGAAGTAGCAGGAATCGAAATTCAGCAATTTGCTTCTGAGAGCAGCATCAAGGTTTCTACTGGATGGATGGTTCTAGGTTTCTTCGCAGGAATAATTTTCACGTTATTCGCAACGCGCGATCGTAGAAGAAGAAAAGTGAATCCTAAGGTCCTTAATGAACTGCTTCAAAGTGAAGAGAAATTCGTCCCTACTTTGAAGAATCTTGAACTGGACACTCCAACTAAGAGAGTGAAAAAGAATGTGCCGAAGAAAACTACAAAGAAAGCCGCGCTGAAGAAAAAGTCAAAGAAATAGTTATTCGGTCTCTTGCTGAGACATAGGAGTAAACGTGGCGGTTCGCGCTAGGAATTTAACTTTCTCTGCGAGATTACAACGCATCATGGATGCCGCAACTAAGCGCGGACTGTTATGTATTTCACAAACAAAAGTAAGGACTCCATATTCCGGGAAAGTGACTGCAATTAACCCGAAGTGCCCTACTGACTACAAAAAGAAGAAATCAGTCGGCAGTAAGTCGGCAATAGAAAACTTTCATCAGGGTCCCTTTTCGCATAAACCCAGGCCAGGATGTGCTTACAACAGTGGCATGGTTGTTCTGGAGAGAGATCTTCTGCTAACTCTTAATCACCGGGTCGCAGGTTCAATCCCTGCACAACCCACTTATGAGCCTAAGTTGCTCTGAGAAATATTTCACTTCAAGTCGATGAGTGAAAAAATAAAAAGATATACTTTTATACGTCTAGATAGGAGTGTTCTTGAAGCTTTGCCGGATAGGCAGTAAGGGTAAAGAAAGACCTATGGTGGCTGTAACTGATACCACCTTCGTAGATGTCTCTGATGTTGTAGTGGATTTCAATCCTTATTTTTTCTCATCAGGAGGACTCAATCTTTTAAAAGATATAGTGCCTGAGCGTTTAGCTAAAGGTCTCCTTTTAAGAAATTTTGATGAACGAATTGGGGCTCCTATCTCTTCCCCCCAACAGATAATTTGTATTGGCCTTAATTATGCGGATCATGCCACAGAGACCGGAGCTGAGATACCACCTGAACCTATTATTTTCACAAAGGCGCCCAATACTTTAGTAGGTCCAAATGATGCAATTAAGATACCAAAAGGCTCAAGTAAGACTGATTGGGAAATTGAATTGGGCGTTGTAATTAAGAAACAGGCAAGATATCTAGAGTCGCCTGAGCAGGCATCTAACCATATTGCCGGATATATTTTAGTAAATGATGTAAGCGAAAGAGAGTTTCAATTAGAGCGCCAAGGGCAATGGACAAAAGGTAAAAGCTGTGAAACTTTTAATCCAGCTGGGCCATTCCTCGCAACGGTAGATGAAATAGATAACATCCTCGATTTAAGTATGTCACTATCGGTAAATGGTCAAAATATGCAAAACAGTTCAACTAGACAAATGATCTATACACCAGCTTTTCTAATTCATTATCTGAGTCAATTTATGGTCCTAGAAGCGGGGGACCTTATTAATACTGGCACTCCAGCCGGGGTGGGACTTGGAAAGAAACCACAGCGATTTTTAAAGCCTGGAGATTTGGTGGAATTGGAAATAGAAGGACTTGGAAGGCAATGTCAAAAGATAATAAATTATGATTATTAATTTTCTATGACTTAAAATTACTTCGCCAGCCCTATTTTTTGAAACCACAGGAAAGCTGCGATTGTCCACCCTTGTAACATTTGTGGTGGCTGATTCACTCTATTCTTCAAGCCCATACTTGGATCCCAGACATCAATTACATGTCGATTTATTCCTTTAGTCTCTTCCAAATCAGATCTAAAAAACTCTGGATATCCTCCAACTCTTTTGATTGCTTCTATCGTTCTAGATGCTACAAATTTTGCCTCTCGTGTTCTCCCATGTTTTAAAAGTCCTCTCGTAATAATTGCACAATCAAAAGGCCAAGTGCTCCCACTATGGTAGCCACCGGGTCTATAGCGAGCATTGGATTTCCCAAGAGTTCTTAACCCGTTTGGTCCCAATATCTCTGTATCTAAGGCGCTATCCACTAATTGGTTGACAAATTCTCGACTCTCATTTCCGTCCAAAATTTCGGAGTCGAGCAACCACCACTGATTACTCGCTAGAGAATCAAGTTGGATCTCTTGATTATTAATCACGGCTTGGCCAAGGGCGAAATGAGTTCCTAGCCACCAATTGGCAAATAATTCCCCTTTTAATGATTCTGCTTTATTTTCTAACTCATCTGGCGTTATTTGCCATTTATTATTACTTCTTCTCGCTATTCTTGAAGCTGATAAAAGAGCATCGTAACTCTGTCCAATAATTTCAACAGACGCTGTTCCCTCATTGACTGCAACTATTCCCGTACTTGTAGAATAAGAGTCACCAGAATCTTTCCAGGTTTGATTAAGAAGACCACGAGGATTGCTACGTTGACTTCGAAGTAAACCACCACCAATATCTAGTCTGAATAAGAGCCAACTTGCAGCCAACTCTGCTCTTCTTGATAACGTAATCCCCAATATCTCTATCTCTAGAATTTGTGGTTTTCTCTCGGAGACATCAGATAGAGTCTTCAACCACAATAAAGTGGCATCTATCGAACCATAATAGGGAAAGGTCCAACCCTCTTTCTCAGCGATTTTCTTTGCTTGGGGATCATCAAATTCTCGGACTTCATGGGGAATGCGACCATGCTCTTCCTCGCTTACTAAATTTTGCTCTTTTCCTTGGTATTGACTTAGGGCAAACATGACATTTTCTTGCATGCTAGCGTTATGCTCCTTCAAGAAACTCGCAATCACCAAGGAATCACGACCAAAGAGGCAATTGAATAGCCCTTGGCTCTGGTCTTGTGAGTGATGTTTAAATCTAGCGGAGGCAAAAGGTACTTCCCACTGCCCAACCTTTCCCTTTAGCAAATCAAGCGCTTCTAAAGGCGTTGGGCGCACCTTAGGATTCAAGGAAGAATCATTTAAAGATAACGTTTCTTCGATTGATTGTAACTCTTCTCCCTCAAGGATATCGCTATCAATTACACTCATAACGTCTTAAACTATAGACAATGCGATAAGTAGTCGTGTGGCAACACGCTAGGAATGAGAGATGAATAAAATATGCCCACCTTAGATGTTTCTCCTAATTACAAATCTGTCTTGTCTAATCTGCCCAGATGAAGATTTTCGAACTCGATGGAGAAATATTAGGTACTGAAGTTCAGAATTGGCAGGATCCCAATTGGAAATCAATCTCTCTAAGACTATTACGACCGTTCAGTTGGGACGCCAAAGACAGAGGTTTTGAGGTTGTTAATATTGAGCTCCGAGGGCAAGCACCCGTGATACTTGTCTGTGGCCCTTACGCTACTGCTGATGCAGCAGCTTTAAATAATTCTGTTACAAATAATTTGGACTTTCCCGCTGTTGGGGATGGGGACGGAGTCTTGTATAAAACTATCGGCTCAATTGCTGATGTAAATGATAGGTTTCAAGATGCAGCCGGATGGTTCACGCTAGCGGGAGAAAAGATAGATGGTAAAGAAAACTGCGTAGCTTTATCCTTAAAAAAGAGCAATACTCAGCTGATCGCGTTGCAAATCATCGATAATAAACTGTCAGTGAGTTTAGTTCTTCCAAAACAAATATATCCGCTTGAATCTATCGTTGATTTTATTGATTTACCAAATATGGTAATTGAACAGATGGATGGAGGTCATCATGAAGCATCAAAATTTCTAAAAGAGCTGATAATTTCTGTTATGCCAGAGAGGGCTCGAGATTACTTATCACCCGTAATTGCAGATACTTGGGGTTTTGATACCAATATAAATCAAAACTTAATAAATTCGGTTTCAATTAGCGCAGGGAAACTTGGCGTTGAGATTATCACCGTTGATAAAGGATGGGAAAAAAGTGTTGGAGATTGGGTTGCCAATGATCGATTTCCTGGAGGATTGGAGGAGTTATCGCGATTGGTAAAACGTCGCGGTGTCTCATTTGGATTATGGGCAGCTATCGGAAACGTTAACTCAGATTCTGACTTAATCAAGATAAGACCTGATTGGATTGCTAAATGGCGCGGAAAGGCTCAGGTAGTCTCACACAGGAACTTTTCACTATGCATGGGCCATAGTCCTGTGATTGAGTACTTGAAAAGTCAATTAGACCATTTGATTTCCAATGGGATGAATTGGTTTTTGCACGACTTTGAAACTATAAGTAGATGTGATCGCGATGATCATGATCACCCATCAGGACTAGGTGAGGATTGGGCTGTGAGGGGTTGGTATGAGGTTCTACGTGATTTACGCGAACGGCATCCTAATGTCTGGGTGGAGAATTGCTGGAATGGTGGCCGAGTGCTGGATTTACAGATGGTTTCGCACCATGATTCAACTATCGGGGATGATTGGTGCAAAGTTCGTCATAATGCGGTTGCAAAAGTAGGTTTAGGTAACTTTTTGCCAGCACATTGGTGCTCAAGTTACATGTCAGATGAAGAAGATTTGCCTTTTACCTCGCAGTTAGCCATTTATGCAGTTGGTGGACCTTGGGTATTGATGGGGGATATCCCAAACTGGACTGATGAAAAAATGAATCTTGCTAAAAGAGTCCTGTCTGTTTATCGAGAGTGGAGACCTAGATTCCCCCAAGGATCTGTGGTTTGGGCAGATTTAGTCGGTTTGCCACCAAGCGTTGGTTGGAAATCTGATCAAGACGTGATTGGTATTTCCCTGTTATGCCCCGATGGTGCAGAGTTGATGGCCTGCGTAATCGTAAATCCTTTACAAAGAGAAATTATATGGCATCCGAGGTTTAGTGGATCAGTGAGAATAAAGGATGAATTCAACAATAAGCAATGGTTAATCCAAAACAATAGCGCTCATGATGGTGTTACCCTAGATTCAACATCATCACAAGGATACCTTTTTAGTGCAATACCGATTATTTAGTAGGTGGCCCTACCGCCACTAATATCATAAACAGCGCCAGTAGAGAAGCTAACTTTTTCCGAGCACAGCCAGGCAATTAACTCTGCAACTTCTTCTGGTTTTCCTATACGTTTCATCGGAATTAATGATCGTAGATTTTCTAGAACCTCAGGGTCCGTATCTCGATTCATAGGAGTTTCAATAACTGCTGGAGCTATCGCATTCACAAGAACCCCTGTTGTAGCTAGTTCCTTGCCCACAGACTTGGTCAAGGCAATCACCGCTGCTTTAGAAGCCGAATACACTGAAAGATTTTGATTCCCATCCTTGCCAGCCATGGACGCTATATTCACAATCCTTCCCCAACCATAGCCCACCATTTTTGGGGCAAAGGCTCGGATAAAAGCAGCCATCCCAAAGACGTTTACATTAAAGACTTCAAGCCAGTCGTTTTGTGTGGTCGAAAGTAGAGGAGTATTTGGCCCTACTATCCCTGCTGAATTTATTAAAATATCGATGGGGGGGAGTTCTAGACTTAATTTGTTTATAGCCGAAAAGTCTGTAACATCGATAGTAATACTTGCGCCATGAGCTACGTCAGCAGTAAAAACCTCTATTCCATCTTGCCTTAGCCGCTCCGCTGCTGCTGCCCCAAGGCCACTCATCCCGCCTGTAATCAGCGCAGACTGCTTAACTTTATTATTCAAGACGATTCATTTCTAATGAACTCAACCAAGTACTCACTCAGATAAAGATGCTCATCTTTATGCATGTCTTTATACCAAAGGTGCGATAGGCGTCCAGGGTTTAGACAAGTTCTTTTCTTCGTCAAAGACTCTATGGAATCATCTGGTTGTAGCGACGGGTACCATAAGGTGTGTTTGGGCCGGCATACAATTCGAACAGGCGCACTCCATTGTTGGGAGTTGTCACCTTTACCTAGATCCTTATGGCGATTTATGGAGAGAAACAAACTATCCCCAACCCAGAATGGACTATCAACACGACCAAGGAGCATTACCCAGCAATCAATCTCATCATTCCAGCTTACGGAGGGACCCCAATAATATTTTTCGCTCCCTTGCGAAACCGCTCCGCCTCCTTCGGATCTGGGGATTTGTAATGACTTTATTGGCTCTCCTTTGCCATCCCAGGCAGCCGAAAAACTCTGACCATCCCATCGTTTCGCCTTCTGGTTAGGGTTATCCAAGTCACTAATTAAAATTCTCGCGACGCTGACGCATTGACCAGAAGCTTCTATCTCAGCAGTCCAAGATTCTGTTGACCAGTTACCTGGATACGCATATTCCCCAAAGAAAATATATAGGTATTCACCTGATGCGATTGCGCTTGGGTCGCCAACCCCTCCAGGAAAACAATAGTTCTTGTTGATTGGCAGCCTTATCATTCTTTCATTTCGGTCTTGCAGTAAAATTCCGCGATCTTCCCAACTGTCCCCGCCATTAGTGGACTTCATAATTCCTATTCTTGGCACAGCCTGGATTGAGGAATCACCCAATAGCCCTGGAGGCCAATTGTCATTACTTAATCCTTCTCCAGTTTTTGCATCGTATAAAAGAGTGGAGGGATAATTCTCGTTGTGGTAAAGGGCATAAAGCGTCTTTCCAGAAGAATCCTTTAAGTCCTGGTACATAGATTCGAACCAAACACTTCCATGAAGCCCAGCTTCCGTATTCTTGGCAACCATTGGAAGACTAGGGGACACAAACTTATCTTGCGGTAGCGCAAAAGCTTCCTTTACCGACCCTGCCTCCCCTATTTTTAATTCCCTGGCATCTCCCCACACTGGGTCTTCCCCATATTTGCCTGGAAAAATACGAAAGCGGTCGCCTACCCAAACTGATGACATGTTGCAATCAACGAAAGATTGGAAAACCTGCCTAGGTGTTTTATGTAGCCTCACCACTACTGAGTCTATGCCTGTCTGGAATTCAACTGGTTCTATCACTGTTTAACTCCATAGAACCTCAAAGTAGCAATCTGAAATGGTCGAAGCTCCAGAGAAATACCTGAATTTTCTCTTTCCACTTCTAAATTTAAAGGTTCTTCTAGCAAGGACGATCGACTTACTGTTTTAAAGGGAATATTAAGTCTCAAGTTACAATTAACACGACTTCCTATTGATTCGTATAAACGAACGATTAAGTCGCCACTTCCATCCTCGGCCAATTTTACAGTTTCTATTATCACTTCATCTGCATCACAGAAAACCAAAGGCTCAATTATGCGATTCCCCATAATTCGACGCTCAGGATAATTAAGCGAGTAACCTAATTTTACTGCCTCAAGAATCGAAGCTCCTGGTTTTATACGGAATTTCATAGAGTGCAGACCCTGATCTGCATTAGGGTCCGGAAACCTCGCAGCTCGAATTAAAGAAAAGCGCAATGTTGTAATAGTTGATCCATTTGTATCTGTGTTGCGAGAAATGTCGTAACCATAAGAAGAGTCATTTGCAAAGGCAATGCCCCAGTTTTCCTCCCTGAGATGAACGAACTTGTGCTGACATGCTTCAAAGCGAGCATGATCCCAGCTCGTATTAACGTGAGTTGGCCTCCAGACATGACCAAATTGGATCTCGGCGGCTACCTGCTCCGCGTGCACATCAATCGGAAAAGATAGCTTTAGCAGTTTCTCTCTCTCATGCCAATCAATATCTAATTCAATCTCAAGATCTAACGCATCTGGGTACAGTACGAGCTTCTCTTTGACTATAGAAGTTATTTTCTCTGAGGAGGAGACAGATTTTACAATCTCTAACCAAACATGTCCAGCTTCTGACTGACCATATAAATAGCTTGTGACTTGGTTAAGAACTTCACTTCTTCGTTTGTAGTGTAAGTCAATATCCCAAGCGTCCCACTTATTCGGTAAATCGGCATGTAAGTGAAATTCATTAGCAACGTGATTCGGGGAAATAGCCTCACGCCCATCAGAGAGATTTTTGAATGACGTGATGTGGCCTGTTTTATCAATGGTCACACGAATATTTCTATTTTCTAAAATGACTCCCTCTGGAATTACTTGCAACAGAGCTGGACCTTTATATTTTTCTTTGATTCCTACCGCAAGGGGAGAGATGCCTGATCTTTCGCTTGCACTAACATTTGAAGTCATCTCCACTTCATTAGCAGAGCTTTCTGAGTCATTTACAAGGTTTGACAGAGATTGTTGAATTATCTTATTAAGTGTTTGTGAAATCTCTTGGTGTTTAATCTCTGCTTCGCGATGCACCCATGCAATAGATGTCCCCGGTAAAATATCGTGAAATTGGAGCAAGAGAACTTCTTCCCAAGCCTTTCGCAATTCCTTTGCAGGATAGGTCATCCCTGTTCTCAAAGTAGCGTAGGTAGACCATAACTCAGCTTCACGAAGAAGGGCTTCGTTTCTGCGGTTACCTTGTTTTGTACGCAATTGGGAAGTGAATACTCCGCGATGAAATTCTAAATACATTTCACCCCGCCACACAGGTGCGTTTGGATACTCCTGGTGAGCTGCTTCAAAGAATTCAGCTGCCGAACCAAGTGAAACTCGTGGTGAGCCCTCAAGGTTTTCAGTTCTATAAGCGGCAGCTAGCATTTCTCTTGTGGGGCCACCTCCCCCATCTCCCCATCCAAAAGGGATTAGCGAGCTAGAAGCATGACCTTTTTCCGCAAAGTTCTTCTCAGCAAACCCTAACTCCTGACCAGTGAGTTCGGAGTTGTAAGTATCAGCTGATGGAAAGTGTGAAAAGACTCTTGTGCCGTCAATTCCCTCCCACCAAAAAGTGTGATGCGGCATTGTGTTTGTTTGGTTCCAAGACATTTTTTGGCTTAGGAAAAAGTCCAGGCCAGACTGCTTAATGATCTGCGGTAGTGCTCCCGAGTAACCGAAAGAATCAGGCAACCAGGCTTCTTTTGCTCTAATCCCAAAATTATCCTGAAAGAATTTTTGTCCGTAAACAAATTGTCTGACCATGGCTTCTGATCCTGGCAAATTTCCGTCACACTCCACCCACATTCCGCCGACTGGAGCCCATTGTCCAGATTTGACTCTCTCTAAAATTCCAGAATAAATCTCCGGGTAAAAGTCTCTCATCCACACATAGTGCTGTGCGGATGAACATGAGAAAACAAATTTGGGATGCTCCTGCATCAAGGAAAGAACATTAGAGAAGGTGCGCGCGCACTTTCTTATCGACTCTCTGAGAGGCCAGAGCCAGGCAGTGTCAATGTGAGCATGACCTGTAGCTATTACTTTGTGACTACTTGCGCTTGCGGGTTCATTTAGTACCGTCGCTAGGGCATTACGAGCGTCTTGAACATTCTTTGAAACATCGCCGGTCCTAACGATGTCCAACATATTCTCGCAAGCCCGCAGTAGCTTGTGTCTTCTAGTGCTGTAATCGGGTAGTGAATTCATTAAGCCTTGGATGGCAAGTACATCTTGAGTTAAACCCCAAACTCGCTCATCTAATAAGGCAATACAAAGTTCGTTCAGAGCGTAAAGCTTGACCTCTGGAGAAGTATCCCATTCTCCAAAATTCGTGGGCGCAAAACTATACTCTCCAGCAATGTCAGGATTTGCCGCTACTTCTAAATAAAATTCAATATACTCCGATTCAATTGGCCAAGGTAGCCAGGAGTTTTTTGGTGCTATCGATTTGATTGGAGTACCATAAGGACTGTATGCAAGAGCCTCCGCTTGAAAACCTGACCGGGATCGGTTGTAGCCAAAATCTACAATGATCTCAGGTTTATAATATTCTTTGTGCTGATCTCTAAATGGCATTTCTCCTGAAACTCTGAGCCATGTTGTTGACCATGCACGACCAAATTTCCATCCGATTGGAACAGACTTAAACTCTTGCTGTTTTGCTACATAGAACGGTACTGGCTCCCCGGCAGCCTCCCAGGCAGAAATAACTAAGGGGTGTTTGTTTGAATAGATGCTTGAAAAAAGACGGTCGCGAACAAACCGCTCTAGCCGCGCTTCAACTTCTTTTGTATCTTGATGCACGCTCTATTCACCTCCTTAAATTATGAAGAAATTATAAGTCGTCTTACTTTCATTTCGATTATCCAGGATGAAGCAGCCTTTGATATATCCCAAATTAGGTTCGAATCTATCTCACTTCCCAAAACTTCTTGGCACTCACCATTTTCTAGATTCGTAATCAAGTAGTGACAGCCTGAATCCAAGAATCTCATCTCAAATGGGAGCCTTTCAGCCTTTTCCTGTAGAACAAACCCTAATACTAGATGGGTCTCTTGCGCTTCATTTGAATGGCTCGAGAGCACCCAAATGGAAATCCTTTGACCGCCACCACCGCGCTCTGGTGGACCACTTAAGGGAGACAGGACGGCATGGGATAAAATAGGGGCAATTGATTCGCGAAAAACATTTATATGGTAGGCGAGCCGCTCAGTCAACCTCTTTGGAAAAATTGGCAGTGGATAACTAAAACCAAATCTATGAAGCATCGCGGCACGAATTATCAGATCAAACTCTGCTATTGATACCTCATCCCAGGCAATGCGTGATGGAGGATAGTCACCTCTCCAATATGACCAGGGCCAATGAAGTATTGCTATCGGAGGTAATATGTGGCTAGCCCCCCATAGCACCTGTAAGTGATGTTCAGTGTAATCAGGGTCACTCAAAAAGAAGCAATGAACATGCTTTGCTAATCCTAAATCTATTCGTAATCCACCAGAAGAACATGCTTCAATTAATAAATCTGGAAACTTTTCTTTGATTGTATCTAAAAGTTTGTAAAGTCCTTGGTAATGCCTAAATAAACCGTCCCCAGAGCTATGACCATGGTCAATCCGTGTACATCCCTTACCGGGATCCACATTAAAATCGAGTTTTAGCCACTTAGCTCCAATTTCAATCACCACTCGGGTAATAGAATCCAAGGCATGTTGCCAGCCCTCAGCTGAGCCTAGACAGACATAGCCTAAGAAACTTGGATCGTCTTTATCTAATCCCTCACTTCGATTGATGTAGGACTGATTAGAATTGTTCCCACCAACGTTCAAAGCGAGAACTTGTGGCGATGTGACCCTTAAATCTGATTTAGCTCCAACTGCCTCTACCTCCAACCAAATTCCTGGTTGTACTCCAAGTTTATTTACTTTAATTCCTAGATCTTCTAGCCCGGATGAGAAACGGGCTCTATTAACTAGGTCCCAATCCCCCCTATGCTCTCTCCAATTGCTGCTTAAATCAGACTTCCCGAACCAACCTGCATCTAAAACAACCGTGTTTGCCCCTATTTCTGCGGCAATTTTCGCATTAGCTAGGAATATCTCTTCGTTTAATTCAACATCTTCGTATGGCCACCAATGGTTCCATTCAATTGGCGCTTTGTCTATTGCAGCAGAACGAGGAATCCAATTATCCCGTATCGAGATTTGTAAAGCTTCGCGAGCATTAAGTACTGAAGCTCCGACAGAAAAAATAACACTTGGAGCCTCCAGTTTTTCCGAAGGTTTTATAGGAACTTCTAAATGATATGGAGAAATCCCCGCCCGAATAAAACCTGCTTTCGAAATTTCAATATGCCAGTTTCCACTCCATACTGGCGCGATTATAATGCAGAATCCGTCATCTTCTCTAACAAGATATATTACAGGATTTTCACCATGGGAAGATCTACCCGAGTGAACTCCAAAAGTCGCACCATTGTCCAAAGACATATTTTTTGCAGAGTACTCATCCCCCCAATCTGAAGAAAAGTAAGTTACTTTCCAATTGCGATGGAGTAGATTAAATGCAAAAGTGTCTAGACGCGTTAGTTTTAGAGTATTTTCTCCATAATTTTCTAATTTTAGACTACATTCAAAGACTGAATTCCCTGAAATACTCTCTGCCTTCCATTCTCCTTTTAAATTTTGAACTTTAAATTCTACTAAAGCACTTTGATCTAGAATGCTTTTGGAATCTATCGACAGATCGCGTAAATCTAATTCAGGGCTGCCAAGAACAGATGGTCTTAGAAATCCAATAATCTCTTCATTAAAATTTAATGATATCTCACCTTGAGTGTCTGTAGATTCCTTGAAGAAAATATCCATATTCCTCATCTTTTCGCAGAAAATGCAATTTGCTGAAATCTTCGACTATAGGCGCATTCTCACATAGCAATTGACCTTTGGCTAGATTTTGACCCTACCAATTGCTAACCTTGCCGTGCATCTCACTACACTTTATTCAACGAAAAGGAGCTATGAACTCTATCTTGCGGGTTGGCGTTATTGGCTTGGGTGGTGCTGGGTTAACACATATGAAAGCTTTCAGCAAACATCCGAATACCGAGGTCATTTCTATAGCGGGCAAAGAAGAGGAGAGATTAAGCCAAATCGCTACTGAGTTCGGTGTGAAAAACACAGCATTTGATTGGCAAGACTTAGTAGCCGATACAGAATTGGACATCATAAGCATAGCTACTCCAAATGTACTTCACTACCCCATTACTATGGCAGCTTTGGAGAGTGGTAAGCATGTTTTTTGTGAAAAACCTTTAGCAATCACTTCGAAACAAACCTCCGAGATGTTTGAAGTTGCGAAAAGAAATAATTGTATTTTAGAGGTTGCGTTAAATTACAGAAGACGTGAGGACATAATTTTTGGTCAGGAGCTTATCTCTTCAGGAAAACTTGGAAGGGTTTATCATTCAAGAGCCTCTTGGAAAAGAAGATCTGGTATTCCAGGAATCGGGTCATGGTTTACCTCTTTGGAGATGGCTGGCGGTGGCGCTGGTATTGATCTTGGTCCCCACCTAATTGATTCATTACTTTTTATGCTTGGAGAGCCAAAAGTTGCAACCGTGAGCGCAGTGAAACACGGTGAATTAGGGATGGCAGGATTAGGGGCAATGCAGTTACATGGTCAAATGAAAGGGACTGGAGAATTCGAGGTCGAGGATCTTTGTTCGGCGCTCCTTCGATTTGAAGATGGGTCAAGTTGTCAGCTAGAGATTACTTGGGCATCTCACTCTAAAGATAGCGATGATATTTCTTTTGAGCTTCTAGGAGTGCAGTCAGGTTTGAGGATATCTATCGCTAATTATGCCTCTGTCAATACTTTAACGATTTATGAAGAAATAGATGGAGCGCCGTTAACTTATAGCCCTGAAATAACCTCCACCACCGAAGGACATCTAATGGTCATTCAAGAGTTTATTGATCATGTAACACAGGGCCAACAAGATAACCACACTATATTAAATGTTATACATAGAGCCACTGTTTTAGAGGCCATATACGAGTCAGCCAAGTCAGGACAAGAAGTAAAACTATGAGTCAAATAAAAGTAACTATTTGGAATGAGAATAGGCACGAACAGAGTCTTGATTCACTTCCTGCAAAAATCTATCCTGAAGGTATACATGGGGCAATAAAAGGTCTACTTGAGGGTGAACTCGGTACACAAATATCTGTAACGACAGCCACATTAGATGAACCTAATCATGGCTTAACGAAAGAAGTGATTGCAAAAACCGATGTACTTCTTTGGTGGGGCCATGAGGCTCACTCTGAGGTGAGTGACCAAGTAGTTGAATCAATTTATGAGGCGGTTAATTCAGGAATGGGATTAATAGTTTTACATTCCGGACATTACTCAAAAATATTTCGTAAATTAATGGGGACAACATGTTCGCTTCGTTGGCGAAGTGCCAAAGATAGAGAATGCGTTTGGACAGTAGCACCCAATCATCCGATTACCAAAGGAATACCGGACCCAATAGTGATACCAGAGCAAGAGATGTATGGAGAATTTTTTGATATACCAACGCCGGATGAATTAATTTTTATTTCTAATTTCTCTGGAGGAGAAGTGATTAGGTCAGGTGCTATTTGGAAAAGAGGGCTAGGTAAAGTGTTTTACTTCTCGCCAGGTGATCAGGACTACCCCGTCTATCATCAAAAAGAAATTGGAAAGATATTAGCAAACGCTGTTTGTTATTTGGTTGCAGAACGTGCTAGCACACCAATAGATGCCACATTCCACACACTAGGGTGGTTTGAATAGTGTGCTAGCCATCGAGCTGCATTTTCGAAGATCTTGACTTTTTTCTGCAGAATAGAGACAAGGACTAATTTTTTTTAATCGTAACCTGAAGTCCCTCAATTATATATTTTGAAGCAAACATGAGAATAATCAGGGGCAAACTTGCGGAGATAAATAGACCAGCTGAGACCAAGGGTTGGTCAGAAACATAACGCGTCCCAATAGTTGCCAAGGTAGGGGTTAGGAGTCGACTCGTCTCGGATGGCAAAATCATAAAGGCAAAAAGAAGCTCATTCCACGCCCCTAGGAATTGCATTATGGCCAAAGTTATCACTCCAGAAGCGCCAAGGGGAGCGATGATTGATCGAAGGGTGCGGAAAAATCCTGCTCCATCAATTTGGGCTGCCTCAGTAATTTCCTTGGGAATGGACTTAAAAACTAAAGTTAAAAAGAAAGTAGCAAACGGAATACCACTTGCGACATATACAAGTATTAGGCCCTTAACGTCTCCAATAAGTCCTAATCGAGCTAGTAGGACATAAATTGGAATGATCAAAACGGGGCCAGGAAATAGCATCACCCCCAGGAACGTTCCTGTTATAAACCTCCCCCCTGGGACAGAGAGTTTTGCTAAAGCATATCCTGCCATTCCAGCAATAAGTAAAACTAGGGCCACAGTAATTGTGCACACGAAAAGGCTATTGAGAAACGCCCTACCAATATTGAAGTTATCTAAAAGTGATGAGTAATTCTCCAACATTAATGTGTCAGGTAGGCCAAAAGGATCACGTGAGTAGTCCACATTGTTTTTCAATGAAGTCATTAAAATAAAAAATAAAGGAAAGATTATAGATATGGAAAGCACAACCAAGCCAATAAGTACAGGTGTCCGACCTTTAATCCTGAGCTTGTTCACTTTAGTTTTGGACAGCTTAATCATCCTCCGATATTCTGAAAAATTTAGTTTGTAGTAAAGTGATAGCCCCGATTACTAAAAATAACATAACAGCTAACGCTGCTCCTGACCCTAAATTACTACTAGAGAAAGCTCTAAGGTAAACCAAGTAATCAACGGTAGTTGTATCGAAACCTGGTCCTCCAGCAGTCATCACAAAAATAAAACCAAATATTCCGCCAAATGTGTATAGAACATTTATGATAAATACAAACCCAAGGATTCGCCTTATGCTGGGAATTGTTACCTGCCAAAGCCTCCGCCACCAACCTGCTCCATCCAAAGCAGCTGCCTCAAGAATCTCAGGATTAATCGAAGTGAGACCAGCCAATAAAAGTAGAGCCTGATATCCAAACCCTGCCCAGACTAGCGCAAACACTATAATCCAAAAAGCTTTTGAGCCATCAACAAAAAATTGAATAGGTTCGTTACCAAAATACTCTATTATTTTATTGACTGGGCCATAGTACCCAAAAATACTTTTCACCATTATTCCTACTACTGCCACCGATAAGACGTTTGGAATAAAGAAAATCACTCGAAAATACTGCCACCCTCTAATTTTCTCAAAGAGAAGAACCGCAACTAAGAGAGCAAATGAGATTACTAGCGGTACGGAAAAAAGGAATTTAATGGTATTCGACAACGCCTGGTGAACAACTGGATCATCTACGAATCGGAAATAATTATCTAGGCCCCGCCATGTGTAAGTTAATCCATTTGTTTTGAAGAAAGATATTACAAATGCAATAAAAACAGGAATAATAGTGAAGAAAAATACCAAAAGAACAGCTGGAGCTACAGCTAGTGCAGCGATTCTACGTTCTCTCTGATTGATTTTTTTCTTTAATGGAATAAAAAAGTCAGTGGCAGTGTTTGAAGGTTTTTTACTCATGAGCTCCTTAAAACACTGCCACTTCTGTAACCTGGAAAGTAATTGGTTACCTAGTCTTTAGTCTCTTGTTCCCAAGAGGCTTTGAGTTGGGCTACCCCATCTTCTGGCGTTATTGTCCCTAAGAACACACCAGCGTTAACTCTATAGAACAGGTCAATTGTTGCAGCTGGCATAACGCTATCGAAAGCAAAAGTTAAACCATCGGTAGCTTTAGTCAAATGCCTGAACTGTTCCTGCAATAGAGGATTTTGTATTTTTGTAGGATCTCCATCTTTATGGTTTGAGGCTTGAGTTTGGTAGATCTCAACAAACTGATCTTGGTTCTCTGGTTGTGCCAAGAATCGGAGGAAAGCTCCTGCTAGCTCCTTCTTCTCTGACTTCTCAGAGATAGAAATAGCAATTTCTGGGCCTCCTGCTCCAATATTTGGATACTTTGCCCCACTTAGAACTGGGATAAAGAATGAGCTAATTTCATCACCAAAGGCCTCTCGCATTCCATTGTTCTCCCATGATCCAACAAGATAGTAAGCGCTATTGCCCTTGACATAGCCAGCATATGACTGACCATTTGAAAGCTGCCCGGCGTCTTTATTGGTTAAACCGCTCTTTCCCCAATCAGCAAATGCTTTATAGGCCTTAACCATTGCAGGATGGTCTACAGGTACTCTGCCTTTAAACATTTCAGTAAATACATTTGCACCCAATTCCCCGCCAACGATTGCGGCAATGAACCAAGCGCCGACATATCCCTCAAGATTCGCCACCCAGAACGGATCTTTTTTGGTCTTGGACTTAATTGTTCGGCCATTCTCAAGTAACTCTTCCCATGTCTTTGGGTGATTTGCTGGATCTAACCCGGCTTCCCTAAGCACTTTATGGTTCTGGAAAACCGTGAATAAATTTCCCGCTCCATAAGGCATTCCCAAAATACGGCCATTTGGATCAAAGTCTTCACGGTTTACATTCCAGCCGGTCATGGACTCTAGAATTTCCTTGGTTAGATATGGTTCCAAGTCTGTGAAAAACTCATTAAACGAGATAGTTGGTCCACCTGCATATTGGACTCGTATATCTGGCCCAGTTCCAGCAATTGCAGCCGCCTGAAATTGAGCAGTATTGGTTGAAATATCTCCACCCTGTTGAACGATTGTGATGTTAACCCCTGGATTTGCTTCTTCAAAAGCTATAGCCATGCGGTCTAAGAAAGAGTTTGGGTCAACTTCTCCACTCTCAAGTGGACTACGACCGAGAATTCCTGTATCCCAAATTAACAAGTCACCCGTTAATGATTCAGAGCTCTCCTCCGAGCTTGAACACGCTACAAGGCTTAAGAGTAGAACTGTGCTTGCAAGAATTGAGAAGACTTTTTTCTTCATTTAAGCTCCTTTATATCCTGGTTTATCTTTGAGGCACATTGCCGGCAAAGAGAGTTGGCCCCGTTTTCGAGTCCACGGCCACATCTTTATTAGAGCACTTATCCTGCTAAACTTCGAGATTTTTTTGGATAACTTTTCTTTATTTTTGTGGTTCTATGGAATTTTGGGGCATCGTGTGCTTTTTAAGCCTTATTCTTCAGCCAAAATGTCCTGCTTTCGTGGTTGCCAGCAAAGGAGGTTGAGGTGAAGATTGAGGTGGTGGACTTTTTTTATGCGGCCATGCCACAGGTCACATTAGAGGCAGACGGAAGTCAAGATGCATTGTTGGTTCGGGTGGCAGGAGATGACGGCAGTTTTGGCTGGGGCGAATGTGAAGCTTCGCCATTAACTTCAATTGCTGCTTTTGTAACTCCGCGATCTCACGGCGTTTGTCAGCCTGTTTCAGCAAGCGTTATTGGACGAGTGATTAAAACTCCAGAAGATATATCCTCTCTTTCGAGTTTGGTTTCACGAAATAGTATGGATCTCCTCCAAGCAGCGCACGTTTGGTCTGGCATCGAGATAGCGCTTTGGGATCTATTGGGAAAGAAACTTCAAGAGCCGGTCTGGGGACTACTTGGGTATTCTAGCAACTTCGCTAAAACACCTTATGCCTCTATGTTAATGGGAGAAGACGCTAACGAGACGTATAAAAATGTGATTGATGTAAAAGCCCGTGGATTTAATGCAATCAAAATTGGGTGGGGGCCATATGGCAGAGGTAATCCAAGTTTTGATGCTGAACATGTTCTTGCAGCACGCGAAGGAATTGGAGCTGATGGAAAACTTTTAATTGATGCTGGGCAAATCTTTGGAGACAATATCCAATCCGCCTCTGCTCGTATTCCAGCTCTCGAGAAGGCAGATGTGACCTGGCTGGAGGAACCTTTTTCGGCACACTCTTTTGCATCTTATGCAGAATTGGCAAAGAAATCTAATTTAGTAGGACTAGCCGGTGGTGAAGCGGCTCATTGCCCTGAAATGGCCATCAATTTGATTGAATTTGGTGACATAGCGTTTATCCAAGTCGATGCTGCCCGAATAGGTGGAATTAGTGCAGCTAAAAAAGTTGCAGATCACGCTGTTAGAAAAGGTATTAAATTTGTCAATCACACATTTACTTCCCATCTTGCATTATCTGCTTCAATGCAGGCATTTGTTGGCTTAGAGGAGCATCGTCTCTGTGAATATCCTGCCTTTCCAAAACAATTGAGCTTTGACCTATCTAAAAACCATATAATCCCTGATAAGAATGGAGAAATTCTTGCTCCAGATAAACCCGGGTTGGGTATCGACTTGGATATACCCGCTTTGGAGCCGTACCTTCGAAAGGTAGAGATTTTAGTTGATGATAACCTTATATTTTCAAGCCCGGATTTAAAATAGATGGTCAGAAGCTTACATTCACCAAAAGTTGAACAAATCAGAGTTTCATTTGGAAAGTTATCTGGCTTGATTCTCCCCCTGCAAGGTGCAGTAATGTCTGAATTATCTTTTGATGGATTCCATTTCTTAACTCGCACGCCATGGGCTGATGAGATAAGTGACAATATCAAAATCGCATCGAACGAGGATTCTTGGGTCAAACAGTGGCACGGAGGTTGGCAACTCTGTGCGCCAACTGCAGGACAACCAGATAAAAACGATTCTAATCCTGAATTTCATGGGAGAGCTTCACAAGCGAAGTGGAAGGTAATCAATTTAGAAAATACTTTCGCCGACTTAGAGTGGTTAGACCCTGCAGAGGAGTTCAGAATAAGACGTCGTTGGGAATTAGTATCAGAACATGACGTCTTAGTAAAATCTTGTGTCCAGAATCTCACAAAAGAAAATAAGATATTTAATGCGCTCGAGCACTTAATCCTTGGACGTGACTTCCTCGACCTTTGTAAACATAATGGGAAGGTAAGACTTAGCGCTCATGACTCCTCTAAGGTTTCTGACTTGAACTACTCAGGGGCGCCTACAGGTAGAGAGTTTAACTTTGGCAACCTGGATGATTCGTGGAAAGTTCTTGATAGCTCTCAGCAAGCCAGAGTTTTTGCCCTCCTTGATTTGGATGAGAAATCGGTTTCGGTGCACAGTGATGCCTGGAATATCCATATCCGATGGTCTGGCTTGCCCCACATGTTGGTGTGGCAGGAATTTGGCAGATCAAAGATTCCTCCATGGGATGGGGAGATTTGGGCGTTGGGTTTAGAGCCTGCAGCGGTTGCACACGGCCTAGAACCCTCTGAGGGCGAAGGAATATTACTTGGAAAACTTGATCACTTTACTTGGCAAATGTCGTTAAGTTTTGCTCCTAACAATAAGGAGGACCATGACTAAAAGATTACGTGCGCTTATTACGGGTGTTGGTAGCGGGATAGGAGAAGCTGTCTATACTAAATTCAAGTCAAGTGGTTATGCAGTGGTTGGTGTCGATGTAAAGCCTAGCCAAGATTGGTTGGTCGCAGATTTATCAAACCCTTCGTCGCGATCACAAGTTGTTAACACTACACTGGATAAATTAGGTGGTATTGACGTTCTTATAAACGCTGCGGGTATTTTTAGAACCACTCCTTTTGGTGAAAGTAGCCTAAAAGATTGGCACAAAATTTGGGATGTGAACTTGGAAGCTCCAATGGAGTTGATGTCTTTGGTTTTCGAGATTATGCAATCTCAAAATTTTGGCAGAGTAGTTAATGTTACTAGTGTCCATTCAAAGGTATCTAAAAAAGACTGCCTGGCTTATGACGTTGGTAAGGCTGGTTTAGAAGCAGCTACAAGGTCGTTCGCTCTCTCAGGGGCTCAATATGGAATTCTAGCTAACTCTGTTGCCCCTGGTTTTGTCCGTACCCAAATGAGTGTTAATGCAGATGGGGTTGATGAAGCAGATACTGATCAATTTAATACAGATTACATCACCTCTGGCCGTCTCCCTTTACGTAGATCATCAAATGCAAACGAGATTGCTGAGTCTATATTTTGGTTAAGTGGAGTTGAAAATACATATGTCACTGGGCAAGTTTTGATTGCTGATGGCGGACTTACGGCAACATTTTGAATGAACGGTTAAATCTAATGCGTAGTATAACAAACCTTGGTTTTCCAGAGGCCCTAAGGTGGCGAGAAGACCGGCTTTGGTTTAGTGACATGTTTACAGGAAAAGTTATGCGTGTGAATCTAGATGAATCCATGGAGACTGTGATTGATGTAAACGAAGGTGGCCCAGTAATGCCAGGAGGTCTAGGGTGGCTGCCAAGTGGTGAACTAATTGTGGTCGATTGCTTAGAACGCAAACTATTAAAACTTACAAAAGAGTTGAATTTGCTTCTTTATGCTGATTTATCAGAACTTACAACTTATCCCTTAAATGATATGCATATAGACCCCTATGGGAATGTTTGGGTTGGTGGGTATGGGTTTGATCCCGAGATTGATTTACCCAGGCCATCGCCACTATTTAGAGTCTTTGACGATGGCCGTGTCTCTCTATCTGTAGACAAGTTTATTTTTCCAAATGGTTGTGAGGGGTTTGGAGACCGACTTGCTTTGGCAGAAACTTTCGCAGATCGTGTAAGTTTTCTAAATGACCAAGGCAAAATATTAGAACAGTTCCATTTACCCTCTGGATTTGGACCAGACGGTATCTCTCACGACAAGCACGGCAATCTATACCTTGCCTCAGCTTTTTTGGGTACTTTAGATTGCTTATCAAGTGATGGAAAATTCTATAACGTCATTAAAATTCCTAGGCTTGATGATAAGTTCAACCCTGGTGGTCCTTTAGGAGTTTTTGATTGCGCTGCTCACCCCAGTCTTCCTGTTTTGGCCTATGCAAGCGCAAGTACCAATGAAAATTATGCGAGATTAAATAATACTGGTGAGATACACTTTATAAAGATTTAATGTCAATTACGGGTGATCTGATTTTAAAGCCATTCCTGTGAAAAGTCGTGACTCTGAATGTTATCTAATTGTGTAGTGTGTTGTACCTCCTTCGTGACTTTTAAATTCGAAATAGAGAGCGAGTTTCACAAATAAGACTAGAGAGGGAATTTCTTCCCTGGATTAAAGATCTTATTTGGGTCAAGAATTGATTTAATGTCTTTTTGAATCTTTAGGATCCGCTCTGGAGTTTCATTAATGAGCGCAGATAGCTTTAAACC
>Ga0194117_10001611_pt1 | contig 25741 bp, 27 predicted proteins | sample TA2MahsurfametaG_FD_160579 | JGI IMG/M metagenome (GOLD analysis project Ga0194117, IMG submission 160579) | Freshwater microbial communities from Lake Tanganyika, Tanzania - TA2015009 Mahale N1 surface | ecosystem: Environmental > Aquatic > Freshwater > Lake | place: Tanzania: Lake Tanganyika...
TGCGTTTTGGGCTCTTGTTACGTGAAGCTTTCACTTTGTTAGTATCGATTACTGTCATATAAGGAGAACTTGCCTGTCTCTTGAGGCTAGCCTTTGAATGTAATTTTTTGAGTGATTTAGCAGAAGAATAAGTTTGTAATGTTTTTTTTACTTCTTTGTAGACTTAGAAAATCTGACGAATTTAAGATCTAAGCAGAGGCTAGTTATTAAACTAGAAATCTCTAAAAATAAGTTTCTATTTGGAAGGAGGTATTAAATGTTCATTCATCAAGGTCTATGTGAACTATTGTTCATCATCTCCAAGCTAGTTTTAATCGAAATTAAATTCCTTATAGGTCGGGATGTGAGGAGGTTGTAACTTCTTCGACAAAACAGTCTATGAATTGATACGACCGATCCAAGGATGGAACAAGATCTCTTTTAATCCCTTTAAAGATCCGATTCTCAATTTCGGATTTTTTTGAAGAAGACCAGCTAGAAGATTCTTGATCTCACTCGATAACTAAACATGATCAGGGAAGGTCAATTCTTCATTAACAATTGCACATTTTATCTCCTCTTCATTTCTTGAATAGAAGGGTGGTAAACCAGTAACCAATTAATATAGCAAAGCTCCGAGAGTATAAAAATCTACTCCATATGAATGCCCTGATCTTTGAATCATTTCAGGTGGCATATACTCTGTGCTTCCACAATAGCTATAGGTGACTTCTCTAGAATGAAGTCCGAATTTGGAAAGGCCAAAGTCAGCAATTTTGACATGTCCGTCATAGTTTATCAATAAATTTTCAGGTTTTAAGTCTCTATAAATAATGTTCTGCTGATGAAGATACATAAGTCCGTAAAGTATTTCTATAAAGTAGAATCTAGCATGTTCTTCAGACATTCTTTTGACTGATTTAAGGTAATAAAAAAGCTATCCTCCTGGGCAATCTACATCAGAGAAAAGGTACAATCGAAGATGAAGCAAACGAAATTGTGAGTTTCAAAACAATGATTGAGTTTGACTATAAAGGGGTGATTGAGCATTGAGCAGATTGATTTTTAGTTTTAAATGATATTTTCCTTCTGGTTTTAGCAGATAAATCTTTTTAACATCACCTTCATCGCGTAAAATTGTCCATCTCTCAAACTTCGCACAAGATAGACCTTACTAAACCCACCAATTGCCAAGCATTTGCATACTTTATATTTCTTAAGCCGTCCTTCGTTGACATACTCTAAACAGTTAAACGAAGTCTTTTTGTTGAGAATTCCTTGACCTATAGATATTTGGTAATCCAAAAGGATATCATGATCGACTGATTCGAAACCTATGATCTGTGCTGTTTTTAGGAGAGGATTTGCATCTCTCATGTTAAGTAAATATCTAAAGATTTCCTGATGAAAAATGTAAGCTAGGTTTTTGGTTTCGATGCCTGTTGGTAACTTAACTTTCAGTGGAGTTCCACGATAATTGAGAGCTACGACAAAGAAAGTGGAGGCTGTTGTTATGGGAGGAGCTTCAGGATACAGCTGCTGAAAATCATCTTCAGTCCATTGGTAGACTCCATCGGAGTTGATCCTAGCCTTGACCTTGCTGGGCTGTGGTTTTTCCTTTTTCTATTTCTACATTTCTAAATAATTTAAAGCAAGTATTCCCATGATTATATATCACAACCAAATAAATTCACTTGAGGTAGATAAAAATAGTGAGTTTACTAGTTAAAGCACAATCACAAAATAATATCTTGTCTATAACTAAACATTTATTTTTCGTCTGAGTTAAGTTTATAATCATTAGCGTCAATGAGTAACAACAAAGAAGACACTCATCATCATAGTAAATCGTTGAACAGTTTTCTCTCTGGTGGCATTGCAGGTGTCATCAGCAAAACTGTCATAGCACCCATCGAAAGGATCAAATATCTTTTTATCGTAAACTCTCCTATATCTAGAAAGACCTCCAATAGGAAGTTCACCTATCGCCTCTTTGTCACTGATTTTTTGCATGTCGTCCAAAAACACGGAGTTTTCAACCTCTGGAGAGGAAATCTACTTAATGTTGCCAGGATTTTTCCACATGCAGCCATTGTAAAACTAGAACTATACAGGATTTCGCAATGTTTGATTTTTTAAGAGCCAAATTTTACACAGGCACATCAAGCCAAGGGTTCATAGCTCAATTAAAACTTTTTGTATGCGGAGCAGCTGCAGGTTTGACTTCTCTTACCATAACAGCACCTTTGTAATTCGTTAGAGTGCGTTTAGCAATGTAGAAAGATTCCTTCACATACCATAACAATATCAATGCCTTCAAAACCATCCTGCAAAAAGAAGGCTTCACAGGCTTTTATCAAGGATATCTTGCTGCCTCATGCGGTATCGTCATCTATCACGGCTGTTCCTTTTTTGTATTCACTAAGCTCAAATAAAAAGTCAAACGAACTTGTCCCAATAGTTATTCAAAATGGTATGTTGACTTCTTGATTGGAGGTCTCAGCGCGGTAGGACAGTTAGTAGCTTATCCTTTTGACATAGTGAGGAAAAGAATGCAGGGACAGAAATTACTCTATCACAAAAAAGAGATACAAATGCTACAAAATTATAAAGGACTAATCAGTGACATCTACAACAAATAAGGTGGAATCAGTGGATTTTACAAAGGAATTTCTTTAAATATGATTAAAGCTCCCATTTCTTTAGCCACAGTATGGACAGTCAAGAATTATCTCAATAGATTACTAGACAAAAGCTATGATTTTTGAGTACATTATAAAAACAAAAATACAGATAGTCATATAATACCAGATTGCTAAATAAAAGATTCACATAGATATGATCAAAGGCTACTTTTCCCAAAAGTTGGATAGGCATTTACAATCGTTGGGCTAAAGAAAGGAAAGTTAGGAGCAGTCAAGTTCACACCACCATCAACGAGTAAAGTAGTACCTGTAATGAATTTGGCACCCTCTGAAGCCATAAAAATACAAGTGTCTGCGATATCTTTCGACTGACCGACTCTTTGGATGGGAATCAAATTTACCAAATTCTTTCCTTCTCCAGATCAAAGTCTTTCAAAGCCTTAAGTATTTTCGATAGGCCCTGGAGCTATTCCGATAACTCTAATATTTCGAGGACCAAGTTCAACTGCCATATGCTTGGTAAGAGCATCTACTCCCGCCTTTGCAGTTCCAGCATGAGATTGTAAAATAGTTCCATTGTAGTGCAATGAGGCAGAAATGTTTAGAATCACTCCTCCTGTCTTCATGCTTTCTTGCACTGTAAACTTAGACAATAGAAAAGTTCCAACAGTATCAATCATCAACACAGTTCGAAAAGCATTTGGCGTGAGTTTTTCAAAAGGGCAAAGAAAATTGCCTGCTGCTCCATTGACCAGAATGTGTATATCTCCATGCTTGGCAACAATCGATTTAACAGTTGTCTCAATTTCATTCTCCTTCCTTACATCGCATGAACTCCCCCAAACATTTGGATTGTTTGTGATTTCTTTCAAGTTTTTGACTGCTTTGTTTATATTTTCAATTTTACGACTGATGATGTAGACTGATGCACCATGTAGCAAAAATTGTTTGGCAATTTCATAACAAATACCAGTGGCACCACCACTTATTAAGGCTAGTTTGCCCTTTAGAACATCTGGCTTAAAAACTGAATTCATATTTTTAATATGATTTAATTATCTAAGTTAGATATCTATAGCTAGAATTACTTTAGAATTAACTTATAAAACAGTGTAAAAATAAAGCATCTTGAATGGCTTGTTTCAAATACAACACTGTTAAAAAATACAAGCTGGGTATTTGGCTGAGATTAGAATGAAGAAAGAATCAGTGGTTTCTCGATTTGGTGAAGGAAATCTGCATCTTGCGACCTGAAAAAGGTACATTATGCAAACAAGCTAACGCTCTAAAACTGTCTTCGACGTTGAAAAACTTGACCAATGCCGTGTTTTTCTAAGCTGATTGTTTTAGAATCGTCACTCTTTCAACTTCGCCATACTCTTCGAAGATGTCTCTGAGGACATTTTACTTACAAATGTTCATTTTGAGGGAAGAAACATGGAGAGTTTATGAAGGAGCATTAATAGTTATAGATTTCTAAGCTGTGAATCTAAATAAATGGTAAGGCTACCTATCAGAAGAACTATCAAAGTAGATGCATTCACACCATTAATTTTCCTTGGGTCTGGCTTATTCTTAAAAGGTAGATGGATCAAAAGTTAGAACATTCCCCATGAAATGATAATTGTTGAGGTAGGTCTGAGTGATAGCTGCAAACTAGATCGATCTGAAATGAACAAAAATTTTTCTTTTTTTCTTAGTAATGAAAGAAACATTACCAAAATTACTAAATAAATTGTAAACATTTTGAATGCTTATGTCTTTTTGGTAGGTAAAGCCCAGTACTGAACTTTTCGATTTGTTCTTTTACTTAATTTTTATGGGAGAATTCGATGAGGCAGTCTACTTGTAGGGTTTGGATGATTTAGTTGACATCTTTTATCGGCTCTAATTTGAATTAGATTCAAGTATTGAGTTTATACTACTTCTAATATCTTTGTCAACTTAGTTATCTTCGACTACCTTAGTCTCCCCAAAACAGTTAATTTTTTTGATACAACTAGTTAAGAGAGTAGGTGTGTCAGTTTTTGATCTAGAAAAAGGGCTGTAGCTTTCGAAAGATTGCATAATCAAATCATTAAATACTTCCGTATCTTATTCAGGTGAAGATTTGGTCAGCTGGTCATATCTAACCACAAAATCCGAGCTAAGAGACTATTCAAAGAGATATTCAGCACCTTCAGAGGCCTGATTTTTAAGATCGACATTGGTAAAAGCAGAAAAGTATATATTCATTTTGCAGATAGAGCCATAGAGTTTAGTAAAATTGAGTTAATTTTTGGCCTAAATTAGAAAGATCTACATTCACTGCTTCCTAGACCGACTCAAATTCGATAAAGAATTTAGTGACTTCATGCTTTTAGAAAATCAAAATGCGGACTATACTACCAAACTTTTTGAACTTTTCATACACGATATCGTTGTTGATATCAAGCACCAGAGTATCATACACGCACACAAGCAGCACTTTAGAGGGATTTTCCTTCTCAATGCTCTATGCATTTTTATCGCTTCTACTTTTCACACTCATATAAAATATAGTAAGCTAATCATACTACTCCACATTAAATCTAAGTCCCCACAAGTTATAAATTTAAATAAGGATTTAGTGCCAAATGTTTATGGTCGCTTTAGAAATCATTGCTGTTTGCATTCTGGTTTTTAGGCAGCCGGAGCGTCTTTTTTATCTTTTCCTTTTGATTTACTCTTGCTCTTTGAATTGGAGTCTTTGATTTTCTTGGGCTTTTTGCCACCCTATTCTTCATCTGAATCTTAATCTCCATTTTCTCCTTCACTTCCTCCAAAATCTTAGTCTCCCTCATGTTCAACTCCCAAGTAGTATTACAAATTGTAAGGTAAAACTTCATCAACAATAACTCCTCCAATTTCAAAGTTTTGTTCAAGTTATTCTCTTTGTTGAGCTTCCTCCTCAGTAGCTTCCATAATATTGGGATTAGCATTAGTTGTATCAATAGAAGTGAAGAAATTAAAGAATGACTTAGCCTTAACTAACTTAGTTACAACTCTCTGTTGTCCTGTTTTTTTATTCTTTTGTTTCTTTTTAATTTCTTTCATGGTGAGATTCTTTCCGACCCATTCAATCACTGAACCCTCTGATTTTACAGGAGCACTATCCTTAAGCACAAATCTTTGAGTCAATTCTTTGTTCTTAATGATGTTGTTTTCACCCATAGTGAAGACAATGGTGAAGTTATCAGTTCCCTCCTCATCAATAACGTGAATATTCTCGATGGCTTTTAAGAGTTGGTCATCCTCTTTACCCATTCCTTCCTTAATCATAGGAGCAGAAGCCAAACATTTAGCCCAATAGCCTTCAATTCTTTTAGCCTCCAAATTTTGAGGAACTTACTTGATTTCTTCTTCATTTAAGTATTTTGGCAAATCTTTAAGTTCTTCTTGATTAATAGGTCTGCTTCCTGAGACAATAGCTGAAATCTAAATATAAGTGTGGGTACGTTGTTGAGGACAGGTTCGTCAAGTTTAAGATATTTCTTTTCAATATCTCTCACAGCTTTTTCCATTTGTTTTTCAATATTCTTGATCTCCTTATATCTTTTGTAGATGGTGATGGCCTTAACCTTTTCAGGGAGAGGTAGATCTTTAATACTCTTTTCCACTTCTTATAGAGTGATTTGTCCTTGTTGCTTAATAAGACAGTTTTTACCAAAAAGTCGAACATTTCAACAATCAATTATAGAGATAAAATACAATAAAAGATGTAAGTTGTCCACTATATATCTACCTCTATTTTAGAAGACCATAGCCAAGGCTAAATACAATTGATAATCACTCTGATTTCTTCACTCTTCGCCCGTTTCCTTACTCAGGCAATGAGATAGCCAACTCTTTAGTCTGCAGTAAAATCTAATTCGTCCAAGGCAATCTTTTTATAGTCTCTATTTTCGCTAAGTTATTTTATTTCATAGCCTACTCTATCATGCTAGCCAAGTAGACCACTTTACGATCATTGTCCTCTTTAATCAATGCGCTGAAATCACCCAAAAAAGAACGATAGTCAGTAGCAAATCTTGGACAACCGAAGACACGTTTTAAGAAATTACCATTCATAGTTTTTTAAGCTGAACTTTTTCTATTTTATTTTAAAGATACTTAAATGGAACACTAAAGGATTCGGCATCATCTTCCTCAGCAAAGTAACGTTTCATGGACCCTTCTAGTCCTCTCCCCATTCCGTCTCGTTTTCCACGTTCCGCAACGTACTTAAACGCCTTGCGCATACAGTACTTGGTGAGTTCCTCTTTGGTTTTTTTGAGTTTGCGGAATTTGACAACTAAAACTTTAAATATTTCCTAAGCTCCATTTCCAATCTCATAAAACCGTTTTCCTTATAAATAAAGAAGATCTTCACTTAATTGGGAGTGCTATACCAAAAACTAAATCATATTTCTGCATCACAATACATGTACCTAATAGAAATCTGTGGTTCTTAAGCACTTAGTGAGAAAAAAGGAGGCTGTTGTTACTATTTATGCTCGTGAAAACGCGTAGAAGGCATCTCACATCTATGTGTATTCGCAGGAGAAATAGCTTCGACTTCCTAATCCTTTTGCTGCACTTAGCTCAAGCCAAGAGAAAAACCATTCTTAAGGATTTGGTTAGACTCATTCGGCGAAACCGATTCGCACTCTGCGAAATTATTCGCGCGAGGCTACTGCTAAAGTTTGAAGGAGATGAGATCGCTAATATCATCTGATATTTTTCTGAGCTGAGGGAAAGGGCTAAGGAAAGGACTGGGGGCCTGATGTAGCAGAGGAGAGAAGAGACTGTATGAGAAGGGAGGACTATTATTCATAAAATATTATGATATGCGTCAGAAACAAAACAACTGATCTTATTTCATCCATAATTAGGTCCCATCTCAACGATAAATCAAATTCTATTGGATTTTCGGTGTGATAGCCCATTTGTTACTTAGGCCATCCTCTTCAAATATTCCAAATCGAAGAATACTAAGATTTCATTTTAATTGGAACACGCTAAGTCGGCTATATTGAGGATTGTGTATGGTTAGTAAAGATATGGTTTTGTAAATTTATTGGTGAGCGCATAGCCTCATAAATATTAAAATAATAAAATATTAATTTTATTCGAGTACTCATCTGACTCAAAGCATGCCTTTCCTTTCTACTCTCACTAGTCGATTTGCTGCATAAAATAGAGTATGTCTTGCGTGATATGAGATTGAAATTTTCGTGGATATTGTAAATGGGTGTTTATGGATGTATGAACGTGAGGCAAGAGATAGCTCGCTCTTGTATCCGCCATCAAACATCGTTGCTGTTAGATGATCTATAGTCTGCACTCTATTATTGAGAACGCAGGCAGTGAAGTCACATCTCAATTAACTCTCGATTTAAATATATTAATCAAATCCATCAACTATAGCAAAATACAAACATAGGCAAAGCTAAGCTAAAATTGAAGTCTGCTTGCCATAAGTTAACACAAATACAGGTTTAGGTGAATCCGCAGAAATTACTTATATCGTTCACAAATCTAACCCAACTTTTAGCTCAAAATAAAAAAACTATGCAATTCTCAGTCCCTTGTGTTCTCACCTCCCAGACTAAGTTTTATCGTTGGTAGGTGGTCTATTCAAATATGCGGGAAAGGTTTTTCTTCAAGAATAAATGAATAACATATCAATCACAAAATCAAATCTGATTCCTGCTAAACTGCAACGTCGATATAACTTTCATTGAGCAATTTGAAAAAAACCGTCATAATACTCTAAAACTCGTGTCTGTCCACTGTTTCATCCCCGTTGACGTCCAGCAAATTAAAAATATCTTCCACGTCATCCGTATGTGGCATTTCTCCGCCCACCAAGTCGATGAGTGCCTTAATTACTAGATTAAATTCATCCCGACTGAACCGATTATTCTTATCTTTGTCAAATTCCGAAAAGATCTTCTACGTGAGAATAGGTATGTCTTGCAGCGTGAACCGACGAGGACCTCTACAAATCTATGAGTTTTGGCCTATTTTTTTTGTGCTTTGGGAGTGAGATATTTTCATAAATTATATTTTGCAGTTTAAATATTATGATAACTCAGTAATTAATGGTTTGAAGTATCCCCTAACAACAACTCACAATTCAGTTGCGCTGGCAATATCTCTGAAAAAAATAAAATTACAAATGATCATCCCACAGAGAGATATATAAAGTTATTTAATTCATTTTTTGTCAGAAAGTTTATGAAATATATTTATTATAATCCAATGTTTTTTTTAATAGTTTCAACGTTAAAACTCAAGAATTATCTTCACGCACTCATGCAAGTATCGATCGAAATCTTGAAACAATACTTCGATCTCCCAAAATTTTTTATAAAAGCATATTATACTAAGAAATCGACGCTTCAACACTCATTTGTCCCCCATTAATCTCAGATAAATTTAAATATCTTTGAAATATAACGTTCCCTGTTTAAAGATCAATGAATGAAACTCCTCGAAAAAGTGACAAACTCAAATTATTTCTGCCTTCCGCCTTTGCCTTATCCCAAATAAAAAAGATCTTGCTGATAAATTGTATAGTTATTTCAATTTATTTTAGTATGCTCTACCTAAAGATTTATATTTTTGGAAATTCGAGAACCTGGACTTTCGAACTTACGAACTCTCATTTTGTTGTTGGGACATGAATTAGTGTAGAACTGATATTTAAACTCTCAAAGTGATTAGGATTAAATTTGGGAATTAGAATTCGATTCAAAATTAAACAAACTTTAACGATTTCAGGTTCAAAGCACATCGTTTAGGTGTTGTAAATTTAGTGCGACATGAATTCAGCAAAGAAAAAACAATTATTTCTTTGTTTATCAAAATTAAGTTAAAGACTTTTAATTTCAAAATATCTTTTGAATCTACTCATTTACTAGAAGGTACTTTACATTTACAATTATAAATGAAGATATATTTCAGCATTCTCATTCTCCTAATCCTCCTCCCCAACATAAACAGCTAAACTTATTTTAAAGAAATTAATCGTGCAGATCCAGAGGCCCTCTGTCTCGACGGACAACCTTCTTTCTTGTATTACCCTCAGAATACATCATTCAATGAAGGACTCATCATTTATTTTATGAACACACCTTCTTCTCCATTCTGCGGTAACACATCCCTTTCAACTAGTTTAGATAGCTGCATAAATGCTCAAAACTAGTTTACCTCTTTTTGGTCTATCAAACTTGATATAAACATTGGAATGCTAGTTGATAATAGTTACAAATCTTGGGCGAAAGTGATTGTACCTTACTGCGATGGTGCTTTGTTCCAAGGCTATGCTAAAAACCCTACAAAATACAAAGCAAAAGATCTCTACTTCAGAGGAACAAAGATAATGAAATCAAATCTCCTGTAAATAACAAAAAAATACAACCTAACAACATTATCGAAAATTGTTTTTGCTGGATCAGGTCTAGGAGCTGTGGGTGCTTTAGCTTGGTCACGATATTTCAGAGACGAGTATGTTTACAATTATAAAAATCTCAAATTTTCAGTAGTGTTGGATTCCTATCCTTTCTTTTACCCATCTTTCAAGTCAGGCAGAAATGAATTTCAAATTGCTCTACAAAACATGATGAAAATAACAAATGTAGAGCAATCCCATCCTTTCCTATTGTGCGCCCTCAGAAATGAAGGGCAATAATAAAAATGTTTCGATTTCTAGTAAGCCTACCCTTATACTAATTTCCCTATCATCTCAATCGGATCGCAATATGATTTATTCACCATAAGTCGCATACTAGAAATAGGCTGTATCAGTCCAAAAGGATCGCTCAGCAGCTGCACAACATCATAAAAACAGTACATTTAGAAACAGCGTCTCTCGCAAAACATAGCTTTGTTTAGATTCGTCAATTTTCACGATAACAGCTATTGGTCTATATCATGTCCAGCGAATAACTTCCTCAGTGAGAAGTACTCTTCAGAAAATTATGTAATCCGAGATCCGAATTCAAACTTTGTGGATGTAAACAAAGCAGTTAATTACTTTATTAGTGGAAGTCGAAGCACATATTACGATCCAAATATTTGGCCTGGCAATACAAACTGTTCAAATTTATGATAAGCCAGTTTATTTTATTATACAGTTACAAGAACTATGGTACTTAGTAATTCAAGTTAAGCTTTATATAGTTTTCTGACTGCATCATTTTTTAAACACATAAACCTATTCTACTGAATATTCTAATTTCTTTGTTACTTTACTGACAATTTCAATAAAAAGATCTATTTTAAGACTATGTTTACATGGTGAAATGGCTTTTTTTTATTGCATTTGTTATATATTTTTTGAATTGATAGATGGACAACAGATTCCAGATCTCAGAAACCATCTAAAACGGAGGCATGTTCAGCAGATAAAAAATACAACAAATCACACAGTAACTCACACTCTACCCAGACAACTCATCTCACTTTACGGCAGTAATGGAGAACTTAAACCTCAAGATCTAGCCAGATGCATGATCGACACATACAGAGCAATGAACAAACACTACATCCCCACAGGATACGAACTATCAGCATTTGCAAAGTACAATCTTTTTAATTTAGAGTTTTTGACAGAAGTCATAAAGGAGTGATTACTCAAGATGATGTGAGAGATACTGCTAGTAGATTTTTCCTTACAAGCAACCAAGGATCAACCTCCATGAAATGAATGATTTGATATCATTTTATACATCATACAACTTGAAACATGTTTTTTATTATGATATGCCATAAACAGATTTTTTGATTCAATCAAAAACAATAATAGGGTTGCCTGGTGTAACATTGGCCAGAGTTTATTTCCAAGACTTGTTTTATCTGTCAGGTGCATTACTCACCTCTACAATCTAAATACTATAAAAGATACTTCGAGTTCAACAGTGAACTATCTCTTGATATTCGAGATGAAACTGCTCAGAACTTTGAATTCATTAAAAGGTAAAGTTTAGTCCAAAACCTATGAGCCTATAGTCTTGAATTCCTTCTCAATGAAACCTGCAAATTTCAACATTTTTGTTTTTTATTCCTTGCTCTCTACTTAGACTTCTTCACGCCAGTTGGCTGCGATCTAACCATTTTTGAGAGAGTTTCTGAGTAGTTTCAACATTAAAAGTTGATAGTCTTGGAATTTTTATCTGTAAATGATAGTTCCTTTGGTCAATTTAGGTATCTCTCCTCCTTTCTTGGGCTTGAGAGCTTTGGAATAAAGATCACGAGCATTGACCATAAATTTGAGATAATATTAGTGAGATTTGATCAAACTGTGATTTATATTGGCTTTAGGATGAGGGAATCTACAGCTACCCAACAATTATTGGTACTCTTTATAATTTCTAGCGAATGGTAGAAAATAGTCAATGTAGGCAACCTAGCAGAAATGTGGGCAAATTGGATAGAGGAAAAGCAACTGCAAGAAGATATATCTTTCAATCAGATCGTATCTCGGTTTAGCCTTGTCACAGTTGAGAAGATAAAGATCTTTCATTGAGACAAACTAATGAAGTCCAAATTTGATCACATCTCTGTAGACCATCTTTTCATAGGCTTCTCTAACCTTGCTAATTTGTTCTTCAATCTCATTTTCAAATATGTCGTCAAAGTGAGCAATATGTTCTTGGTCTGATACTCCATTTCTATATTCGCCTTTGCTATCTAAAGCTTTTCCTAAAAACATCTATAGAGTTGAAAGGTGCATAATACCAGCATTTCCATTCTCTTGAGTAAAGTTAGCATCGTTGATACTGTCTCCAGCCATCGCACAAGCAATACGAGCTGCATCTGCACCATATTCTTCGATAGCTTGGTTCAAAGTGATGAAATTACCTTTACTTTTGCTCATTTTTTAGCCTTAAACGTTGATATAACCATTACAATAGTAGCTTCTTGGCCAGAATTTTTCATCATCCCAAATGGCTGCATGATTGAATAATGCCATAGTCAAGTGATTCTTGATTAAATCTTTAGCAGAGCATCTAAGATCTAGAGGGTACCAATATAAGAAAGATTCACGACATTTATCCAATTTATATTGTGGTATTTTGCCTGATTTATATTCTTGCCCTAAAAAGATATGGCTCCAGAAATCAAGAGTAAGATCTTAAGCTTTTATTCCGAGTATTCCTGGTACTGATCCTTCAATATCTCCCTGTAGCATATGAGAAACAGTATAAAAAGCGAAGTAAATGGTACTATCTGATAGTGATTCAATGAGGAACTGCTAATCAAAAGGCATCTTAGTACCAAGTCCAAAAGATCGAGAACATCCCCATTCTCTCAACCAGTTAATTGTATAGATCAAATCGTTATGTAGAGTTTCACTATTACACTTGAAATTTTTCTCAACATGATTAAGCACTCTCTTTTTCCAATTCTAGTCAGCATAGTTGAGATACCACTGGTCACAATAACTTACAACACAAACATCACCGGATCTTGAGACTACATTTCCTCCAGGTTAGTAGTAAATAAGAGCATCTCCTCTATCAATTAGTTCCTTTCTGACCAAAAATTTGGCCTCTGCAACTTTGAATCCTTTGAAGTTACCAATTAACATCACTCCCTAATGGAATCCTTTTTTGTATGATTAATCTTTTGCCTGTTATAAAAGTTACTTGTCATTTTGACTCTTAATCTTCAAATTTTAACAAAGAGTAATAGCTATCCTATCTCCGATTGAAGTTTGGATTAAAGGTACAGGCTCAGCAGCCACCATCTATTCTGTAATACCATACTTCTCACGGAAAGCTTTTTTATTTCTAAGATCGCAAGTAGCCATCCAGTCATCAGGTGCATCACTAGGCACACATGTTACAACTCCAGTTCCTTTTTTCATAGAGATAGTCATCATAGGTAGAGTGTAAATTCTTTGATGAACTGCATTGGGAGCACTTAAAGCAAGACCAATCAATTCTTCTCCCTTGAAAGTATCAAGAATAGTTACTTTTTCATCTTCTTTGGTCAGTCCTTGATATGCCATGTTATTTGCCGATCTCTAACTGCAGATAAAAACCTCATCGTTTTTCATTTCAACAGCGACATAGTCTCCAGTGGGTAAAACAAAACAACTTGTTTGACCATACATCGTTTCTGGTCTGAGTGTAGCTGCTACTAAAAAGACTTTTCTGCCTGCCAAATTTTTATTAAGCCTTTCATTAAAGTCAGTGATTCTGATCTTTATGAGAGTATATTCATCAGGTACAACTCCTTATCCTTCAGCTCTATCATGATCTGCACACATCTGCTTGTCTTTTGGTGAAAAAATTGAAGGTCTTTTTCCAAACTTGATGAATCCTTTTTCTTTGAGAAGAGTGAATTGCCATCTGATGAAAGAGTCATAGTAAGGATTGAAGTCTGTAGTAACGAAAGATCTGCTATGATCACAGTACAGACCAAATTTTTTGATATGTTCTCTTCCAAGAGGTGGGAAGTATTTAACCCAAAAATGAGCATCAGCGAATTTTGGGATGATTTCTTGTGGAAGTTTCATTTGGCTCAAAATATCATATTGATATTTGATTTGGTTTTATTATTCTTTCTTCTCTTACTTTTTCTACTCTTTTTTGCCTTCCTTAGCATTCTCGTCAGCCTTTTACTACTTTTTTTTACCCTGCTTTTTTGGCTTATCTTGTTCTTTCTCTTTTTTCACTTCTTTCTTTTCAACAACTGCCTTCGGTTCAGGGGGTGGAAATTGAGGAGGAAAGCCATATGTAGTGAGTTCAAAGTGCAATTTTTTAGCTGCAGCAGAGATGGGCATACCTAAATAAACACAACAAAGTACCTGTGCAATGGTAACCGAATGGGAAGAGAACATTGAAGCCATTGATCCTTTTATACCAAGCATTGAAATCGCACTTAGTCATAGAGAAAGCATGTCCAAGGTGCAACAGTCCGTTCATATAAGGATAAGGAAAAGTCTGGAAGAACTTAGGTTGTTAGTTGGGTTAAATCACGAAATACTGATGTCTTTCCCAAATATTTCTGGCTCTTTGCTCAAGTGAGATGAGTTTGTCTCTACGCGTGGTGTTTTTCATATCAAAAGGAATTAAGGAGCTAAATAATTTATGATATTTAATCGTCAAAAACATTAATTATGGGCGACAAATAATATTATTCACATTAGAGGAAAATCTGTAGATTAAATAATATAAATCGGATAGGAGCACATTTTGAGCATCAAAGTGTCATCTTATCATTATTCTATCATTTATAACTTAATAATTGACAATTAATAATTAGATGACAGCCAGGGATAGACAAGTCGACATCAATCGTGAGGTAGAAGATCAAACTAACCGCATCCGAATGATGAACAGAGTTGCAGTATAGACAGGTTAAACCACAAACAACGTGATGCGAGAATTTGGTGACCAAAAGTAAAAAATAAAGGGCCAAATCGACATGGTAGATTTATCTTAACATAGAGTGACTAAATCAAAAAGCAGATAAAATCTGCAGATTCAAAAACAAAAGAAATGAACAGGCGTAACTTATGTATAAAATGTGCTTTGTATTTGCTAATAATCGTCTTGTTTGCAGTAATGGTCTTATCTTTGATCATCAAATTGAGCAACAAATGATCTCTATGTCTTGAATTAACACACTCTCTAAAAATTGAACTTTTCATTGTATTACAATGATAGAATTTATGATAGTTTATCATCAATAGAGTTTGTTGCGAACTTAAAGCTGCATCTCAACATGCGAGAGATCGTCTCTTGGAATTTCTCCGCTGAGAAAAACAACCATCATGTAAAATGCACGATAGTTACGATGGAACTCTCCTGTTGCCTTCACCAAAGCTTTCCAATTCTGGGGATTTTAATTGATGTTGTACTTGCTCACTTACCCATTAATTTCTTTTAGCTCAGAGTTAAAACACATTACGAGCTACTTAAAATCATTGACATAAGCTACCTCATCTCTGATAGTCACTAGTTTCTGCTCTGCTTTTTTGAGAATCAAGTAAGCAAAAAGTAGAGAATTTGTATCATTCGATTTAATCAAATCGACTGCAATATGTAAGCCTCTTGTCGCTTAACCGTGTTACTTAAGAATCAATCGTTTGAGATTATGATCAACTATTTCAGTTTCACAATGACCAATTTGAGCCGAATTTTTTCGAGCACTATTCTGAGCGAATGAATTATTATTTCCTTAATAAGAGTTTTTCTTTTTGAGGAAAGATGCACCCTGTGAACTATGACTGTTAGAGCTGCTAGTTAAAGTTGGTTAAGAATGACTATTTAAATTAAAATTTACACACTAGGTGGAGAATAGCTTTGAGCGCTGTGGTTTGGATTATCGCTTTTCTTTTATTGCTCCTTTGGAGGAGGTGTAAACTTAGTAGATTCGCTCAATTTGGTATTATCCAAAAGATTTCCGTCATCTTCAACTAAAGAAAGCCTTTCTTGTTTGTTTCCCACTAACCTTCCATCATTTGTAATATTTACTCTTAATAACTACATCCATTCGATTCTCCGAGTTGGATCTTTCGTCAATAGCCTTCTTAGAAGACGTTTTGTCTCTTAACTGATGGGTTGATTGCTCGGGAACTAAAGTTCAGTCTCTTTGAGTACTTCAATCAATTTTGGGATAGTAGTTGATTCAAAAGGGCAAAACCCATACAGCATTTAGTAGAGTACAACTCCCAAAGACCAGATATCAGCTTTAGTACTATAAATCTCTCCTCTCAAAATTTCAGGTGCCATATAGATAGGCGATCCAAGCATAGTTTTTGTCATGTTTGCCTTTTCCAAACTTTTACAAAATCCAAAATCTCCCAATTTGACAACGCCAACATTAAAAAAAATGTTGTCTGGTTTAAGATCCCTGTGCATGATGTTATATTTGTTGAGTACTTGGAAAGCATCGATTAGTTGTTTGAAGATGAGTAAAGCCTGTTTTTCTGGAATAACTCTATCTTTTCTGAGCATACCCTCTAAGGTTCCTCCATTGCAGTATTCATAGACAAAGTAGAAGTTGTTGGGTGTTTTGAGCATATCGATGTATTTGATGATGTGTTCATTTTTTTCGATATTTGTGAGGATATTGATTTCGTTGACTGTACACTCCTCTAATTTTTTATTCTACTTGAACCTGCGCACTTCGATGACTTTGACTGCATATTCTTTATTATCATTTTTGTTTACAGCCCTATAGACTTTGCCGTAGGCCCCCTCTCCGATGATTTCGTAGAGAGTGTAATTCTAAATAATGCGGACCATAACTCTATTTCTAAATAATTATTATAACTTAATCAGATATCTGGATAACTAAACATGCAACACTAAAAAAAACTAACGGGCAAGGATGTTATATTATTATTTTTGATTTATTAATTAAAATATTTATATTCACACAATGGCTGATATCCAAGTAACTCATCTCTTATACAGCAACAAAGATCTTTCCAAAAACAGGAACCTGTCTTCCTCAACTCCAAGAAACTCCTTGCTAAGAAGACCGCCTCGGGAGTCAGATACTACAAGAATGTTGGACTCAATTTCAGAACACCCAAAGAAGCTATCGAAGGAACCTACATTGATAAAAAATGTCCCTTCACCAGCAATGTCTCTATCAGAGGCAAAATACTAAAAGGAGTCGTCATTTCAACCAAGATGCAAAGAACCATCATCGTCAGACGTGATTACCTCCACTATGTGCCCAAATATAACAGATACGAGAAAAGACACAGAAACTTGCCTGCTCACATTTCACCTGCTTTGAACGTCAAAATCGGTGATATCGTTTTGATCGGAGAGTGCAGACCTCTCAGCAAAACAGTCCACTTCAACGTCCTCAAGGTGACCCCTCAAGAAGTTGTAGGAAACGTTAGAAAACAGTTCATGCTCTTCTGATTATCTGTCAAATATTTAACACTTGTTCACTATACAAAGAGAGAAAAATAGTCCATAATTAATTAGAAACAAAAAGTGCTTGATTTCTTATAAAACAAGTGAAATCTTTTTAGCTCTGGTAAAAGCATTGAAGAGAGGAAAGTTAGATATTATATGTGTCTTAATTAATCAGAAAAGGAGGAATCATTAATTAATTATTATTAAATTAAATATTAATATTTATAGTCATATTTTGTCATGAAGTTCATCTCAGCCGAGCAAGAGTTAGAAATCCCTGAAGGAGTTGAAGTCGATGTCAAGGCCAGACATGTCGTTGTTAAGGGAAAGTTGGGTACCCTCAAGCAAAGTTTCAGACACATCCCCATCGAAATCTTCAAAGGAAAAAACAAAGCTAACAAAAACGCACTCAAATTCAGAATTTGGCTCCAAAAGAAGAAGAGAAATGCTGCCATTGGATCTATCCGCAGCACCATTAGAAACATGATTCAAGGAGTCACTGTTGGCTATAAGTTCAGAATGGTCCTTGCCTATTCTCACTTCCCTATCGTTGTCAACGTCATTGAAAACGGCAGAGTAATTTTTGGTCAATATAGTCAGTCGAAATCAAGAACTTTTTGGGATTCAAAATGAACAAGAGAATCGATGCCCCCGAAGGAGTGTTGATCACTAAAAAGGAAGAAGAAAAGAATAACTTGACCGTACAGGGTATTAACCTTCAAGATGTTTCTCAAGTTTGTGCTAGAATCCAACAATCAACTGTAATCCAAGACAAAGATCTCCGTTCATTCCTTGACGGTATCTACGTCCAAGATGCAAGATTGGAGTTTGCTGATTGAGAATTCTATTTAAATGTCAAATTAACTTACTCAAACAACATTTCCTATTCTACAAATATTTAGCCCAATTTTAATTTTAAAGTATATGCACACTCCTAGAATCGACTTCTCTTAAATCTTTAATGTAAATACAGATTTATGAAGATGTAGATTGTATAAATCTAGCTCAATCAATGGGCTTTCTTGGTGACCAAGTTGTAGAATTCTTCCTCTGAAACAACACCATCATGGTCAAGATCTGCTCTCTCGATCATCTCTTGAAGAGTATTATCGTCAGTAAGTTCTCCAAGGTCCTTAGCGACTTTTCTCAAATCCTTAAGAGCAATGAAACCTACTTCAACTCATCTATACCTGTTTTTTGAGAATCGAAAGTTATGAAAACTTTGTGGACTTCATCTCTGGTCTCATTATCGGCAGGTCTGGTGGTCATCATGTAGAAAAATTCAGGGAATTCGATTTGTCCGCTACCGTCTTTATCAAGTTCAGCGATCATTTGATAGACTGCTTGGGCTTTAGCTTCAATTCCCAATGAATTGATTGCAACTTTAAGTTCTGGGTAGGCAAAACTGTACATCTTGGGTCAATGGCACCTCCCAAATCTCTGTCGAAGAGGTCGAAAGCCTTCTTGATTTCGAGGACTTCCTCAAGAGTGACATAGGGACTAACGTAGTCTTGTGGGTTGAATGACATTGAAAAGATATATTAAATATGTAATAAATTTTTAATATCAAATGGCCATCTATATCTCATGCACCTCCAAATAAGCATCCAAGTCTCATTTAAATCAAATAAAAGCACTGGATAATCATAAAGTACATCTTTTTCTAAACTAACTCTAAAATTTGCCACACTATTTTAACCTCATAATTACTCTATCAACTGCTATACTAGCATATCAAAATCAACATCTCCCTCTCTTCACTCTATCTTATTAATACTACAACAAAATATTATTACTATTGTCTCTAGCTATTTTCAATTTATAATTATGAGAAGCGCCTCCAAAGAAACTCACTATTAATCATGGTAGTAAATATAATAGTCACTCGAATAACTCATGAACGAACCCTATCGATTCCAACAATAGACCAGAAATATCATCACCAGCGCATTTGGCTCACCCAATTACAAAGGACTGATTGCAGATAGATTGCCAGACTTCTATAAAAAATCACCACTCTACTGGGCTTAAGAAGTTGACTTTATAGTTTAACTCTTCTCACGAGACAGTAATCTGATGTCAAAGTCCAAAGGGATAATAAGTCGTGCAGATAACTCTATCACTATAGACGTAGTTAGTTTTCTACTTAGCCTAAAATACTACCCAAATCTGTACTCGCAGAATTCCCTGCTGTGGGAGATAAAACATCGACGATCATAAAGAGTCTAAAACGTGAGAGAGGAGATCTTTACTTTATCAACACTTGGTAGTGGTTTTGGATCAATGTTGCATACTTACTAGTGAACCTGCCTGAAATATAGTAGAATCGCAATTTCGTGGAATAAGAAAACGAAGATGAAATGTTTTACATTTTAAGTCGAAATCCTCTGCTATTATTACTTCAAAAATCTTTGTAGGAATACAAAATTGAGAAGGAAATGCATCTTTGGAAAAGGATGAGATCTATTTTTGAAATCTTCATCATTGATGAACTGCTGTTTACTCTGAAAAAAGACTAAGCACAACCTTAGTTTAGATACTAACTCAATACCCACAAAATTGCTACTTTGTTTCTATTGATCAACAGCAAAAGAGAATCCAATGATAATAGCTTCCAAAAGTAATATGAATTCTTTGAGAAAGTCAGCTAAAACTTTTCCAAAATCTCATAGATCAAAAATAACAATCTTAGAAATCTGCTAAGAACTTGGATCTTCCTTCTCACTCGAGAAGGTGGAGTAGACAGGGTATTAGTCAAACAGCTATATAACGCCAATTCTTAGTGTGGATGGTATAAATTGCAAAGATGTCCACACCAACAGTGGCTATAGGGTATCAACAAAACAGAAGTTTCTTATAAATAGATTGCAATTATCACAGCCACACGCAGTCACTTCTATCGTATCATCAAAAATCACACTGAATGGGCTTCTGGATTTAGTTTCCTTATAGTTTTGTAACAATTTACTGAATTTGACAAGCCTAAGCTGTTAGGTTTAATCAAAAAATTTTCTACATCATAGTAGGGTTAGATAATCCAACATGCGTTTGAAAAAAATCTCTATCATATGGCCGAAACCGGTGTTGACTTCCATAGACTTTTATCAATACAAAAAAGGCTCAATTAAAAATTCCAATGGAAATAACCCATCAATATCAATTTTTCAGAACTTACTGAAGAAGCCAAACAACATCTTTCTAAGACAAACAGAGAGAATAGAAACTCACTCACCTACCAGAACCCAAGACATCGCAACGTCTGGTAACATCCTCGCCAACAAAATGAAAGCTAGATCTTGTTGCGAGTAACGAAATGGATTGCGAACCAAATCGATAAAGTGATCCCTGGTCATTCCAAACGTTCGCATCCCTGTATAAACATCCGTATTTTTGCTAACTTTACCATCTTTTGGGTAATAATGATAATATTGGTGGTAGCTGTCCGTTGGCATTATTATGATTGGGAATGATATTCTATAAAAACAGTTGACACTTTTTTATGTGCAATTACAATGAATTATAGGTGTTCTGAGCATAGAACAGCAACAATGGACTATGAAACTACTAACTTGATAAAATAAATAAATGGTCAATAATTTCTGAGCTGATTTTTTTTAATAAATGCTTAACAATGTAATAAACCGTCGTGTATTGATAAATGACTGAAATCGGACTCCTTTAACTCATTTTAAAATGGAGAATAAAGAAACTTTGATTTGATCATCTGGTATCATTTCGTCAGAATGTATTCAATTTTTACCAAGAGAATATATTATTTAAAAACTAATGGAGACCATCACCACCATCCAAGGAAAATTACTCTACTTCGCCAAACATCTCAATAACACCAAAAAACTTACCTCTCGCGAACTCGGAGTCCTCAAAGGTAAATTCTTCCTTATGCAGATCTCATAATCGCAGATAATCCCGATGTCTATGCCGCCTACGAGAATTATGTCAAATGTGGCACCGAGTTGACCTTAGGATCGTAGTTGATCCAGATCGTCCACCTTGAAAGTATAATCTCAAATAAAACTTAGAGGACAACTCGACAGACTCCGCGAATAGTCGAAAAAGTCGAACACTAAAAAGAAAATTCATATCAGTTATCATTCCCAAAAAAATGATTCAGAAGCTGCCAGGTTAAATGGAAAGACTTTGAGGAGACTGTGATCAATTTCTATCTTATTTTGTTTTTAGTTTTAGCATCGGTAGCAGCTAGTAGAATTCATAGCGATCTCGAAACTTAATAAAAGAATCGTATGAGAGGAAAATAAAAAAGTAATTTGAAAAATTAAAATTGCAATTGAGCGAGAAATCATTTATAGATGGTGAGATTTAGACTATTAATGAGCAATTATTCGCATTTTCATAATACAAACTTTGTTGAATTTCAAATATGGCTCATTTTTATTTGCATAGCACTCCACTCATTCATTTTCTTATTACCTTAACTAAATAGTTGGTAAAATATTTTAGTCAAGTCTACAGCCAATCAATCCAATAACTTTTTATATTATTGCATAAATTAAATTTGAATTGATGAAGGTAAACACCAAAAGAGAAAACATCAGTCTAGAAGAAACACTTGCCTACATCAAATTCCTCAACAGAGAAAAACCCTTCGATAAAGAAGAAATACTCATCCCTACCAAAGACTTTGAAGAAAACAACACAAGCAAACAAAAAATACCTACGCCCAGATAAAAAAAGAAAGCACTCATCGACGAAATGCCAGATTAAGATCTGGCAAAAAAAATCAACAAAAACAGAGCCATCAAAAGAATCATAGAATCAGCCTTCCAAATCTTACAGAATTTCAATACTTTTTAAGAACCAGTAGGCGGATAGGGTGGCGATAAATCCTCAGAAATACAATTTAACATTTACCTGAAGCAGTACAATAGAGTGCTTGAAATGATCCACAAAAGAGAAATACAGAAGATCAATACGGAGGGCTCAATCGCAGAGCAACAGTAATAAATTTTACAAAACATTTACGAATACACAGTAGTTGAAGATTTTCGCGAAATACTGCCTACTGCCATCCTCAAAGACAAAATTTCAAAAACGAATTTGGATATCATGATTGACAAACTCAATAAGTGTTTGGTTCTGCTTAAACCCAATGAGCTCAGATTGTATGATTCAATTGATCAGACTGAGAGTTTTAAATCAATCAAACTGCACGAAATCGAAAATGTAGACTACCACACTCAGCCTTACATCTTTATTGTGCTCACTATCCAGAAAGACAAGGAGAGGTTTAACATATACATGCAATTTTAATCATAAAAGAATCAATAAAAATGGGATAGAGCTCTCTACTGCTGCTTCATCGGTCGCAAAATGAAAACCAAGTAGAAATTTTTCATTATTGACTACCCTGAAGAAGATGTTAAGAAAAAAGAAAAAGAGGAGACCAAGAATCAGGCCTCATTCAACTATGACATTATGGAGAAGAAAAGTCCAATTGAAAAGATTTACAACGAAAAGAAGAAACTGACATTGTCATAAATATCAAGGGAAGATGGCAGGTAAAATTCAGACAAAGACAAGTATAGTCGGAGTAATACGAAAAACAATTTGAAAAAGAATAGTACTATCAGCAAGTAAGAGAACTCTCAGATACTCAAAGAATAGAAGATAGGTTCTGAGGCAGGTGTAGGAGGATCTCGCAGTCATAAATTTACTAACAACGATTCATAAACCCATCGTAATCTCTAAACATAAAAACGAGATAGGCAAAAGAAAGATGAGCTTATTAATCGCAACAAAACTGACTATATCAACATAGAGAAAGAAAAAAGTCCAGTACAAGTCCATACACCTCATGAAAAAGATTACATAGAAAGAAGTAACATTAACAATTTAGTATTTAGTCCGGGAATCGAAGAAGACGAAAGTCAACCCAGTATAGGCAATAATATAGAGGATGACAACGATGAGTAGGAGTAATAGAAAGATGTCATGCCTGAGGACATTAAAGAGATTCATATGATTGAAAGAAAAAATGTGAAAGGGACTGTGCTGTAGAAGGTCAGATTTTTCCTGAATAAAGCCAAAATCATTTTCTTAAAATAAAGTTCAAGTTCTGTCAAGTCATCACGGACTCATGGAATTTCCTAGGACGATAGATAAATTGACATTATCGGATAATACGAAGCTATGAAGTAACGTTAACTTTAATATTGGGATTTTAATAGTACCACAGGGTAGAAGAGTGAAAGAAAAGTGATAAGACTCCAAAAGATCAAAGAGTACAAACTTAATGAAGAAAAACAGATTTTGCTGATAAATCATGAAAAGTAAATTATTTTTAGCGGTAATCTGGAACAACTCTAGTAGATCTATAATTGGATCGATCGCATTAAGAAGATTTTTGTCTAGAAACTTGGAATAGAGCCATAAAATGCATGACAGATGCAGCACAAAATGGTTTATGATATTTGTGAACTGCATACACCATTTAAATATCTCTTAAGTCCAAAATATTTAGAGTAGTGAGATGTGGTAAAAAGTTTATCAAGATTTCTAATAAGATGATCTTTATATTTCGATCTACCTCACAATAGGCATGATAACATTTTGCACTTGGTTTCCCCCATTCATATTCTGCACCTACGTATTCTATCTCACCTAAGCCTTCACCTCCACTTTTAGCTCTTGATTTTTTGGTGAACTGTAGGTCATATCCACTTGGAAAGGATTTGCTCGATACTCATTTTACATTTGATGTTTTTAGGGAGGAGGATAGTTATAGTTGTTTTAGACAGGGTCAACATGCTATACTTGGCTCTCCTCCATTTGAGTTGCCTATCCATGATGATTCTCATTGTTTTGATTTCCGACTTGGCTTTGATTGAGAGATTCATCTTCAGATACGTTTTTAGCTACCTTTTCTCGATGCCCATTTGCTACAGCCAAAAGATACAAACTAGCCGGATATCCGATCAAAAAGTTAAATACACAAACTGCGACTGAAAAATTCAAGGCATTTTTTATGGCTCCCTCTGCATAATTTACAAACTACCTAAAATGGATGATGAAAGATCCATAAATTTTAAGTAGCTATTCGCAGGCGTATAGACCTGCGCGGTGAGCACTCCACATGTGAAATTCACCATCACAATTGAAATACTACAAACCCATGAGACTACACTGAGCATTTTATTGGCTTGATTTTTGCTGAGATCCCAGAAAATAAAGACAGTCGCCAGTATCATCAATAATCCACTTATGATCATGAATCCTCCAACTGATTTGACTCCCTGTTTGCTTGAATAGAGTGAAGTCATATTCGATGATGAAAATATACTGCCTGCAGAGATATAGGCTGCACCGACTGAGTGGTAAGGTAGTTACATGAGAGGTCTAGGATGGCGCAGAAGATGATGACTGCTCCAGCTACCATACGGAAGTTAGTATTTTGGATTAAGCTTCGTAAGGTTTTCATGCTAATCGATATGCAATATAACAATCAACTTGTTTGTTTACACTTTGACAAAATTCAAACAAAAAAAAGTATGTATGGGTCCATGCTTTCTCTTGATGATAATATATTTTTTCTTTGCCATATTACAACTTTAAAACGTTTTAGTTTTATGCCATTTATTATTATAAACTATTCGTTGGATGTAAGGCGGATCTTTGAACGAGACATTGAGCTCATTTCGACCCTGGGATATTTAAACTGAAAATCTGAAAGATAACCTCAACACACTCAACAGTCTCAAACTCAATCTTTGCAGTTATGAGAAAGTATACAAGAAACATTCGACAAAAACGAAGGCAGAGCTACCGGGAATCAAAGCACAAACAACCAAAAACAAAGTAGTTGACAAAAATTATAAAAGTTTGTTTTATGTTAGCAAAAACAGAACTTTACATAGCACACGAAAAATTCATGTTGCCAAGAATAATTACTATAATCGATCTGTTTAGTTAAATCATCAAAGATCAACAGATAGATTCCTAAAAGGAGACAAATTTAAGAGAGGAAAGACTTCTACCGAAATTAAAAATGAAAATGAAGAAATGTAGACTGACAGATTGAACATTCTCGGTAAAAATAGCAGATGTGAAGTAAAGAACAAGGTCTGCCTTATCAAATTCGATTAACAAAACAAGTATCGCATGATGAAAAAACGGGAGATTCATCAACTCATCTTTGGATAAAAATACAAAATACGAAAGAGACAAATAACCTAGCAGCTAAGA
>Ga0194117_10001626_pt1 | contig 25589 bp, 3 predicted proteins | sample TA2MahsurfametaG_FD_160579 | JGI IMG/M metagenome (GOLD analysis project Ga0194117, IMG submission 160579) | Freshwater microbial communities from Lake Tanganyika, Tanzania - TA2015009 Mahale N1 surface | ecosystem: Environmental > Aquatic > Freshwater > Lake | place: Tanzania: Lake Tanganyika...
GCTTAAGTCTGTTTACTTGTTCTAGCCTCTTCTCTTTCATAAATTCTGTTTCGTTATCTTGTGGCGTATTTAGTTTCTTTAATTGTTTTCTTGTCTCATTAATTTGTTCTTGAACAGCTCTTCTTCCAGAAGAAAGTCTTTCCGTTTCTTGAGTTTGTGTTTTTACACCCTCGGGTCGTCTTGCCCTTCTTGCTTCTTGTCTCGCACTCGCCTCATTTCGTCTTTTTATTTCGCTTTCTTTATAAAGTATGGATTCGCTAGTGTTATTTAATCCAATAGAATCAACTCTTAAGAATGTTCCTTTTTCATAAATTTCGTCCATTTTTTCTATTAGTCCACCATCCCCTGCCGCATCACCGGAGGTGCCAAGCTCGTTGTGTATGGCGTCGACTTCCTCTTTTGTGATTTTGGGTATTTTGTCTATTCCGAATTTGTCCGGGGTATACGATTCGTCTTCGGAAGCCTTGAGCGATGCCGGTTTTATTCCAAGCCGGTCTTGATATATTTTTGAAATTGTGAGAAGCTCAATTATTCCCATCTCTGCCCTTCTCACTGGCAGACCAAGCATCTCTAGGTCGTCTATGGATATATCCCCAAAGTCTTCAGCTATGACCCCATTGGAGACAACTTTGCCCATTATTCTGTGATGTCCATCGAGAATGTAACCCTCGTTGGAAATCAATATCTTTTTGAAAAGACCACTTTCTCTGCGCAATCTGTCAATTTCTTTTTGTCTTTCTATTGGGTCTTTTATGTCTCTGAGCGCTTTGATTGCGCCAGTAATATTCCCAGCAATACCGGCCATTTGGGGGGCAACAAGCTCATTCTGTGATGCCATCAAGTTTTCTGGCTTTACCAATTCGTCGTCTTTAAATTTGACACCTTGCTTTTTTAGAAAATCGGTAAACGGGTCCAATCCATCTACCTCAACCAGCGAATAGTCAAGGTGGGAAAAGAAATTGGCTTTTTCTTCGTCTGTGAAAACATCAGCTGGGTCTGGTTCTTGTCCAGCCCGCATTGCAACAACAATACGATTCCATTTCTCTCCGAGTCTCTTTAGTTCTCTTGCCGTTATTGTTACCCCATGCCTATCCATTGTCTCTTTTATTTCTTTTGCTGTATATTCGACCTTTTTTATTTCGAATTTCTTTTCTGGATTCGCTAAATCTTTTTGCTCAATTCCTGCTGGCTCAAATCCCACGCCGACAATTTCTTCTAGTATTTTTATGTCTTTGTCAAGTTGTTCTTTTTCTTTACCGGCTGGCATTTTCTTTGCTCTATCTTTTAATTCTTTGAGTTTTGCTGAGTTTTCATGAAACATATGAGCTGATGCCACGTCTGCTTCTGCCAACTGTGATGCCCACATTCTCATGGCAAGTGAATCGTTGTTTATTGCCCTACCAGCAACCTGCGGCATATTTTTTCTTTCTATGTCGAGTGATGAATTACAAAACAGGTTTTTTCCATCTATATAAAACGCGCACATGTTTATAACATCCACGCCTTTGTCTTTGAGGTCTTTTAGTTCTTTCTGTATCTGTTTAGCGACTTCTTGAACCATTTTTGATTCTGAATTAAGTTCTGGCATTTCAACTGTTTGACCAAGCGACAACAAGGACGCGGCGATTTCGGGATTATCTGTTTGATATATTATTTTTTTGGTAAGCTTCGAACGTCTTATTTCTCCATTTTTATCTTTTGCTCGAGATATGCCGAGAATCGATAGCTCTATGTCATTTAAGCCGTTAATCCAATTGTCTATATTGTCTCGAATAGCTTTTTCAGCGTCTTGCTTGTTCATGCCACTGGTATCTACTTCAGGAATACGGGCAAGTTTGTCTTTTATTTTTTCTTTTACTTGTACTACAAAATCCGCTTCTCTGTCTTTTCGGTTTAGTGGTCGCTGTCTGCCAGACGACAATCTTTCTGCTCTGCGCGACGTCCCCCTGACAACGGAAGAACCAGTAGTTCTGGTTGCTCTAATTTTTCCGGTTTCTGAAAATTCGTCTAGTTCTGATTCCCGCATTCTTACGCGAGGCTTCTTGTCTAATCCAATATGAAATTTTATAGCAACTCTTTCAACGATGTCTTCAAGTTCTTCGCTCGATTTTGAATCTATTAGCTCTACGACTTTTTCATCTATATCGTCTCTGTCTATATCGAAACCATCATCAATTGGATTTTTGAGTGCCTCAAAAACATTTCTTGGTTTTGCCATTATTGGTTCTGGCCGTCCGGTTATTGGTTCTGTATATTTTTTGCTTGGTACTGCAGGAAGTGGGCCGACGCGTTCAAGAATTTGCTCAAGCTCGCGCCGTAGGCGTTTATCTTCTTCAATAATTTTGTCTGGCGATTTTCCTATTGCCCTTATTGGTTCTGGCTGTCCGGTTATTGGCTCTGTATATTGTTTGCTCGGTGCTGCTGGAAGTGGGCCAACGCCTTCCAAAATTTGTTCAAGTTCGCGCCTCAAGCGTTTGTCTTCTTCAAAAATTTTATCTGGTGATTTTCCTATTGATTGTGGTTTTTGGGAGGCTTCTTCACCAATTCTTTCTTGACGCATCCCTGACGACTCTCGCCCCTCTCGCTGTAATTCGCGTCGCAATTTTCTTATCTTGCGTTGTCGCTCTTCACGTGTCATCGTTATTGGGCCAGGCCGAAATGGTCCGCTTTCTTCTCTTTCCAGCATTTCAAGTAGCGATTTGGGGTCAAGCAGCAGTTCCTCCAAACTGCGCCTCATGTCTCTATCTTCTTCAAAAATTTTGTCTGGCGATTTTCCTATTGTTTCGGCTCGCATGCTAAGTGATTCGCGACCTGATTCTCTTACGGTTTTTCTAAGTTGTTTTATTCTTTTCATTTTTTGTTCAGCAAGAGGGGTATTTTCTGGTTTTGCCATACTCAATTCAGTTTCAAGCAAATTCAACTCATTTAGTGGGTCGCTAATCCATTTGGCTATATCAAAATTTTTACCGACTACATCATTTTCTTCATCTCTGTCTTTTGAATACTCACCAAATGAGCCACCATACTCTTTTGCCTTTTTGACAATATTCTTTGAAGAGAGACGTATCTCTTCCGAATCGCCGCTCCTGCCAGAAGAAAGTCGTTCTGGTTTTTCTATAATTTTTTTATCAGCTATTGTTTTTACTTTTCTAGACGCTGACTTTCTCCAGATTGCATCTCCCTTACCGTTGGCCAAGTCTTTTGCCAAATCATCGACTACATCTATTGCTCCCTTTTGGGAAGATATCTCAACACGAATTGTTCCATCTGGGTCTCTTCCGATGACCGTCAATTTTCCTGGTGGAATAACAAATGCTTGTTTATCGTCGCCTTTTGCTGTCGGAAACAAACCACGGTCACCCTCTTTTACGCTAACTATTACTCGTCTCTGCTTTTTCCCAACTTCTGCTTTTTTGTGGTTTCGTCCAATTACATTGCCCTTGATGAAGTTTTTGTGCTCATGTTCTTTGCCAACTGAGCGACCAGTAAAAGTTCCTGGCTCAACATCTATAATTGCTTCGAATTCAAAAGGCTCAGAAACGGATGAAGAATCCATCGCTTCAAGGGTAGGAATCAAAATGTTTTCTACCTGTTGCTCCATCGAGCCTTCGGATGTTGATTTTGGATTACTTTCAAGGGCAAGTCTTTGGAGTCTTTGATTTCTTCTATTCATTGCTCTTCCGGCGGAAGCATTTTTTTCTGGTTTCAATATCTCCGCTATGTCTTTAGAGACAAAATCGCCCATTTCTTTTACTGCCTGGGCCTGTTCGGTTGTTATGCGCTTGCGAAGTTTTTTTCTTTCGGATGAAGCGTGGTCTTTTGCGTCTTTTGAGCTCTTGAACGTTTTTTTCGGCTTGACTTTCGGCGTAAAGCGTTCTTCTATATTTTTTTCCAATTCCCTTTTTATTTGATATCGTTTTCTTTTATCTCCCTTATCAATTGCTCTCTCAACATATTCGTCAATCAGCGCCTCTCGTTTTAGGTCAGCATTTATAAGCTCTTCCTCGCTATCAAACTTCATAACATCAAGTGCGGCTAATTCATCAATTAGTTCTTTTGCACTTAATTTTTTTGCTTCTTTTTTAAAAAATTCTAGTTTTTGTTCCGAAAGAGCTTCTTGGGCTTCATCGACAGTCAGTTTGCCGGCTGCCCTTCTTCGTTCATAAACCATTTCATTAAATCGAGATGTTTCCGCGCGCGTACCAATCCCGTATTTTTTCTTCCATTCATTTCTCGTGATATTAAACGCTTCATCGTAAAATTCTTTTTCTATTTTGTGTTTAGCAAGCCGGGTTTTGAGTTCATCTATTTTGCTGTCTAATTCTTTAAAATTTTTGCTATCTGGTTTAAATTTTGACTGCTCTTTTCTTAGCATTTCTATTTCGTCGGCGACGTTTTTGATTTTAATGCCGGCATTTTCTGACTGTAATTTAATATCAATAGCAACATCAAAAAAATCATCCTCTGAATCATTGCCCCCTCTTAGCGCGGTACGCAATTCTTTGAGCGCATTGCGTCTTGCTGCAAGTTCTAAATCGGCTTCAGAATCTGGCATTTTTGACTCTGGAACATCTACTGACGTGTCATCTCTTTTTGCTGTTCCAGGTTTAATTGATTCAATATATCTTTCTGAAGCTTTGACCCTTGCTTCGTCGCTCAATTTACCTATATGGTCATCTAGGGAAAAAAGAGCTTCATCTACATCATCTCCACTTATGAATCCGCCCTCACGCAACGCCCATATCTCTGTTTGTGCCTCCAAAATTCCTATGCCGTTTTTTCCCTTTGAGAAATATGATTCTTCTGGGTATGCACCATAAACATTTTTTAGATTTCTTAGTTTTTCTACTTGTTCATCTGACATATATTTGTCAATATTGGCCATTATGCCAATCAAATCCGTACTGGTAAGTTTTTTAATATCTGTCACTTCTCTTGCATTAAATTTTTTGCCAGTATTGGGGTGTACGAATGCCTGCACCACAAACCTTCCGTTTACAGCAATTTCGGCAGCTATCGCATCGTATATTTGTTTTGTTTGTATGGAATGTCCAATTTCGTGAAGTGCTATATGCCGACCCATTCCCTCAACGCCACCCGCAAGACCGGCCATGTGGTTGGCATGCAGGTCTGCTCGTGCCATAAAATCTGCGACTGCCGCTGCTCGCTCGGAATCACTCCCCCCGCCAGTTGCGGTAACGAGAAGTCTTTCGTTGAAAGCAAGTTTTGGAAGTTTTGCTTCTTGATTGCTCATTATTATTGACATGTTGAAATCAATGTTTGAATTCCCTTTGCCATCCATCATCGAGCCGCCCTCGTCGTCGGCATCCATGCCGTCTTGTAAGGTGAGTCTTCTAACTGATTTCATGTGTTCTGGCATTCGTGTAAATTGCTCAAGATTTGCTTCTAGAATTCCTCTTTCTGTGGCGTAGTACCTCTGTATGTCGGCTTTTACTAATCTTTCTCTTTGTTCATTGGTGAGTGCAAAATCCAGTGTTTCTTCAACATCATTAATACGTCTGCGAACCATTTCTTCAACTTGTTCCGGGGACATTCTTTCTAGGTTGACCGTCCACAATCCTCTGTCTTTCAGTTCATCAAAAGTTTGTTGCAGGTCAGCATTTGTTGCCCGAGCCGACTCAGATGTATCGACGCCAAGTTCTTTTTGTAAATTCGAAACTGTCTTTTTTGATTGTGCGAGTCTTTTTTGAGCATTTATTAACCCATTCCTAAATGTTCTCAAATCTGATGGAACATCAATCTCAGACCAATCTGGAGCAACCGACCTACCGGTTACTGGGTCAAAACCTGGTGCACGAGCACCCGGAACAAGATATTTGACAGCTCTATTCATTGGAAGATTGGATATTCCCTGGTCGTCGTCCCATCCGCCAGTTTGTGTCCAATTTACAAATCTTCTAGCAAATCTTGTAAATCCGGCCATTTCTCCGGCGTCGGTTACCTCTACGGCTTTGTCATGAATAAATCTTGCTATGCGAGAGGGACTTGCACCAAAACACGTTGTTCCGTACATGTCCGTGAATTGATTAGCCGCTGGTGTTCCAGGGGGACACCTAAACTTGTTTGCTGCATCTCTTACTATTCCTATTGCCGCAGCAGCTCTTCCAATAAGAGAGCCACCAGGAATTCTTGCAGACAGTGGTCTTCCTGGTAATTTTTTTGTTTGAATTAATCTATCTAAGCGTTTTGTATTTAGCGGTTGCGGAATGCTGTCGTCCGTGAATTCCTCACCCGAAAACATGCTAAATGGATTTATCGTTTTTTCCGAAGATTGAATTATGTCATCTGTTTTTGGATTGACTTTATACTTTTTTAGTACTATCTGTGGTTTTTTTCGCAACTCACCCGATGCGTCATCTGGGTTTTTTTTCACCCAACCGAAATTCGGCTTCTGTTTTAACTCATTTGTTCTGACTGACATATATGATGGAAACAAACGAAGCACCATGTCCGGGTCTTCCCCATTGGCGTTTGGCTCATATACGAATCCGCCTTCCCCTTCGAGTCCTGGTGGCAAATCTCCTCCAAACTCTCTTTTTCGTGAATCGGTATCCGTGTATGTTTGTTTTTGACCAGATGCTGATTCCCCGATTGTTCCACCCAGTGATTTTGTGGCTATGTCTGGATTTAGTCGTTCTGTTTTCGCAGACAACAAAATTGCATGTTTAAAAGCAATAGCTCTAGCATTTTTTTCTTCAGCGCGTCGCCTGGGCGCAAAAAGACGCTCCGATGTGTGATGTCTCGTTTTTTTCATGTTTTACCCGAATGTTCGGGTAGGTGTTTATTTTGTTTCGCTGTCGATTTGGTCTTCCAAAAGCTGGAATTCGACAAGCGAAGCCATGAATGAAGCATCGCCCACCTCTGTTTCGCTCTTTTCGCTTGAGCCGGCAATCCAGTTTGCTGGAATCAGACTTTCAGCTTTTAGTGCTCGTGCGCGCTTCATTATGTGTTTTTTGGCAATATCTTTATCTTTTGCTCTACCAAAAGCTTGAATTGCATTTTTCAAATCAGATTCATTAACTATCGGGAATGAACCGTCTGGAAGCGCTTTACCTTCTTTTGCCAATACTGTTCTTTGCTCCTCCGAAAAAGCACGCTTAATTGCTATCTCCGCGGCTTCGGCTTCTATTTCACGAGCCTCATCCTGTTCGTATCTGTCGTATCCCAAAACTTCACCATCAAGAGAAACAAATACGTCATATGATTTTCCGTCGAATCCCTCAATCTCGACTGCGTACGTATCAAATCCCTCAAATACGTCCGGCTCAACAGCAACGACCTGGCCATCAATTGACTTTACCGCTATTTCTGCAGCCTCTGTAAAATCAATGAGTTTGTACTCTGAGTAATCTGATTTTTGTTCAAAGTCAGATATGTCAAGCTTATGAAAGCCCATAATTTCGGCACTTGTTCCGTCAACAAATACTTCTTTAACCGAACCGTCTTTTGCCTGAACATCGACAACAAACATGTCGGCATCTGAAGAATATCCAGAATCAACAACAATTCCATCGAACATCTGTTCAGCAACACCTTCAGCGTGAAGTATTCCGGGCAAACCTTTTTCTGACACGCAGCCACCAGGGCAATCATCGCACACCGGCGATGAACCCGGGTACGCCTTGCGTTCAAGTGCACACAAGTATCCAAATGCACCTATGTCTGCCGATTTGATTCCCAGTGAGTTTATTCTTGAGCGACGAACCTCTTCCCAATACGTATCAGATGGGGAGAATGACTTTCCTTCCATTTCCTCATCTTCGTCCTCTTCATCTGGCATCTCGTCTTCTTCGAGTTCCTCTTCTTCCTCTTCTTCTTCTTCTTCTTCTTCGTCTGGAGCTTGCATCTCTTCGTCGTCTTCGTCGTCTTCGTCGTCTTCGTCCATTAGGGCCTTCCTGCCAGCAGTACGGCGACTCTTCTTTGCATATTTCATTTCTTCTTCAGCGTCGGCGTCTTCCTCTTCCTCTTCCTCCTCCTCTTCTTCTTCTCCATCTGTTTCCATATAAGCTTTTGTTTTATTTTTCTTCCACGACTTTTTGGACTTTGATGGCATTTCGTCTTCCATCATCTCCTCATCATCTTCCATCATCTCTTCATCGTCTTCTGCGTCTACATCCATTTGTTTGTATCCCATTGATGCGCAGTCGCCCTTGCATTCTGGGCAGGCTTCACCAACCATTTTGTTTTGTGCTTTGCACATAATGCCTTTTGCTTCTTTGGCATCCATGTCTTCGTCTTCCAAATCTTCTTCGACTTCTTCTGGGCTATTCATGCCATAGCCTTTTTTCTTTTTGCTCTTCTTCTTCATTTTTTGTGGCATCTCTTCATCCACTTCTTCAACTACTTCTTCTTCGTCCATCTGGGAAACTGGAACCATTTTCATTTCTACAGGAGTTGCGCCACATTTGGCACAAATTGCAGCACCCTTGACAAACCCGCACTCACCAACACCAGCGCCCTTGGCGCATTTCAATACATTCCCATCGCCATCGATGCCAACAGTTGCTTTTTCGTTGTAGCTCATAGAACTCCTGAATGTGCAGGGAAATACCGTTGCTGGCATTAACCATTAATTAAATTGTACTAAATTATAACCTACCACGGGGTTTTGTCACGTATTGACAATATTTTAATTAATTTCAATCCTCTTCTTTTTTCAAAATTGTTCGATTGCCAAGTTTGGGGAATCTTGTGAGCTTTGTGACTTTTCCATCTTCTTCTATTCTCTTTCTTGCTGCTCTAAGTTGTTCATCGCTAAATATGTCATCAATTGTGTATTTTGTTCCAAATATGTCGTTAAATCTGTTGACAAAATTCTGCAGGTCGGATTTTCCGAATCTCGGTTCGTCGCCCTTATTCTTGCTAAATCTTTTTCCTTTTGCTTGTTCTGCAGCGTTTAGAGTTGTTCCGATATCTCGAGTTCCAAAAATTGTTTCCATTGAGGTGTAGGAGGCAAATTCTGAACCATCAAATTTTGTAGATATCAAGTTTGCAACTGTTTCGTAGACAACATCTTTTCTTCTTGCAAGCTCATAATCAAGACGCTTGCCGGCATCATTTGATTTAAATACCGATTTTGCGTCTTTGATAACACCAATACGAATAAGTTCCGATATAACAGCAATGGGCACACCCTCTGACCTGTATCTTTGCGCAGTTTTACCTCCTGGGGCAACAAGTTCTGTTTCTTTCTTTGTGGCGGATATCTTCTTTTGTAGCTTTTCTTCCCATTTTTTATCATTTGGGTCAATCCCAAGAGCTTCCAATAATTCTTGCAGCTTAAATTCAGCTTTGGTTGTTTTTTGTTCTACAGAATCATTGTCCGTATCTTTCATTTTTATTTTTGCGTCTGGTATTGGCTTTGTTTCTGGGTCGTAGCCCTCAAAGGTTAGGTCTACGTCTGCGTCCTTGTATGGCCTATCTGCTTCGTAATCACCATCAAATGGAAACTGACCAGATGTTTTAAATTTATCCAAATCATCATTTAGTTTTTCGTAATCGTTTTGACTAATTACTGTCCCATCTGGCTTTCGCCACCGTGGGTATGCGTCTTTTCCAAACGCTTCTGTCATAAATCTTTGTCTCATTAATGAACGGTTTGCGTTTTCGAAGAATCTATCCATCGAATTCTCTGCTCCCCCAAAACCATCTTCATCAGGCGTAGTTGGTGAAAATAGTTTCCACAATGGGAATTCTTTTGTGTTTCCGATTTCTGCAATTAAATTCATAACATCGTTGTAACTAATTGCTGCATCTTCTCTGTCCATTTTTCTTATTGACGAAAAATCAGTTATCCCCAATAGTGATGCCAATTCTATATTGTTCAACTCCCTTGTTGAATTGTTTTTATCGGGTACGGATATTGCCCGCCTAAGTTTTGCAATCGGAAGCATCCAATTTTCTGGATTTGCGGTTTGTGTGCTATTCGTAGAGATGCTTCCTATTGTTACTTTCCCTCTTTGTTTCATTCTTTCGCCAGTCTCGCTCATTGCCTTCTTTATCGCGCTACTTCTTTGATTTTCGTCACTGGTGCTTATGGATGTTTTAAGCGACCAGCCAACTTTACCGAAAGCTCGCCAAATTTGTCTTGCCATATTAACTTGTTCAGTTGTTCCACCAAACCCATCAAGTCTTGATTTGGTGGCAGAATCCGGAAGGCCACCGCTTGATAGTCTTTCTCCACCTCCAGCTCTGCGTAGTCTTCTTTCTTTTCTTCCGCTAGAAATTCTTTCATCGCTTGGGGGTGAAGGAAGTTTGCCCCTCTTAATTAAGTCTTGATATTCTGCTTCCATTTCTTCGTCTGTTGGGACTTTCGGCAATAGGTCATTTTCTATTAAATCTTTCATTATTTCTTCATCATCTGGGTCTAGTTCGCCCCTCTTAATTAAGTCTTGATATTCTGCTTCCATTTCTTCGTCTGTTGGGACTTTCGGCAATAGGTCATTTTCTATTAAATCTTTCATTATTTCTTCATCATCTGGGTCTTCGATGTCACCGATGCGACCATCGTCTTCACCAGAAGAAAGCCTTTCTCTTCTGGCCGCTCTACGTGACGATTTGCCTGAACTAAGTCTTGCGTATTCTTCGTCTTTGTCATCGGTTACGTCGAATATCCAGGAAAGACTTCCCATTACGAGAACTTTCTTGGCGCGCGTCGCAGCAACGTACTGAAGTCTCAAGTCTTCTTCCGACATCGCATCAAGCTTTTCTTCTGGTGTTTGTGGGCCAGGACCATCTTGTGATGTGCCGCCACCCTTCTCACCTACACTTTCCCAATATCTGTCCTCACCGACCTCGCCCTCGTCCCTTTTTTCTGGGGTCTTGAAATCATCACCAAGAACAATGTAATCGTATTCAAGGCCCTTTGACCTATGGGCAGTTTGTGCGACAATATCGACCCCACCATCCGAACCCGCTTTTTGAACTGGGGCAACCACCCATTCGCCTTCTGCAAGACCAAAATTACTTCTAATTTTTTCTATTTTTGCAACAGCATCATCGACAGAATCAGCTTCAAAATACCATTCACCTTTTCCGTTATTTGCGTTTTTATCCCATCTGAGTACTCCAGCTTTTATTTTTTCTTTCTTTCTCTGGTCCGCTTTGCCGCCCAAATGGAAATACGTGTTTCCGCTAAGGCTGGCGCGGATTTTTCCATCAGAAGATTTTACAAAAGAAAAGTCAAGACCGTTTATAGCAACTTCATTCAGAATTCCCTTTGCTGAGCCAGACTCTACTGCTCTAACAAGTTTTGTGCGAGAAGAGTATGGTCCGGAGTCATCCTTTAGCATCCCATCTCTGACCAGCTTCTTTATGTCGTTAATAATTTCTACTGCTTCCTGTGGGGAAGAAGTTTCTCTTATCCATCTTTCGTTTGGCTTGTCGTATCTGAATCCATGCTTTCCGGCAAATATTGGTTTTCGCGCCATAAACAGAGGAAGCAAAGCTTTGCTTGTGGCGTTTAGGGCTATCTTGTTTCCATCTATTGACGCAACCATTGTGCCGTCTTCAATAATTTCAAATTCTGCCTTATCTATGACCTGCGAAACAGTTACTGTGTCTTCATTGATTTTTTCTTCGTCAATTGTTTCTATCTTATCTATAATGTTTCTTAATGTATCAAATCGAAAACCCTCATCTGCCAACAGTCGATATGCTGTTTTCGCCTGAACATTGTTAGAAGATTTTTTCTTCTTCAGTGCTTTGGGGTCAACATCTCGTCGAAGTTCTTCCCACGTTTTATATTCATTAAATGGTGCATATCTCTTTGCTGGCGGAGTTCCTTTTTTGTCGTTCATTAGCCACTGGGCATGGTCAACCATGTTGTTTAGGTCTTCCTTGAACGTGGAAACGGAGCCAGTTCGCAATCCAGCTCTCTGCGCTGCAATTATTCGCTTGAAAGCCGGTGCATTTGTTTGTGTTAGATAAGCAAAAGTTTCTCGTTTGCCATCTGGTTTAATCTGTCTATTTACCGCTCTTGCAACTGATTGCGGACCGTATGGCTTTTCTGGGTCAAATCCATCTAGTTCCGACTCTTCTCTGAGAACGGAACCATTCTTGCCACGACCCAAAAGTCTCATTTTTGCAGATTTGGGAACTTTGCCTTTTCCTTCTTTTTTCCTCTGGTGTGCGGCAAGGAATCTGTTTGCGAAACCAGCAATAATTTGATTAAATCTAAATGATTCCGTTAGGGTTAAATCGTATTTCGCTTTAAATTCATCAAGCTCGTCTACTGCGCCTCTAAATTCATAAATGGCTTGATTGCTATCACCGACAACTATTTTTTGAATTTGTTGATTTTTGACGATAGCGGTCATAACTGGGTTGGCATCTTGTGCCTCATCAAACAAAATAATATCGTTGCCCATTATATTTTTTCTCATGCCAACACCCGATGAAAGGTCTGGATTCGTCAGGGCAAATTTTTTCATTACGTAATTTCTTCCAAGTTGTATTGGACTTTCTGGATTGAATGAGTCATCCCACATTTTTTGTGCAACAACAACCAATTGCTTCGCCAAATCGTCATTCATGGATATGTCATATATCCCGGCCATTTTCTTAATGACGGATGTGCTCATCTTTGGTTCTGCTGAATTTGAGAATTCATTAAGAGCTTTTGAAAGTATTAATCCCTGTTCGTATGGGTCAACTTTGATTTCTATAACATTGCCCTGTTTACTAATGTATTGTGCTGTAAATTCTTTTAGTCCATAGTGAGAAGCAATGTCACTGTATGCGTTTGAGTAAATTAATTCTTTTCCATTTGGCAATTTGCTGCCTTTTGCATCATATTTTGCGCGTAGTGATTCATTCGGTTGCACTATTGCTGCATAAGCAACAGAGTCCCAGGTTCGAACTTCTACATTTCTGAATGGAGCGAATTTTTTTACGGCTTCTTCTGTCATTTTCTTTGTGAAAGTGAGATAAACAATCTTCTTAGAGGGTGCTTGGTCTTCTAATCTCTTCGCCAGCATTTCAAGAGTGGTTGTTTTGCCGGTTCCAGCAAGGGCTCTAACAACAACATCATCGCCAGTCATTACGGCATCCGTGATTAACTGTTGCTCATCTGTGGGTATTCTGTCAAAGCCGGCTGTTTTCCAATCGTATTTCATATTTTCTTGAACATCTTCAAGTGTCGTTGTGACTCTTCTTGGGCCGCTGCCAGAAGAAAGTCTTCCGTTTTGTGCGTCAGATATTATTTTTTTCGCTGCAGATTTTTCTTTTGGTCCAACATTTTGATTGTTTAGTCTTTCTTTTGCCCATGAAACATTAAATGCTTTTCCAATATTTTCTTGCAATTCGCTTATGTTTCGTGCGACATCTGCACTAATTTCGTAATTGACATCAAAAGCATAATCATTATCCAAATCAGCATCTGATTCGTTTTGAATTGCATATTTGATTGTTGGCAAAGAATCAAAAATACTTCTCATTTTCGCAAGTGATGAATTAACATAAGCAGAAACTTCTTTATTGTCTTCATCTGCAAGAGAGGAATTTAGAGCGTCATCAAATTGATTGTTCCAATATGATGCTTTCCCAGATGAGAGTCTCTCTTCTCCTGACAATTCTGCAATGCCAAACTTTTGGTCATCTATCGTATTTGTGTCACCCTGGTCGTCATCATAGGTGTCATCGTCGCCAACTTCTATTGGACCATCTTCGTCTTCGTCTTCGCCATCTTCTTCGTCCGAAATGTCGTTTTCTTTTCCGTCGGAATTCAGTTCATCAAGTTCGTCTTGCTCTTTTTCTGAAATGTCGGTGCCGCCTTCAATTATCTCTTCTATTGTGAGCTCGTCATCAGCTGGGTCTCCCTCGATGTCCTTGTCATCATCATCATCATCTTTTTTGTCAAGTGGCTCTGGATATGGGAACCTAAACCCATTTGGCTCACGAAGTGCTTCTGCGGTTTTTCTGTCTTCTGGATTTTTTGAATCTGCAAGCTCGTCGATATACCTGTTGAGCCTTGCAACGGCGTTATTTCTCCTATCTTCTCCCTCTGTCGTTCTCGTTCCAAGATAAAGTTCAGCAAGAACTCTGCCTGGGTCGATTCGCTTCTTTGCTCTCGTCAGGGCAACATAAACAATATTTAATTCTTCTCTAAATGCTTCCGAAATTTTTCCTTGTATTTCAAGTTCGTCATCAATGCTCCCAAACGCGTCTTGCCAAGATTCCCCAAGAACGACATCATCTGCTTCCATTCCCTTAAATAGCTGAGCGGTAGTTACAACGGCATCTGCACCGTTTGTGTTGGCGGCTTTTCTAATCTCACTTGCTGCTTCCTGAATTAATTCGGAAAGTTTTTCTTCACTACCGCCAACATCCTTGATGTCCAAAATGTAAGCATCATTTATGTGAACAGCATCTGCGCGCTGCGACGTATCGCCCTTTTCGACATATTTAAACTTGCCGGCAAATCTCGGGTCTCTTGACATAATTCGTTTTACGTCTTCCCTGTATGTGCCGCCTTTTCTTCCCTGTTTGCCATCCACTTTTGGTCTTGGCGTACTTAGTCCATGTCCACTTATTATTACCTTTCCTGTCCATTTTCCTGGAGAGTTTCCATCACCGCCAGCTATGTCGAGTGTGGCATATATTGTTCCAACGTCTTTCAAATCCAAAATTGGAATTGCCTGACGCTGTGAAGTCATTTGAGGTTTTTTTTGCTTGCTTGTTTTTGCGTTTTTTCTATTTGCTATCTCTCTTATTTGGGCAACGCTCATGTAGCCCCATTTTGTGCTCATTTTTATTGCTTGTCGCTCTGGGATTATTGTTGGTTCGCGCCATTCCATCTGTCCGCCAGCGCCAGCCTTTGAGTGTCCTTCGAGCATGTGAATATATGTTTTTGGAGATATGAATTTTGCTTTTCCGTCTTCGCCTCTGGTAAACATCAATTTCCACATGGCTGTCATTTGTTGATATCTCTTTTGGCCAAGACGTTTATCCACCTGCTCTTTTGTCCATATGTTTCCGAATAACGGTGAAGCTGGTGGTCGTCTTTCTGGGTAGGTCAATTTGTACTCATCTGTACCAAGAATCCACGCCGCGTGTTTAAAGAAAGCAATCAACTCTTCGTGTTTTTTCGCTGATGTGGCGATTTGTGGAGATAGTTTTTCCCAATTTTCTTGGCCTTCCCTTAAAGAATCGGCCAAATGCGTTGTTCTTAGATGTTGGGCCAATCTCGTTGCTGCTGTGAATATTTCGGCATTGTCTCGAGTTAGATATGCATAACTTCTTCCCTTTTGTGGAAGCAGCTCTCCCTGAGGCCTTGGGTCGCCGTCGTCATCCAAAATGGGTTTGCCTTTTTCATCCAGTAATGGCATTTCGGAGTCCCAGATTTCACCCATTGCCTCATCGATTGCCGAGTCTTTTCTATCAGAAAGAATTTTTATTTTTTGCGCATCTGGAATTCCGTCATCAAAAATTTTTAGCATTTCGCCATTTTTGTCAAACCCATCTTTTTTCGGACCAAGCGTGCTAGAAAGACCAAAATCTTCGTCGAGAGTTTTGAGAATGTTTCTAAGTATGGATTTTTCTTCGTCGCTTCTATCAGTTTTTTTCAGTAGCTCAATTGCATCATCAAACTGCCCCCTGACCAAACTTTCCAGATGTCCGGAAACAAATTGCATTTCAAAATTGTCGATTCCCTTTTCTTCATCATCAATGTTCCCAAGGAATTGAATTACGTTTGCAAGATATGCAATTCTTGAACCAAATCTGAATGATTCATTAAGTGGCAGTATGTAGTCCGGATTTATTGCAGCTAGTGCATTTATGGCCCGTCTAAATCCATAAACTTTTTGCCTTGCGTCTCCAACCAATATAATCGGCATTTTATCTTTATTTGCTTCAAGGACTTGAAGCATTACTGGGTTTAGGTCTTGCGCTTCATCTATCAGCATCGCAGAAACTTTTTTACCAGGATTTCCAAATGATTTTTGTATAACCGCGCTTTGGTTACCCTTTTTCCCTCTTTGCCCCTTGAGTGAGGTAATCACCCAAATATCACTAAGGTCTGTGCCCGCAGGAAATTTACCTTTTTTGTCCATTTTCAAAACTGTTCCGTCGCCCGTTGTGTAATCGCCAATTGTTCCAGCAGTCTGAACCTGTTGTTTTTTTGTCAGTCCGTCGGCATGTCCAATCATGTATTTGCCTTCTAACAAATCTGGTTTGGACATTGCGAAAAGCTTGTACATTTGAGTTTGGTCTGGAACGACAGGGCTTAAGACTTTTTTGCCATCTTTGCCAACAATGGGTTTGCCCTTTTTGTCGGTGACAAATTCATTTTGGAGCAAGCTTACGGTTTCTGCAGCATAATCAACCCATTCTTGAGGGATATACTTTTCTGGATTTTGTGCAACCTCTATCAAAAATGCACTATCGACAAGTGGGTCTACTGCCTCTTCTTCAAAAGCAGAACCATCATCATCAGCGCCAACGTTAGTGGTTTTGTCTTTGAACCCTTTAATAACTCTCTTTTTCTTTTTATTTCTTCTTGCGCGTTTTTCTGATATTTGTTGTGGGGTCAAAGCGAAATGCTTAGCACTTAACTCTTCGTCGGTACTATATGCCCAGTTTTCAACGGCTTTAGCAATAAAAAACCCAAGGTCATCAACAGTCATCTGGGCAAATTGTGGAATCTTTTTTGTTGGTATTGGTTTTTGTTTTCCTTTTGGCTGAACACCACTGTCGTGAAACAAATCTCGTAGACCAAAATATCTTATGAAGTCTTCAGCTTTTGACAATTCCCGTAGTCCAGCATCTTCCAAAACTGGTACTTCTCCAATTATTTCTACGCGTCCGCCGGTTATGTAATTTTCAACAGTGAAAACAGCCGGTGTTCCGTCTTTTTTCTTAGTTCTTTTGCTTTTTTTTCTTATTGGTGTTCCGTCTGCATTTATAAATGCGGCAGGCTTCAGGTCTTGTCTCATCGTTTGCATTTTTTTGGCTATGTGTGGTCCAAAGCGCTTGTCTGCTGCACCGAGTCGCAAACCCCAAAATGCGAGCTTGTCCAAGGTGGACACTCCGGTAGTTTGTTCGGGGAAAGCTCTTTCTGCTTCAAATTGATTAGTTCTATTGAAAACACCGTAATAAAGATTCGGTTCCCCATATTTTTCTTTTAGCTTGCCAACGGCTTCTTTTGCTTGGTCAATGGGAATTTTTGTAAGGTCTTTAATTCCCATTTCTTTCAAATCATCAGAAAATTTATCTGCAAGGTATCGAAGTTTGTGATTTAACTGAACGTCGTCATCTACTAAATCCAAATTAAACATTTGTTGCATTGCTCTTGCTAATACTTTTAGTGTTGATGTTTTGCCTGTTCCTGCTCCCGCTGAAACTGAAAGAATTCTTTTGCCGACTTGGCCAAGAATCAAACTAACCCCAAGGTCAACTATGTCTCTTTGCTGTTGTGTTGGCTCAAACCCAAGTCTGTGAGCAGCCTTGAAAGAAATTTTTGCGTCTGTTCTTTTTACGTGTAGGTCTTTGTTGTTTTCTGAACCTTTTTTGCTTGGCTTTATTGGGCCGGATTCGTTACCGCTGGACAGTCTGCCAGTTGAATCAATGACTCTTCCATTTTTGCCAGTTTTGATTGTTCTTGCGTTTAACAAATTTCTTTCTTCTTGTAATTCAAGACCACCATCTCTGGGTAGTTGAATTGCTTTTGATTGTCCAAGCCCGCGCAAGATTTTGTTTATTCCTTGCTTGTCAGAAACAGAACCCCAACCATCCGAAACTTGATGAAATTTGTTATCTCTTATAAAACCCATTCTTGTTCCGTAGTGATAAATGTCCCTATCCCCGTTTGGCATGTCGATGGATTTCCATGCCTGATTGTTGCCGGCATAAGATACTTTTCCAGAAACGTACGGCCTTGTTGCAAACTGTTCAATTTTTCCTGAAGAAAGTCTTTGTACTGTTTTTATTGCATCGATTGGCTCTGGAGCATCCTGACCCAATGCTCTTAGGATTTTTTTGATTCCTTGCTTATCCGATACGGAACCCCAGCCATCTGAAACCTGATAGTACTTTCCATTACGAATTATTCCCATCAGAGTGCTGTAGTGATACACCTCTCTGTCGCCACTTTCTCTATCAAGTGCAGACCAGCCCCTGTTTCCGATTTTGTGAAGTTTTCCGACCTTGTGTGGTCTCTTGACAAAGTCTTCAATTTTTCCTGAGGAAAGTCTTTCATCGTCAAATCCAGTATCTTCGAATGTCCCCTTTGGTTTTCCTGGGCCAGGTATTTTGGGAGCATCTTCCATGCCCTCCAACATCGGAACTTCCTCACGCAAAGATGCATCGACTTTTCTTTCCCTGTCTTCCATGCCAAGTCGTTTTCTTAGCGTGGATGAACGATTCAACATATAATCGACAGCTTTTTGCGCTTCTGTAAGCGCTCTTTCAACTGCTTGTGGGTCGTCGTTTATTAGTTTAAACCAAGAAGCAAGATATTGTCCGTGGTCTTCTCTAAATGTTGGCTCAAGTCCAAGCATTCCCATTAAAAATGACGAACCAATTTCTGCTATTAATTCCTCGAACGCATATCGCTTGAAATCTTCAGTGTCTTTCGGAGCATTCATTCTTCCGCCTTTTCTGTTTAGGCGAGAAGAATGGCCAGTCCAGTGAGTCATTTCGTGAAGCAGTGTTGAATAAAACCCAATCGCGTCCTTAAAGTCTTCAAACTTTGGCATGAAAATCATGTCTTTGTCTGGAGAATAAAAAGCGCCGCCGAAATTTCCTTCTTTAAAATCTGGAACAATTTCAGCAATGACTGACTGTATGTCCGCTAGTCTTTGTTTTTCACTGAGGTTTCCTTTTGCTGGCTCATAATATGCTTTTGGCAAACCAGTAACTTCTGCCACGTTGTAAACCAAAGTATCGTGAAATTGGTTTTGAAGTTTTCTTCCGTTTTTGTACGTGGGTGCCTTTATGAGCGTCCCTCTTGCTCCTTTTTTGACTCGACCACCAAACTCTTCCCATTGTTGCTTGCCTGCCCACTTGTTTGTTTTGTAGCCCTTAGCAAAACCGGTCATAGACAAAATAAGTTGATTCAATCCCTCGTAGGCTCTTCCATCTGGGTTTACCTGTGTGTTTGTTATGTTTCGCGCATAATTTTCTTTGTTGGCCCAGGGTCTTTTCCATTGTTTCCCAGGATTATCCATCGCCGACTTTATTGATTCAAGTATTTGAACACTTAGGTTGTCGTATATTTTTTTCAATTCTTCTCGGTTAAAGCTGGTCTCACCAGATGAAAGTCTTTCCCTTCTCTTATTGCTGAGTTGTTCATTGAGAAATCCAATCGGTCCAAGTTGATTGAGTCTTTCGTTTGCGGCATTAGACGACGTTCTTCCAGATGACAAAACACCCTCATCGCGCACAGCATCAAAGTTTTTTTCTTTTTCTATCTGGTCGCGTTTTGCTTTTTCTTCAATTTCTTTTTGTCTTCTTGTTTCGGCAATTCTTTTATCGTCTTGACGTTTTCTTCGTTGTCCGGTTTCTTTTACTATTGAATCAACATCACGTGGTGGAATTCCATACTTTTTGCTAAGTTTTTTAGTTGATGCACCTTGCATTTTTTCCGAATATAGATTTGCTTTTTCTCGTTTGCTGAGCTCGTTTGCTCTTCTTCTATATCTTTTTGGTTTAATTGGCTTACCACCAGCGGCGACTCTTCTCATTTCTCTCATGTGTCTTAGTTCGCGCTGACGAACATCTTCTCTTGTTGTCATCAGTTCTCTTGCCATTTCTGCAAGAGTTGCGCCATTCATTCGGCGTTCATATATCTCTTTATCGGTGAGGGGTTTTCTTGGCTCACTAAATTCAACTCTATCTTTTTTGAGTTTTTCGTCCCCAAGAAATTCTTCAATTATTCTGTCGTAAACATCAAATCCGACATCGTATGGTGCATTTTCGTCACCATACGGATTATCCGGGTCAAATCCACCATCCAACCCGGGAATGTTTGTTGTTCTTCCCCTCTCTCCGGGCTTTGGGGCGTCAGGGTCGAGATTCCACCCAGAGGAAAGTCTCCCAGTTTCATCTTTTTGAGGTTTAAAACCATATTTGTTGAGCCACTTAAAAATTTCGTCTGAGTTTTTGTCTTCAGATGGAAGTTTTGCTGATACCTCATTGGCTATTCCATTTCGTATTCCTTTATGTTTTTCTTTGACATCATCTGGGGTTTTGTCGTTTTCTTGATTGTTTAGGGCTTGTATAAAATTGCCAAGATGTCCAGAATATGCAAGAAACCAATCTCTGTATTCTTTTGACTTCTTATCTTTTTCATTAAACTTTTCTGAACGTTTTCCGTTTCCTCTTCCGGTTCCAAGCCACGCAACTCTTGCTTGATTGATTCCAAGTTCTCTTCCGCGAAGAAAACTTTCCGTTTTATCACCGTCCGAGCTAGAACGTGGAGATTCATTCCACTTCATTCCAGAATCAACCCAGTTTTGTATTACTTTGTCAAACTCATCTCGTCGTTGTTTTTCGTCTCTGCTAACTCCAAATTTTTGTTCATGGTTCTTGCCTTTTCCATGCCTAGCAAGATTTCTTCCTGATGAAAGTCTTCTATCTTCTCTTTGTTTGGGACGACGTGGCTTGTCATCTCTTCCGGAGCTGATTCTTTCTTCTCTTTCTTCTGGCGTCATGTCCTCGACGGAGAACATTGCTCTATCTTTGCGTCGCTGTTCTTCTCTGCTCGATTGTTCGGCTTCGCGTCTTTCTCTTCTCTGCCCTGCAGCATCAAATGCCTCTCTGGCATTTCTCAGGAATTCAGCCTTATTTTTATCGCCCGGTCCATTTTGTTCAGCGAGGTCATCAGCCATTTCCTCAAGTTGGCTGAATACATAATCAGTATCTTTGTGCTCGTCAGCAAAATTTAAGGCGTCCTTCCAATATTCTTCACCGTATTCCCAATCATCATCGTCAAAGCCTTCATACCCATCGAGGAATGATTGAACTATTTCTTTGGCTTTTTTCAGACTGGCTTTGTCATCATCTCTTCCGGAGCTGATTCTTTCTTCTCTTTCTTCTGGCGTCATGTCCTCGACGGAGAACATTGCTCTATCTTTGCGTCGCTGTTCTTCTCTGCTCGATTGTTCGGCTTCGCGTCTTTCTCTTCTCTGCCCTGCAGCATCAAATGCCTCTCTGGCATTTCTCAGGAATTCAGCCTTATTTTTATCGCCCGGTCCATTTTGTTCAGCGAGGTCATCAGCCATTTCCTCAAGTTGGCTGAATACATAATCAGTATCTTTGTGCTCGTCAGCAAAATTTAAGGCGTCCTTCCAATATTCTTCACCGTATTCCCAATCATCATCGTCAAAGCCTTCATACCCATCGAGGAATGATTGAACTATTTCTTTGGCTTTTTTCAGACTGGCTTTGTCATCATCTCTTCCGGAGCTGATTCTTTCTCCGCGTCCAATTTTTTTTATATCTCTTATTTGTTCTGGCGTTTTGTCACGATTATAAATTGAACCAGGGCCATATGGTGTTGGGTCCGGTTGTCTCCAGTCTGGATATTCGTCAAAGAGCCAACCGTTTCTATTTTTGTCTACTCTGGTATCTGGATTCAGGTCCCCCTCCGGAACACCAAAACCACGAACTCCGCGACTTCTTCCGCCGCCAAGTCGTGGTCTATCTATTAGGCGCGAGGCACCATATGAGACAAGTCTTCTACCAAGGTTTTTTACCTCAATGCCGTCATCTAGGGATTTTTTTTTTATTTCTCCGTTTAGTAGCGCGGTATCTATGGCTTCAATTAGGTCAATACTTATTCCCGACTTTATTATAATTCCATCTGCATCAACGTAAGTTTCTGCTCCGTAGTATTCAAATATTGGGTCAAGAAGCTGTTTTGCTTGAAATGCATCATCTGTTGATATCGCAATACAATAACCTTTTTCGTCAATTTCATTTTCGTCGAATTCCGAAAGGTCTTTAAATCTTCTTCTGCGTTTCTTTCTTCTAAATCTACCAATAGCACCGCGCAGACCAGCAAGAAGTAGCTCTCCTGGATATTTTGCTTCAAGTTCCAACAGGTAATCTTCCTGTTGTTCTGTTTCGATATCTTCTGCTGACTTGTCTCCAAGTTTTGCCGTAACAACCCCATTGGGTATTACAGCAAATCTGCATTTACCTTCTGGGTGAACAGGAAGAGAAATTATTTTACAAGACGAACCACCCTCATACAAAACACAATTTGCGCATTTTACTCCTATTGCACCAACTGGATTTTTTTCCGGTGGATAATATCCAGCCCAAACACCATTGCTATCTTCATTAAATTTTCCATGTCTTTTAACTATTTTAAGCAATGCATCTCTCAGGTCTGCTTCTTCTTTATCCAGATTGTTTTTGTCAATCGGTTTTCTATCTCCCTCATATTGAACCGGCGGAAGAGAAACAGCAACAGTTCCGGGCCCAAGTGGATTTGGTTTAATTGCGACCGGCACTGCTGGCATTTGTTGTGGACGAATTACAACTCTGTTCGGATGACTCGGCATCATTGGTGATGGCTGCATTGGCATTGCGGATGGAGAAGATGGAGAAACTTCTGGCGTGATAATTCTTTGTGGCGCACCAAACATAAACGTTGAGCCATTTCTAGACCAACAACACTTGAATTTTTCCAGAGTGCCATTATCATTTGGTTTTGCGAAAGTTATGTTTTCATTGTCTGCTGAAATAAGCATTGTTTTTGGTCCATGCACCATTGACAATTGCTTTTGCATTTCCTCTCTATCAACCTGTGGAATAAAAGAATTTTGTTCATCCGTTTTTATTGATATTGTTCCGGTCAACTGATTTGCGCCATGCAAAACTGGAGAAACTTCGTAAAGTTCAAGTTCGTAGATAATATTTGCCTGTGTTTTTTGGTCAAATTGAGAGCGAAGTGTTTTATAGCCAATTGACCATTCTTGCTCTTCTCCAAAAAATGCTACGTTTGCAAAAGCTTCTCTTCCTTTTTCTGAATTCAAATTAAATTGAACTTTGGCAAACAATCCACCTATTCCTGCAATTTTCATTTTCATTGGCAGCCTTGGGTCGGTTGTTGGAACTTCGTAAATTTCCAAAACCTTACCGATTGGGTCGTTCCAAGAATGACCCCACACAACTCGAGGTTTTCTGCGCATTAAGCTTTTTGTAAATGCTCCAGAAGCGACAATATCGCCAACGCTGTCTTTGTTTCCAACGCCAGCAACGAAACACTCAACTATTCCCTGTGCCTCGTCAAGATTTAATGAATTTCCACGAGGAGAAGGAGAGCCAAGCTCGCTTGTTTTGTATTGGACTGAATCGGGTGACATGCTTTTCTTTCGTTCTTTACTTCGATAATAAGTGACTGGAGCAATGACCCGTTGCAACTATTGATAATTTGCTGTCCATATAAAGAAATTATTTACAGCAATTAGCCATCTTGACCGAAATTCCATGCAGCATTTACTTCCGAATCAGCAATATCGGCCTGTTCTTTTGCAAAAAAGTTTGCATACATTTCTACGATTTTCTGTTTGAAAGAAATGAATCTTTCGTCTTCTCCCTTTGTATTGAACGAGTCAATCATAAATGAGTTTATTTCAGAAATAAATTTGCTGTTTAAATTTTTTATACTTGTAAGCCTTTCGTCAATTTGTTTTGCAACTTGAAGCGCTTGAAGATTTTTGGTCTTGATTCCCTTCAATTCAAAGTTAATTTGCTTTCGTTCATTTGAGTTATTTATTATTGCCGAGAACAACGGCTTTATGTCTTCATCTATTTGCCTATTCCATGTTTCAATAGAAATAATTGTTTCAACGTCTAGCGTTCCGGATGAAAGTGCTTTTTTGGATTTTGCTCCGTTTATTTTTTCAAGCACAACTCGCTGCTGTCTTTCAAAAACTCTTTCAATTCCTCTTGATAATATTTCTGACCATCTTTCAATTTCAAATTGAGAATCTTCTTGTTCTGATTTTGTTTGAATTCCAGAGTCAGATGCTGTGGCGATTCCCGCTGGAACCTGTGGCTGCATTGCTGCTCCAGTTGCTTCTGGTGGAAGTGGGCTTTGAGCAAGCGCCCCACTGACTTCAGCCATTGCGCCCTGCATTGTGTTTGGGTCAAGCGGCGGTTCTTGTCCTGGCATTTGTGGCATTCCGGGCATTCCAGGCATTGGTGGCATTCCGGGCATGCCCGGCGCGCCGCCTGGAGCTCCAGGGACTTGAGCAGCATTTTCTTCCATCTTCTTTTTTGTATTCGCAATCGGAATAAGGTTTGGATTCATCAGCAAAGAATCGGCCAAGTCTGCGTCCACTTCTTTTCTTGCTGAACCGATTCTGTATTCGTTTACACTTATCAATCCAGCTTGAAGTTCTTGCATTAGATAGCGTTCGCGTTCCTGTTTGTAGAGCATGAGAATTGGAACTTCTGAAGTATCAAAATCAATGTAATACTTATCGTCCAATTCGTCAAGTGCCCTGGAAACAATCTCCAAATGTGGACCCATTGTTTCTACCCAAAAAACTCGTATTTCCTCTGCCGCATTTGAAAATGTTCGCCCTGCTGCATTTCCAATAACTGATTCTGGGACTCCGAAAGCTGAAAGTATTTCTTCTTTTGTTATCTGTCGCATTTGCATATATGCAGCATCTCTTGGCGATGCTGAGGTATCTACAAAATCAACTCCTTCATCTGAAGAAATTACAGTTGTTTGACCAGTTTTTGAAATATTTCCTCTAAATCTACTTCTCAATTCATCTTTATCGTCCTCATCTATTTCTCCGCGAACCACAAGCAAACCACCCGGTCTTCCATCATTTAACAGATAATTTCTGTTATATATTTTTGCCAGATTCTCAATTTCGATAGCAACACCAGATGCTTCAAGTGGGGTCAAAGACAAATATGGGTCTATGGGATGCGGTCTTCTAACCCAACACACATCTTCTGGTTTTAAAATTATTTTTTGGCCATATGGCATCATCACTTCATAGCCGGAAACAAATTTCTTTGGATGTGGTATTGGGGCTGTTGATTGAGGCGGAAGAAGGTTTAGAGCGATTATCCCGCCATCTCTGCCACGTATTTTTTCTATAAATACACCCCTTGTTCCAAGCAGTAATTGAGCGGAAAGTCTGTACCTAAAAATAAATGAGTTTTCTCCAACATTTGTTCTGTTATTCAACAGCTCCAAAATTGTGGAACGTTCTGCTTCTTTTCCTTTTACTTGCTGGCCATGCTTGGAATTGTCTTTTCTCAGCATCATGGTCAATCTGGCTTGATTACCAGAAATCGCGTCAATACAGCGATTAACCCAAGTAATTTTCGACATTCCCTCGCGGTATGCGCGCTCGATGTCCCAGCCATCCCTATACGCCTTATCGGCAAATGAGGGGTTTGCTGATATCGGCAAACCGTAACCCAAAGATTTTGAATTTCCCGGGCGCAATGATTTATTGTTAGGCGAACTGTTCCAAGCCATATATTTAATTGATTATTCTGAACCTAGAAGAAAACCGTATATTCCACATGCGATACCTGCGACCACCAAACCAGCTGGAGGAAATATTAACCCAGCCCCAATGCTTGTA
>Ga0194117_10001629_pt1 | contig 25569 bp, 17 predicted proteins | sample TA2MahsurfametaG_FD_160579 | JGI IMG/M metagenome (GOLD analysis project Ga0194117, IMG submission 160579) | Freshwater microbial communities from Lake Tanganyika, Tanzania - TA2015009 Mahale N1 surface | ecosystem: Environmental > Aquatic > Freshwater > Lake | place: Tanzania: Lake Tanganyika...
CCCCAATCTGCTCCGGAGGTCCAATCCTTTTGCCGATATATTCGGCGATGACTTCTTCCGGGAGTTCGAAAGCCCCTTACGGCAAGCTCCGCAACGCGCCAGCGGTTCAGGCGTCATCATCAGTGAAGACGGGTACATCATCACCAACAACCACGTCATCGACGAGGCAAATGAAATCAAAGTGACTTTGAATAACAAGAAGTCATATGACGCGAAACTTATCGGACGGGACCCAAGCAGCGACCTAGCATTGCTGAAAATCGATTCCAAAGGCTTACCCTTCCTTCTCTACGGCAATTCCGACAACGTAAAGATTGGACAATGGGTGTTGGCCGTCGGATATCCCCTGAACCTCGAGACGACAGTCACTGCTGGCATTGTCAGTGCTAAAGCACGTACCCTCGGGCTGAATGCGAAAAAGAGTAATACGCCGATCGAGTCCTTCATACAGACCGATGCCGCCGTAAACCAGGGCAATTCCGGAGGGGCCTTGGTGAATGCCAATGGCGAGCTGGTTGGCATTGTATCGGCCATCGCATCACCCACCGGCGCCTATGCCGGCTACTCCTACGCCATACCGGTCAACATCACCAAGAAGATCATCAACGATCTGCTCGAGTACGGGACTGTCCAGCGGGCCTACCTGGGTATCTCCTACCTGCCGGAGACGGCTCCAGATACGGAGCGGGAAAAGCTGGGCTTCAAAGAAGGGCAGGGTATCATGGTCTTGGATGTGGCCAAAGATGGTGCCATGGCCAACTCCGGCATTCAAAAAGGCGACTACATCTCCAAAATCAACGGCTCCAAGGTCACAACTGGCAGCGAGATGGTCGAACAGGTGGCCGGGTATAAGCCTGGCGACAAGATCACCGTCAACTACTCCCGCAACGGCAAGGAGTTCAGCACCCAAGTGACCCTGAAGAACAAGTCGGGCAGCTACGATGTTGTTCGTAACAGTGCCCTCGAGAATTTCGGCGCCGAGTTCGAGACCCTGGACGCCAAGAGGGCCCGTGACTATGGCGTGCGCGGCGGTGTCGTAGTCAAACGCATCGGCAAAGGACTGATTGATGAACAAACGCGTATGCGCGATGGCTTTGTCATCTACAAGGTGGACGGTAAAGAGGTGAAAAGCATCGAAGACTTCAATGCAGCCCTTGTAAAAGGGCAGAAGCGAGTTATGCTGGAGGGCTTTTATCCGGGATACGACGGTGCATATCAGTATCCTATTGAGATGGAATAAGTCGCCGTCCTGCCATCCAAATAACCATCCAGGGAGGCATCGCATCCAAAACGAAGCGACGCCTCCCTGGCTTTTTTGAACCACCCCTAGGGCCTGACTAATACGGAATAGCCCCATGCTGGCAAGCAGATGCCGGCGCTGGGGTCTTCCAGGCGGTCGGAAAAAAGATCTTTCCACGAGCCGTGCAGCCGGGTGTCGGGAAGGTGTAACCCCGGGAGATCTTCTGCGGAAAAGTTCAATATCACCAGGATGCGGCTATCGGCCTGCCGCCGCTGGAAGCAGAAGACGAGATCCGCGGCCCCTGCCGCCACCCGTTCCACCATCTCGTTGTCAAAGGCAGGGTGGTGCCGGCGGAGGAGAAGCAACCGTTGGTAAAAGGTATGTAAGGCCGGTGAGGCCGTCCAGTCCAGGGTATCTTTATCGAAGAAAGCGAGTCGCTGGCGGTTGGGAATCTCCTGCCCGCTGTACAACAGAGGGATACCCGGCCAGAGGCAGGACAAGACCGCCAGCGCCTCTGCCATGGGACCGAATTTCTCGTATTCTGTTCCGTTCCAACTGTTCTCATCGTGGTTACTGGTGAACCAGGCAGGTCGATACTTCCAAAGGGCATGGGCCCGGTAATGCTCCAGCAGGGCATACAATCGATCTGTAAGAACAGGTCCGGTATGCCTGCATTCCGTGGCAGCCTTCATCCATCGCCAGGTGTAGGCAGCATCGAATACTTGCATGTACGATGGGTGGTCAAGGGGATCCAGCTCTGCCAGCCAGATGAGCCTGCGTTCTGGGTCAAGAGCCCGACGAGCTTCCTGCCAGAAGTCTAGTGGGGTAAGCATAGCCATATCGCAGCGAAACCCGTCAATACCTGTCGCTTCGATCCAGAAGCGCATCGATTGAATCATTTGCTGCCGAAGCCCGGGATGGCTGTAGTCCAGATCAATGACATCGTCCCAGCCATTGGAATCATAAAACTCCCCTCCGTCGTTTCGCTTGTAAAAACTGGGATGTTCCTTCGTCCATCGGTGGTCGAGACCCGTATGGTTGGCGACCCAGTCGAGGATGACCTGCATCCCCAGGGACTGTGCCGCTGCTACCAGTTGCCGGAAGTCGTCGAGCGTGCCAAAGGCAGGATTGACAGCCTCATAGTCGGAACAGGCGTAATAGCTCCCTAGCGCGCCTTTCCTGCCCACGTTGGAGATGGGGGTCATCGGCATGAACCAGAGGATGCCGACACCCATGTCTGCTAGCCGGGGAAGATGGCTTCGGAATGACAGGATGTCTCCCCCCTCCGTATACTGACGCAGATTTACCTCGTAGACGGAACTGCCGCCCAGGCGTTGATAGACAGATGCCATATGGCTTGCAAAGGAAATCCATAAATCGACATAAACCCTCTGCCCCCGAAGGACATCCCATTTGTCAGACACTGCCTGCAAACCCCAACACTGCAAGATGCCCTCCTTGCCCTGCCAATGCGCTGCCGCATCGTATCTTTACCACAACAGATCATGAAGACCTTCCAGGTACCAGCCACCTACAGAAGCCCGTTGATTACGGCAATCAAGCAGAAACGAAAGCTTAACGATCGGATGAAACAGGACTTCACTCCGACCAGACTAGACTTCGGCCCACTCTGCATCTATCTAGCCCGGCATTTTGGCTTCTGTTACGGTGTGGAGAATGCCATCGAGATCGCCTTTCGTACGGTAGACGAGAACCCCGGCAAACGCATCTACCTACTGAGCGAGATGATCCACAACCCGTTTGTGAATGCCGACCTCCAGGCAAAGGGCGTAGGCTTTTTGATGGATACCCATGGGCGCGAGCTGGTCGATATCGACGGCTTGCAGACAGAGGATATCGTGCTGATCCCTGCCTTTGGCACGACGCTGGAGATAGAACGACGCCTGAGAGAAAAAGGCCTCCGTGTGGAGCATCATGACACCACTTGCCCATTTGTTGAGAAGGTCTGGAACCGGTCGGAGCAGATCGCCCAGAAAGGCTATAGTGTGGTCGTACACGGTAAGCCGACCCATGAGGAGACAAGAGCCACCTTCTCCCATAGCGAAACCCATGCGCCGACTATTGTTGTAAAAGACATGCAGGAAGCCCAGCTGTTGGGTCTTCATCTGACAGGGGCCTTGCCGGTGGAAGCCTTCGCAGAAGATTTTCAGGGGCGCTACAGTGAAGGCTTTGACCCATGCCGTGACCTAGCCCGCATCGGAGTGGTCAACCAGACCACCATGCTCGCCAGTGACACGCAGGCCATCGCAGACCATCTGCGTCAGGTCATGATGGAGCATTATGAACTGGACGAGGCGACCATCCACGAACGCTTTGCAGACACACGCGATACCCTTTGCTATGCGACAATGGATAACCAGTCGGCCGTACAGGGCATGCTGCAACAATCGGCAGACCTGGCTATCGTGGTCGGCGGACGGAACAGCAGCAATACCTCCCACCTGGTAGAACTATGCGAACAGTTGCTGCCGACCTGGTTCATCCGATCCGCAGACGACATCCTCTCCAAAGAGCGCATCTTACAAAGCCACTGGCAAACCCAAGATGGCTCCGAGGCGTCGGCCTGGCTGCCCGAGAAACCCGTCGTCACCGCCCTACTGACCAGCGGGGCCTCCTGCCCTGACTCGATGGTCGAAGGTGTCATCCGCCGCCTCACAGCTCTCTTCCCGAAGGCCCGGCCTTACGAGTCGGTGCTGGAAGAATGGGTAGTCTGAACCTTATAAGCCAGCAGCCGGTACCACCAGATCTGCCCCTTGGTTGTAACGCACGAGCCGATGAAGACCTCAGCTAGAAACGAGCTGAAGTCAGTGTTCCAATGCGTCGGCCTCTATATGACATTGGCATGCCCCGCCAAGAAAAAAGTCAAAGACAGCAGCCATCGCTATTCTCAAGGTCAGGTAACCATCCCGACCATGACGGTCAATATCCATCGGCAGCATATGCTTCATGCCCTTGGTGCAGCCCGCGCCAGCCCTAGGTATCCCTTCGGCGCCGCCATCATTGGGCTTCCAGGGGAAGGTCATGGCAACCGGCGTAAACCATCCTGCAGAAAACCCCATCCTGCACGGGGAGAAGGACGGTATCAACAAATATGTCCAGAAATATGGCAACCGTGCCTGGAAAGACATGATCCTTTACACGACAGGCAAACTCTGTTCCATGTGCATAAGTACACTCATCTGGGCAGGAGTTGGGGGTGCGGGCTATACATCTCCCATTGATGGGATCCGCAAAGCAGGTATTGAACAAATAGGGCTGCCCGCCCGTCAGGTGGTAGAGGCCTCCCCTTTTTGAAAAGTTTCTGCTGCTCGGCGACATCCTAGCGGAGGAGGCAGACCAGTTATTTCTGAACAGACAGCGATGAAGGTATCCGAAGACTCCCCCTATGACGAATGTCCTTCTCTGTCTTTGACCCATTGCCAGGCCAATTGCAGCTGTTCTTCCCGAGAGATGAAGGTATTGTCTATCAAGACGGCGTCAGCTGCCTGTCGTAAGGGAGAGACAATCCGATGCGAGTCGAGATAGTCCCTTTGCTCCAGATTTTTCCTCACCTCTTGCAAGTCGACTGAAGGATTTTTCTGTGCCATCTCCTGGTAGCGGCGTTGTACCCGGACGTCCATATCCGCTGTCATGAAGATTTTCAGTTCAGCCTGGGGAAATACGACCGTGCCGATATCTCGGCCGTCCATCACGATGCCTTTATGCTGGCCCATGAGGCGTTGCTGATCGATGGCGAAGGTCCTGACATCGGCAATGGCCGCCACCTCGCTGACCTGTTGCGCGACGGCCAGGCCCCGGATCTCCTGTTCCACATTCTCGTCGTTCAAGTGCATCTCTGACTGCCCCAAAAGGTTGTTCCAGACAAAAGAGAGATGGATGTGCCGTAGCGCTTCAGCGACTGCCAGGGGGTCGGAAAAATCCACCTGATGCCGGAGAAAATAGAGGGTAATGGCTCGGTACATCGCGCCGCTGTCGATGTACAGGTAGTCAAGACGTTGCGCCAGCTGGCGGGCCAGGGTACTTTTCCCGCAAGAAGACCACCCATCAATGGTCACAACGATAGGGCTTCGCAGATGCATGTGCACTGTCACAGCGCAAATGTCCCCATTATCAAGCATCTCTCCAAAAGGGCTGCGGCCTTCTGTTCTTGTGAGGCTTTGGTGTATTTTTGCCCACATTCCACCATAACATGCTGAACATAGGCGTATTTGGGGCGGGCCATCTGGGGAAGTTCCACCTACAGAATTGGAAGGAGATTCCGGGCACGGTGATCGTAGGTTTCTATGACCCAGATGAGCAGGCTGCCAACGAAGCGTCGGCACGTTTTGGCTTGAAAAGATATGAATCTGCGGAGACACTCATAGACGAAGTGGATGCGGTAGACATCGTCGTGCCTACCCAGACCCACTATGCACTTTGCGAGCTGGCCATTCGTAAAGGACGCCATGTCTTTGTAGAAAAGCCCATGATGGAGACCATGGAGCAAGCAGAAACGATGGTGAAACTGGTGCGCGAGTCAGGCGTACGGTTTCAAGTCGGCCATGTGGAACGCTTTAACCCGGCATTGCTGGCACTAAAGCATCAACAGATGGACCCCATGTTCATCGAGGTCCACCGACTAGCGGAGTTCAAGCCCAGGGGAACAGAGACAAGCGTGATCCTAGACCTGATGATCCACGACATCGACATCGTCCTGCATCTGGTAAAGAGCAGCATCAAGGCCATCCATGCTAGTGGCGTGGCCGTGCTAACAAATACGCCCGATATTGCCAACGTACGCATCGAGTTTAACAATGGGTGCGTCGCCAACCTTACGGCATCTAGGATTTCGCTGAAGCGAATGCGAAAGATGCGCCTCTTTCAGAAAGATGCCTACATCGGCATCGACTTTCTGGAGAAGCGATCAGAAGTCATCCGCATGAAAGCCGAAGGGGATGAGGGACTCCTCAGCTTTGATGTGCAGACCCCCCAGGGTATCCGAACCCTAGCAGTGGAGAATCCATCAGTAGTAGAAGGCAATGCCATCCTACACGAGCTGACTGCCTTTTGCGATGCCATACGAAATGGAACCACCCCCACCGTCAGTGAGCTGGACGGATTTATAGCGATGGACGTAGCCCACCAGATCCTCCGAAAACTAGAGATGAACACCAAGCCGGACAAGGGATGAGCCGACATCAGCCCATCAACAGCGGTTGGTATCTCGCAGGAGACGCGCTTGCCCTGACGGCCGGCGTATGGCTGGCCTGCATGGCAAGCCCTATGGATGGTCATCTGCTGGGCAGCTTGCCAGCCGGCTGGAGTATGGTCCTGCCAATCGGAATTGCTGCAATCACCGTGATATCTCTTGCGTTGATGGGTACTTATGATTCGCTGTACGAGAAGTCCAGATGGAATGAATTTATCCAGATGGCGGTGGCAGCCTTTCTGCTCAATGTATTTCTTTGGCTGGCATGGAGCGCGATGCCTGATGCCGGCAAGTCGGCCGTAGACGGCATTCACTTTCTCTACACCTGGATACCACTGTTCCTATGCCCGGCCGCTTGTCGGATGGGCATCCTGTGGCAGGTGAAGCAGCAGCTGGCCAATGGCAACGTGCGCTTTAATACCTTATTGGTTGGGGACACGGACAGCCTGGCCAAATGCTGGACAGACATCGCGGCCGACAGCCGGTGGACAGGTTATCGCATGATCGGATACCTCTCCCCGACGGATCATGGCAGCCAGCAGCTGGCCCCTTTGGAAAGACTAGGAGACTTCAGCTGCATCGGAGCCGTGGTAGAGGAAATGCGTGTAGCCGTCGTCATCCTCTGCCTGGCAGGAAAACACGGAGAGGAAGCCCACCGCATCATCCGTGAACTATCGGACCAGGATGTCCGAATCCGGCTGGTGCCGGACATGCTGGACATCCTGTCCGGATCCGTGAAGACGAGCAATGTCCTCGGTGCAGCCCTCATCCACATTGATACCGATCTGCTGCCCCCTTGGCAGTTGCATGCCAAAAGGATGATCGATAAAACAATATCTTTACTGGGCCTTATCACCCTCTCCCCTCTCTTCCTTTATGCAGCCATTCGCGTCCGCAACTCTTCCATGGGTCCTATTTTATATTCTCAGGAACGGATAGGCTACAAAGGAAAGGCCTTCCAGATATGGAAATTCCGTTCGATGTATCTGGATGCTGAAAAGGATGGACCCAGGCTCTCGTTCGACCTCGACCCGCGCATCACACCCTGGGGGCGGACCATGCGCAAATGGCGGATCGATGAGCTGCCGCAACTTTGGAATGTCCTGAATGGGGAGATGAGCCTGGTGGGCCCGCGCCCGGAAAGGCGATATTACATCGACCAGGTCTTAGCCCTAGAACCATATTACCCTTATCTCCTCAGGGTAAAGCCAGGCCTCACCAGCTGGGGCATGGTGAAGTATGGGTATGCGGAAAACGTAGCGGAGATGATAGAACGGATGAAATATGACCTTGTATACATAGAGAACATCTCCCTGGCATTGGACCTGAAAATCATGCTGCACACGATACGCATCATCCTGACAGGAAAAGGCAAATAATTTTCAACAAGGCTGGCGCTACCAGCTGCTCAACAGGCTAAAGACATGAAAGGATGGCAATTTATGCGCAGGTCGGAGATCGACACCCACCGCTGGGATGATTGTGTCACCAATGCATCCAATGGCCGGCTCTATGGTCATTCCGTGTTTTTAGACCATATGTCAGATTGCTGGGATGCCATTGTTTGGGGGGACTATCAGGCTGTACTTCCCTTGCCTCATCGCCAAAAACTAGGGGTCAGCTATGTATATCCAATGCCTTTCGCCGGCCCGCTCGCCGTCTATGGGAGCCCCCCCACTGGCTACGACACCCTATCCTTTCTAGAGGCAATCCCTCCCCACTTCTGGCTATGGGATATGAACTTGGAAGTGAAAGGCCGGAGCATTCCCTGGCCAGGCAAAGATCGATGCAACCACACCCTTTCCCTTCGAAGCCCCTATCCGGACATCTTCTCAAACTACCGAGCAAGCCTTCGCAGCGCACTGAGAAAGGAGCCTGAGCCGGGAGCATATGCTTGTGCAGGCATTCCGATCAGGCCCTTACTAGCAAAAGCCGGTCGGCTGGGTACACTGAAAGGAACCAAGCCGCGTGACTGGAGAAGACTGACACAGCTCTACGAAGAACTTCGAAAGATGGAGCAAGCCTTCACCATAGGCTGGATGAAAGATGGAAGACTGGTAGCCGGCGCCCTTTTCTTCCGATCCCCTGGCAGAATATATTACATGGCCGCCTGGAGCGATGCGAGGGGCAGAAAATGCCAGGCTGCTGCCAGAATGTTGGATCGCGTCGTTCAGGAATACGCCAGCCAGGAATGCGTACTCGATTTCGAAGGATCGGATCTCCCGGGAGTAGCATTCTTTTTCGATGGCTTTGGTGCCCAACACGAAACCTATCGATTTTTTAGACGATGGCGCTTACCATGTCTGGTAAGCACATGGGCCTCTAAGTAGGAACGTTTAGATGATAACATACCTTAGGAGGTAAGCTCCTCACTCAGACAGGAGTGCCTCCACCAATCGCATGAGCTTTCTGCCGGTGGCATCTACGCCCCGCACGACGCCCTTTTTATCGATGAGAAAAGAGTTGGGCAGATACTTGACGCCAAAGGCAAACGAAGCGGCCTGACGGCTGCGTACATCGAGAAGTTGCGTCCAGCTAAGGTTGTCGGTCTTCACAGCCCGCATCCAGGCTCGCCGGTCTTCATCCACAGAGACGCTCACGACCTCTAGCCCGCGTGGAGCATATGATTTCTGCAACTTCACAAGAGATGGATGACTCATGCGGCAGGGCATACACCAGCTGGCCCAGAAATCTACCAACACCACTTTACCTTTAAGGGTAGAGAGCAGAAATGGCTGGTCCTGTATGTCGGCCAGACGGATCTCCGGGGCTTTCTCCCCGACTAGGATCGGCTCCTGCCCATAGCCTTGCACCGTATGCAAGGACCAGGCAGAAAGAAGCATCAGCGGCAGCAATCTTTTTTTACAAATAGTCGCGCAATCCATAGAAGTATTTGTTTCAAGCCAGCCATCAGTCACGATTTTTTTCCCGTAATACGTTTAGAAAAGTCGTCTCTACGCTGACCAACACACTCCTGTCTGCCATCCGATACATGTTCCCACTCAAAGCGAAGCGATAGCCGGCATTAACCTTAGTATTGCTGTTAAAGATCAACTGAAAGGCGGGGGCTAAGTCCAGATAGGCTTGGGACTTGTCGAGATTCTGTACGCCCAGCATCTCCACGTATAGGTTGAGGTTGGTCTGCCGATAGCTGCGGTATCGGACAGGCAGCAGCAGATACCCAGCAGAGAGTGAGTAGCCAAAGCTCCGGTAGGGATGCATGGAGGCGTGCTGCTTATCCCAGCGCTTAGACTGCAGCACTTCGGTGTAGCCCAGCGTCGAGGAAAGCGCCAACTTATGTATCAGCTGGGTGAATACCAACCCAGCCTGCACTCCGCTCTGGTCACCCTCAAGGCTGATTTCATCGAACAAAGGCTCATTCCTACTGTAGGAGGCTTCTAGAAAGGCGGCAGCCCGAAAATGACGATGAATGCCATCTTTAGAGAGGAATCTGTATTTCGTGTAGAGGCTGAGCGATTCCCAGCGCGTGTCGGGAGAAACGTACATATTTGAAAAGGTGGTGCCCGTCCGCATCATCCATTTTCGGCTAAGGCCGAAGCTTGCATATAGTTTCTGTCGGTGGTCCGTCCGACCAGACATAATACTGCTGACAAACTTGCCGGCAGCCTTGGCTGCTACTGCCCTCGCCGGCATGTTAGAGGCCGGCTCTGAGAATACATATAACTCTTGCGCAAAGCCGGGAAGCCAGCAGACTGTAAGCATGCCGGCCAATACAATGCGCCATGATGTGCAGGCGTGCGTTTGGCGTACCGTTACAGTGGGGAGACGCATCCGCTTAGAGACTAAGGTGATAGATGCGTTGATTGACAGGCATCCCAAACGCCGTGCAGCAAGGGCTCTCCGTACGGCCTGACATATAGCAACGAGTATGGCTGAGAGACGCATACTTTTTTTGGTCTTTAGCAGATAGGAACAACTTGTCGACCACCAACATGGAGAGGTCCCCGTCCAACATCTGTCCAGCCTTTCCCAGAATGTGGTAAATGCGACCGTTCATCATGATATGACCGCCTGCAGGGAACTGCAGATGGTGGAAGGAAGCCGTCATGTGAAGCGATGCCACACTGAAGCCTGCATCCTCCACTCGTTTACGGATCTGGTCAGCATCGATGGAAGCATCTTTTTTGAATAACAGCACGAAAGCTGATTGCACCAGGTCGGTGTCGATGCTGTCCACAAAGGGCAACGTCTCCAGACTCTTGAAGACGGAACGGGCACACATGGCGCAGGTCAGGCCGCTGGCCTGCAGGGTTGCTTTATGGATCTGAGCCTGGGAATGGAGGCCGCATAAAAACAGGGAGATATACAAGACGATGTATCTCATAACAAGATAGATTAACAGCGACAGGCATTTGTCCGCCTGTCGCTGATTGATTCAAATGGTCGTGGCAAGTTACTATGACTTACAGCAGGATGAGCTGGCTTCTTTGCAGCAGGACTGTGTACTGGCCACAGCGCCGGCAGTCAAGCGTTGCTCACACTTACCCTCTTTGCAGCAAGCATTACTGGGTGTGCAGCAGTCGGACGACTTGCCTGAGTTGACCATATTGTGGCATTTCGGGACATCCTCCGCCTTGGCAGCCAGCTGTGCTTTGACAGCACCAGGCTTCCGGTCGTATTGGCAGCAGCCGGGCAACTTATCGTATGCTGCCTTGGGGGCGGTGAAGTCCTGGGTATCATATCCGGACTCAGCCACCGCCTTTTGGATCTTCTTGCCGTCTGTCTTGGAAGAGTCGTAGGAGACTGCTAGTATTTTGGCATCTTCACTCCAATTGGCAGTGCTTGCGCCTGCATTTTTCGCGGCGGTCTCAATTGTTTTTTTACACATGCCGCAGTTGCCCCAGACTTTTATTTGCGCATTATAAAGTTGCTGTGCAGCGACGGTCGTAGACAATGCGACCATGTATGAAAGCACCAAAACACGATATATTGATTTCATATAAATTAGATTGAATATGAAAGAAATACTGACCGGCGATCAGTTCAGATGGCATACGCCTGCAGTGTTGGAAAAGGAATCAAATGCGAAACTGGCTGTGCCGGATACAGATGGAACGGCCCGTAAATCGTTCCGGTGGACTTGGGTCGTAGGAGTCGACATTATTCAAAATCAAGGTGTGGCGGACGACGTCATGCGCCGGGCGGAAGAGAGGGGCTGGAATAATCTTGGCGAAATGAATTGAAAGGGTGGGTTTCGAATGGCTGTCATCGACTTTCATAACAACCACCTGATCTTTACAGCACCCTGTATTCTCCATGCCACAATCTGGGCATCGAACGTCTTCAGGATGCCCGATCTTTACGGACGCCAATTTACCCATGCAGTAATGCACGTTGAGGATCAAGCCACTGACCATGGCCAGATATGTGAGCGCAAGGAAGAGGACGAACGCCTTTTTCATAGACGGAACAAAACTACTACAGATTCTGAAAAATGCCCAGTCTAGATCTTTTTTTAACAAATATCAGTCCCATGGGTGCTCAGCGGTTTTTAAACCTACCTTGAACCTTGCATGTATCTGCTGACAATATATCTATCCTGGATCGCATCCACTTGCGCAGCGCCGCTGCCAGCAGCCATGAAGGCAGGAATGGGGGATTCTGTCCCATCAACATTGGAGGGCAAAGGTTTGAGGCCAGAACACATAGCCATCCCACTGACGGCGCTGGCCTATGGCTGCCTCAAACCACTCACGCCCGTCATCGGGCGTCTCGACAACCGGGTATGGGATCGCCTCTCCGCCACGGCCCCGGGCAACGGGTACTCTCCGGAGACGCTGCTGCAATGGACGCCTATCGCCTCTGTGTACCTGATGGATGCCGCGGGTCTACCGCTACGGCATCGGTTCCGGCAGCATCTTGCATTGGATATCGGTTCCCTGGCGCTGGCTGGAGGGGCTGGGTGGGTGATGCGGCGAATCAGCGAGGGCATCCCCACGTTTGGCCTCAAGCCAGGCACGCAGTTTCCATCCGGGCATGCCACCAATGCTTTTCGGGCTGCCGAGATGTTCCGGCAGGAGTGGAAACTCCGATCGCCTTGGGTCGGTTGGTCTGGATACGTGATCGCTGGCTGTGTATCATACCTGAGGATGCGGCACGGGGAGCACCAGCTCAGTGAGGTGCTCGCAGGTGCTGGACTGGGGGTACTCTCTACCCGCTCGGTCTATTGGCTGAAAGACAGGATCGAACGACGTAGGATCGGCAATTGATAGCTGCAAAGCCCTGGAAGGCAAGACAGTCTTGTGCGCTACAGGCGAAAGACCCCGTATCGGATATAGTCAGTTGACGAAGATCCAGAAGATGCCGAGTCTCATGATCATATCCTGCATTGGATAGGAAGGTGCTGCAAAGTTGGGGTTCTTGAAGCCGAATCCGTATCGGAAGGTGGCGCTATTTAGGTTTTCGACACGAGTGAACGCCGTGAAGTTTCGGATCCGGAAGTTGAGGTAGGCTGCCACATCGGGCAGGTTGGAAAAGATGCGGCCCTCCTGTAGAAAGAACTGCCCCAGCACGGGCGAATAATCGTCGGAACGAAAAGGTGTGCAATACCGGATATCCAGTCCGGTGGCCAGCTGCAGGTTTCGGTAGAAACGCCCCTCATAGGCGATCCGGTTTCGGGTATACAGCAGCGGTAGGTTGACCGGGGCATCTGCGGCGACGAGCTGCACATAGGCATCCAATCGCCAAAGCCAGTGCCTGGAGAGGCGTGTCTCCCGGTTGATCCCCAATCGGAGGATGTTGAAAAGGGGTGCATGCTGCCGAGCTTGGTTGAAATTGCTGAAATAAGTGTAGTTCGATAGTAGCATGTACTCGCCGGCCAGACGGGTCCGAATGTATGGCAGGTCGAACGTGGCAGAGAACTCAGTGTTATTCTCGCGTGCGACGCCGGGAGGTTTTGGCAGCGGGAAAGATGTTATCCCCTGGAAGAGCATGGAGGGGCTTCGGTTGGCGTTGCGAAATCCGAGCTCCAGAAATCCTATCCGGCGGCTGAGTTGGGTTCGGATGCGGGCATCCGCCCAATAGTCGCCAGCAAACCTGCCGGCAATGTGGAACGTGCCGGACAACAACATATCCCATTTCCGGTTGCGGGTCCGGTTTCTGTACTCCCCGTGAAGAGATAGTGCCTGAAATCGGTTGTCCCTTCCGAGTAAGTCAGCCTGATACGACTCCCAGGCAGCCCCTGCCTTTAGGAACTGTAGTGGGTTGCGCGGGTCGGGGAATTGTATCAGCGAGACATCGTTTGAAAGCACTTGCCAGGTATCCTGATACTCCAAAGTGTCAGGCACACGCCGCAATTGATACCTTTCCTGGTAGTAGCTGCTGTCATTACCTGCCTGTATGTCGAAGAATCGGTAGCTATGTCGGTCGAATCGAAGGGTATGCTCAGCCCGAAGCCTGGGAAGGAAGAATCGCGTGACAGAACTATCCGTGACCACGGAATCTTTTTTCCCAAAGTCATATTGCTGCCGTAAAAGCCAGCGGCTTTGCTCGTAGCGGTTTCCAGTATTGAGTTTGACAGTGAAGAAATTGCGGGTCGTGAAGACACTATCTGCCATTCGGGTGGGGATATTGAAACGGTCACGGGTGAAGGCCTGGTTCTGATTGACGATGAAGGTATCGCTCTCAATGCCTCCGTTCTCAGCCGACTGCAGGCCATTCTTGATGGTGATGAGGAAGACCCCATACCGCTTGTCGCGGCTTGTGTAGAAGGTATTGAATCGTATATTGGAATGGTTGGTATTCTGAGAATTGTATAGTCCGGGCGAATTCACCAGCCGAAATTGCACCGAAGCGTTCCAGTCGGGCTGGATATTCTGGGTGTGCAAGATGCCCACTTGCTGTTCCAGCTTCGACCCGATGAGGTATGTCATCTCGGTGAAGGGCTTCGTCGTGTTAAAGAAACGGGTTTCTGCCAGCGTGAATGCGAAGGGGTCAAACGCATGAAAGCCTGGGTCCCACCCTGCCTTCCAGTGGGGGGAAAACAAGATGGACCGGGTCGCATTCCCAGTATTACCGAGGTGTAAGAGGTGGGGCTTTACGGGCACCCGTTCGAAGAAATCGTCAATACTGGTGTCTGGCGTACTGAAGCGAGCAGTGTCCAGATAGCGGAAGATGAGGGTGACAGAATCCTGCCGGAAGTCCCGTTTCTCAAAACTGAGTGAATCGCCGCTCATGCCTCCGGCACGGCCGCCGGCCCCGCCACCAAAGCGAGGCATCCCCCGCATAGGCACCTGCGCCAAGGCTGGCAGGCAGCAGGCGAGGAGGATGGCTGATATGAAAAAAGAATGCCGGTTCAAATTCGTTCAATGAGCGCAGTGAAGAGTGCTGCCATCCGTGGCTCAGCAAGCTGTGCGGCCTGCAGTACTTCTTCATGTGTGATCAGATTTTCCTCTTCGCGAATGCCGATATCTGTGATCACGCTGAGGGCGAAAACGCGCATCCCCAATTGGACGGCGGCGATGGTTTCCTGCACGGTGCTCATGCCCACGGCGTCTGCCCCCAGCAGCCGGATCATACGATATTCGGCCCGCGTTTCATAGGTAGGGCCGGTCACCCCAAAATAGACCCCTTTGTGAAGCGTCAGGCCCAGGGTCGGTGCTAGGTCCTCCGCCAATTGGATCAACTCTCGGGAGTATGGCTCGCTCATGTCTGGAAAGCGGGCACCAAATGCCTCCTCATTGGGACCTATCAGGGGGTTTATGGTTGCCAGACTGATATGGTCTGTGATAAGCATGATGTCTCCCACTGAAAAGTAAGGATTGACACCGCCTGCCGCATTCGAAACCAGCAATGTACGGACGCCTAGGGCACCCAACACCCGGATAGGAAAGATGACGTCAGCGGGTGAGTGCCCTTCATAGAAATGCAATCTGCCCGAGAGGGCAGCAATCGGACGGCCAGCGACATATCCAAGGATCAAAGAACCCCCGTGGCCCTGTACGGTAGCATGTGGAAAATGAGGAATCTCCACGTAGGGTACTTCTATTTCGATAAATATGGACTGTCGAAAATTCGCCAAGCCGCTCCCCAGCACGACACCAGAGGGCGGCTGCAGGCGGGAACGATCCCGAATGTAGGCCGCTGCCGCCATGACCTTCTCGAATGCCGTCATAATCGTTTGGTATAATTTGTGTAAAGATATGCCCTTTGTGCAAGGCCTTTTCGGGATGGATGCACATCTGGCAGGTATGGAGGTATCGCCTTCTATACTTAATTTCGCCTCAAATCACGTCCATGAATCTCCATGAATACCAAGCCAAAGAGCTCCTCAAAAAATATCAGGTGCCTGTACAGGAGGGTTTTGCTTGCAGCAATGTGCATGAAGCGGAAGAGGCCTATCGGCAGATCAAGACCCAGTTCGGGAGCAGCTTTGCCGTCGTAAAAGCCCAAATTCATGCGGGCGGCAGAGGGAAAGGAACCGTACGGGAGACAGGCATCAATGGCGTGAAAGTGGCGAAAAATCTTGAGGAAGCCACCGTCTTTACCCAGAAGATCTTGGGAGGCACACTGGTGACCTTGCAGACAGGACCATCGGGCAAAGTGGTGAATAAGGTACTCGTCGCCCAAGACATGTATTACGACGGCCCTTCCGAGCGCAAGGAGTTCTACCTATCGATCCTACTCGATCGCGGCATAGGTCGCAATGTCATCATGTACAGTACAGAAGGCGGCATGAATATAGAGGACGTCGCTCATAACACACCTGAAAAGATCTACCGCGAGTGGGTGCACCCCGCTGGCGGACTGCTACCCTTCCAGGCCAGGAAGATCGCCTTCAACCTGGGCCTCAGCGGAGAATCATTCAAAAATATGGTTCGCTTTGTAACCAATGTTTATAAAGCCTACGTTGGGCTTGACTGCGCCATGGTCGAGATCAATCCACTCTTCAAGGCGTCAGACGACAAGATCGTCGCTGTCGACTGCAAGATGAAACTGGATGAGAATGCTTTGACAAAGCACCCAGACCTGGCCTCCATGCGCGACCTCAGCGAGGAAGATCCCACAGAAGTGGAAGCCGGCCAGTACAACCTGAATTTTGTCAAACTCGATGGCAACGTGGGCTGCATGGTGAATGGCGCAGGACTCGCCATGGCCACCATGGATATGATCAAGCTGAGTGGTGGTGAGCCAGCCAATTTTTTAGATGTGGGCGGCACTGCGAATGCACAGACTGTTGAGGCAGGCTTCAAGATCATCCTCAAAGATCCCAATGTCAAAGCCATCCTCATCAACATCTTTGGGGGCATTGTCCGCTGCGACCGGGTGGCCTCCGGCGTCATAGAGGCCTACCGGAACATGGGGAATATAGATATCCCGATCATCGTACGCTTGCAAGGAACCAATGCGGCAGAGGCCAAGCGGCTCATCGATGAAAGCGGCCTTCAGGTGCAGAGTGCCATCCTCCTCAGCGAAGCGGCCGACTTGGTGAAGCAAGCAGTTGCCTGACAATCCGCGAAATAAAAGCCACCTCTATTCCGCTAGGACTGTAGAATGGCTCTGAGGGTTGCCGCGGTCGTCCCCAGCCATTCCCGAAGGTAGGAACGATGGTCTCCTTCGACACGATGACGGTAAACATGCCCGCTTACATACCGAGACCATCCCAAGTCTGACCCACGTTGATAGATCTGGCTGGACATCACCAGATGCAGGTCGCCATTTAACTTGCTGGGCTTGTACTGTTCAAGCCTTAGGTAGGTACGTGCCACCATCAGGTCTGCATGATATGTACTCTGTCGACTGACAGATAGGATTTTCTGCCGTACCCTTCTAGAACATAACCCAGTAAACAAAGCATGTAATATAGGCTCTTCCTCGCCAGGCCTGAAAGACCGCATTACCTTTTTATACCGATAGGCGTTGAAGGTAAGGGAAGGCCATGCACCGACCCGCCACCCCTGAGAAAGGTAATGATCAAAAGCATCCTCCGCTTGAGGGCCGGCCTCGGGAAACCTTTGGATGTAGTTCAGCGGGTCGAATAGGTCCAGGGCGACTGCCATCCGGAACACCTGAAGCTTGCTTTGGGGAGCGATGTAAAACCATTCCCTAAGAGGTCTTTTCGACGCCATCGAAAAATACAGGCGATATATCCATTCTTTCAAAGGGCCTGAATCCTCTGGCAATCCTGTAAATATGAGCTTCGCAGCCTGGCCTTTGGGAGCTGGTAGGTCGATGGCAGCAGGGGCTGATACATCCATGATGATGAGTCCGAGATTCGAGATGCCATGAGATTGCAATGCACAGGCAACTGCAAACGCATCAATTCCACCGATACAATCCCCCAAAAGCCATATCTTCTCACGGTGGGCATATGGCCGTACAATATCTGCATACATGGCAGCCAGTGAAGCGACATCGGCCCTCGGAAAATACCCCCTGGAGGTATCAGGGTCAGGCAAAATGTGAACCCGCCAGCCATCGCCTAAAAGTTGCCCGATGCGATGGTACTTGGTGAACTCCTCCATGCTGCCAGCCCCACCAACCAGTGCGAAGACATGGCGGCCTTTCCCTGCATCCCACGCAATGACCGGCATGATGGGATCAGTGACCGCTGAGGTCGGCTGATCGGGCAGCTGCTCATCCAGCAGGCGGGACATGGAGCGCAACGTTGGATGGATGTATACGCTGGAAGGGTCTATCGCTACCCCCCACGCTGCCTCTATCATATCGATGAGTCGTATCATCTGCAGCGAACTGCCACCTATAGAGAAAAAGCTATCCTCCCGGCTAAAGGCATCTATCCCCAAGACATCTCTCCAAATCTCAGAGAGCCTTTTTTCTGTGGCTGTCTCGCCATGGCTGTCGGGCCCCAGAGCAGCTTGTTCCGACCTCTTGAGCAAATAGAGATCGTCGAGGGCCTGCAGGACCGACTTATCGACTTTCCCGTTGTGATTCAGAGGAATGTTATACATCCGGTGAAACCTGACCGGAAGCATATGGCCCGGCAAATGCATGGCCAGCCGATATCGAAGCATGGTCTCATCCAGGGAAAAAATATCGACGGTCACCAAAAAAGCAATCAGGCCTGCTTCGGGCCCCGTGCCAGCCCGATACATGACCGTGGCCTGCAAAATGCCGTGGATGGCTTCCAGGGCGCTGGCTACCTCTGCCGTCTCTACCCGAAATCCATGGATCTTAACCTGACCGTCCATCCTGCCGTGATAAAAGAGATTACCATCCCTGTCCCAACAGGCAAGGTCACCTGTTCGATACAGTAGGGAGTCTGTATGAAAGGGATTAGGGATGAAGCGCTCCTGGCTGAGCGAAGGGTTGTGATGATAGCCGTTTGTAATACCCGGGCTGCTGACACAGAGCTCACCGATCCCACCCCAGGGGACCAACTGCTGCTCATCGTCCAAGATACACGCGAATACATTGTCTAGAGGGCGGCCGATAGAAATACGACGAGAGGTGTCCCAACAAGGTCCTACCGGATGGATGGACGACCATACGCAGACCTCCGTCGTGCCATAGATATTAAATATAGATGTGAGGCTAGCCAACCGCTCTATATCTTTTGGTCTCGCTTCTTCGCCTCCGGTCATGAGGGCTCTAAGCCGAGCGATCGTCTTTGTCGATAAAGAACTGATGACCATGGGCGTCAACATAGCAACAGAAATATGACTGCCCTCAATGAATGAAGCCAGCATGGAAAGCTCTTTACGCTTTGGAATCACCACCGCCGCACCATTGAAGAATGCCAAGCATATTTCAAAGAGAGACACGTCAAAAGAAGGTGTTGAGAACTGGGCTACCCTGTCAGCGGATCTCATCTCCAGGATTCGGGAGACGGACAGCAAAGTATTCACAAAGCCCTGGTGCGTGTTGAATATCCCTTTTGGATGACCCGTGGAACCTGAGGTATACATGAGGTAGGCGGGTGCCTCCGCATGCATCTGCAGGGTGGGCAATGAACTTCCAGTACCAATCGGATGGAGGCTCGCATCCACCCAAATATTCGCATCGAGCAAATGCTGCCGGTGTTGGACTTCGGCCAATACATACCTACAACCGCTATCGGTCAGCATGTAACGTATCCGCTCTGCGGGCAAAGCTGGATCGACAGGTACGACTACACCACCTGACTTCCAAACGGCCAATAGCAAAACGATATGCTCAATACCTGAAGGAAGTAAAAGGGCAACTACTTCTCCTGGCTGCAGTCCAAGCTTGAAGACGAAGTGCGCAGCCCATGCCTGCGAAAGGGTATAGATCTCACGGTAACTATACCGATAACCTGCATGCTCAACAGCCAGCGATGATGGATGCTGGCGGGCCATCGCATCAAACAGGACATCAATGGTGGCGTGTCGGGGCAGAGGATGGGATGCCCCCATACCCATGTTCAGCAATCGCAGTTTCTCCTCTCCCCCAAGCCAATCGAGTGCATCCATTGATACAAGGGGTTGACGACAGGCAACTGAAATCAGTTCGACATACCTCGCTAACCAGGAAGACATTCTCCCTGCTTCGAATCGTGCTTTATCATACAACAAACTGATCTTCCAAGAATCGGCACCCAGGTCTGTCACTATCTGAAAATCACCCGATGCGTACCGCGCTATCTCAGACGTGTCGAGTAAGCCCTCGCGATCCTCTTTACATCCATCGATGCCTACACATAGAAAAAGCATTTGAAGGATAGGATACAAAGGTTCACTGCCGCCAGATGAAGCCATGGCAGAGATATCTGAAAATGGCAGGGCGGCATGGGCTAATGATTGCTCCATCTCTTCTTTAAGGCGGCCTATATGTTCCTTGAAACTTAACTGAGTACACACCTGAAGTCGAATGGGTATAATACTCGTACATAAGCCCATCATCCTCTGCCATTCAGGTCGATGCCTTTGCGATACTGGAGTTCCGATCAAGATATCACGATTGGATGACATACGGGCCAACAACAAATTCCATACACCGAGCAAAAGCAAGAATGGGCTGACACTATCATCCCTTGCGAGGCTGCTCACAGACATGCTGAGTTCAGGCGTCAATACTTGTTGTACCCGGGCTTGCCAGCCAGGTTGGGCCTCCCCCACAAAAAAATCTGGGATAATACGTGCCGCATTTTCCACGCCCTGCATCCGTTTGCGCCAAAATTCCTCCATCCGTTGCCTTGCACCACCCATGAGTGCTTGATGCTGCCAATTGGCATAGTCAGCATAGCCAGCCAAAATGGGGGGTAAATCGTCCGGGTGGGCTCTGCCCTTGACCAATAACCAAAACTCTCGAATGAAAAGACCCATCGACCATTCATCGGTCAATGCATGATGAAAAACGAGGAATAATTTCTGATCACCGCCTTCTTTCAGCCACAAAGCCCTCCATAAGGTTCCCTTAGACAGATCAAAAGGAACCTCCCTTTCTACTTGCAGGAGGTCAGATGGCATTCCCATTTCAGGAGTCCATTCTTTCCAGGGCAAGGACCAGCCTTCAACAGGTAATTCCTCCTGCCAAAAAGAACCATCCTGCTCAAACAGCCGAGTCCTCAGTATGCCATGACGTAAGCCCAGCAACCGAAGCGTCTTGCGTACGATGAAGCTATCCAGATCGTTTGGAATACGCAGGAGACGAATCACATGGTGCGCAGAAGGGCTTGTCATAAAGTGATGCAACAGCCAAAGCCTGCGCTGAACAAAACTCATGGGAGCGATTGACTTGCTGCGTACTTTGATTGTTCTGCTTTCAGCATTCCCACATAAAGCTTCTGCATCTATATGAGCTGCTAAGGCGAATAACTTCGTTTGAGCATAGATGTCCAAAAGTTGCAGTTCTACCCCCCAAATAAGCGTCACTGATCCGGACATCTTCAGGGCGAGGAGGGAATGCCCGCCGAGCCGGAAGAAGTCGGCATCGCGGTGACGCACATCTTTGTTGAGCAGATCAGACCAGATGCCGGCTAAGGCGATTTCTGTTGGGGTAGTGAGTGGCAGTCGGGCGATATCCTCTTCAGCGTCTACGGCGGCGAGTGCCTTGAGGGCGCGGTGGTTAGTCTTTCCATGAGGTGTCAATGGGATCTTGTCGACCACATGGATGCGGAAGGGCGCCATATAGGTTGGCAGAAGCTGGAGGAGTGCGGATCGGAGGGTGATCTCGCTGCCGTCGGCGTGTTCTGATACAGTCACCCAGGCGCGGAGTCGCTGGGACCCTTGTCCGTCGGGTTCTGAGAGCACGACGGCATCCTGGACGAAAGTACAGCGGAGGAGGGCAGAGGAGACATCTCCGAGTTCGATACGAACACCCCGGACTTTGACCTGATCATCGATTCGTCCGAGGAACAGGAGGTTACCATCGGGAAGGAACTGGGCGAGGTCGCCACTGCGGTAATACCTTCTGCCCGAGTCGGGCTTGATGGGGTCTTCTACAAACCGCTTTCGAGTCTCCACTTCGTTGTGGATGTAGCCGTATCCGGTCTGTGCGCCGCCGATCCAGAGCTCACCGGGCATCCCGGGGGGGACGGGCTTGCCTTGAGGATTCATGAGAAGGATGTCCACGTTGGGGTTAGGCCTACCGATCGGAGGCTTCGGATGGCCATGGCCGTTGAGGCATTGCCAGAGGGTTACGGCCACAGCCGTCTCGGCCGGTCCATAGCTCTGGTAGAGCCGCGCATCGAGGGTGGCCAGGCACTGCTGCATGAGGTCTTCAGAAAGCGACTCTCCACCGCAGCGGATGATTTTCAGTATTCCATTGACTTTTTCTATCCCCTGCACCTCTAGAAAGGCTTTCAGCATGCCCGGTACAAAATGCAGATAGGAGGCTTTAAGCGATACGACCTGGTCTGCCAGCAGCACCAGGTTGAAGTCGCAGCCGGGCGCAGGTATTGCCACAACCCCACCGGAGAACATCGGCAGCAGCAGCTCAGTGAGGCATACGTCAAAGCTCAAGGGCGATTTTTGCAGGGCACGGTCCTCGATGCCAAAGCCCAGCGCCTCGCGGCTATACGATAATCGGTTGATGAGATTCTGATGCGTGACCATGGCCCCCTTCGGCTTTCCGGTAGAGCCGGAGGTGAACATGACATAGGCCAGGGCTTCAGGATCGGGCGGCAGGCACTCATCAAATGTCCAGGGAAGCTGTTCTGCCAAGGCCTTGCCATAGAGATGAGTATGTTGTTCGAACCCTTGGATCGACGGCATGCCTTCTTCAGATAGGACCAAACGTACCCGCGCCTGCTCGATCATGCTGCCGAGCCTGTCCATTGGCAGGCTAGGCTCGAGGAGCAGGAACGCGCCGCCAGCCTTGAGAACACCGAGCATGGAAGCGAGCAAGGCGGGGGAGCGTTGAAGGTGGATGGCTACGACGTCTTCTTTCTCTATCCCGAGGCTACGCAGGTAGCCTGCTATGTGCATCACCTGCTGCTGCAGATCAGCATAGCTCGTCTCACTGCCATCTGCGGAGATGACGGCAGGCCGGCCGGAGAATCGCTCCGCCGTCTGGCGGAAGATCTCCTGCAGGGTGGTCTTCGGATAGGGGACAACGTGATGCCGACCGGAGTATTCTAGAAGTCGTTCCCACTCCCCGGGCAAGAGAATGTCAATGTCGGCGATGTGGATATCTGGCTGTGCGAGGACTTGGGTGGCGACGGCCTCGAAGCGATGGAGGAGCGCAGCTGCGGTTGTCTCCAAAAAGAGACTGGTATCATATACGAGAGATGCCTCGCAATGTCCGTTGCGCTCGATGAGGTGCAGGGCAAGTGGATTTTTGGCGAAGGTTGCCTGCCGGGTGCCTGGCGCGTTGGGCAAGGCTTTTTCCTCGCTCCACTCGTGTTCAGCATGCAGGATGAACATGGCCTGCGGCAGCCCGCGATGATCGATACCATATGTCATATTACCCTGTCGGATAATATCTTCATAAGGCAATTGACCATGGGCGAGGTCACGTTGGAGATGGTCATGGCTGTCTCTGCAAAAGGTGCTGAATGTATCCTCTGGCATAACCGATGCACGGATGGGGAGCGTGTTAAGGCATAGGCCGAGGATGGAGAGCCATTCAGGCTGTGTCCGTTCGGATACAGGTATTGCGACAAGCACTTCTCTGTCTGCACTCAAGCGGGCGATGAGGATTTGCCAGACGGCCATCCATGAAGAAAAGCCGCTCACGCCCAATCTTCGGGAACAGTCCTTCATGCATTCCTGCAGGTGGTCGAGATTGCAGGTGACGACGCCGCTGTATCCGGGGCCGGAAAGTCCTAAGTGTCCGTCAGACAATAGTTGTGCGGTATCGCCCATTTGATCGAAGCGCTGCTGCCAGTACTCTTCTAGCGTTTCTTTGCGGCCTGGAGTAAGGGCTTGTTGCTGCCAACGGGCAAAGTCTATGTACCGGAAGGTAAGTCTGGGCAGATCTGTCGGGTTGGTGCCAGCGACCAGCAGAGAAAACTCACTGTGGAACAGGTTCATGGACCATTCATCGACGAGGGCATGGTGAAAGACAATAAGTAGCTGTGGGTCTTGTCCGGAGGCATGCATCCATCGAGCCCTCCATCCGCTACGGGTGGAGAGTTCAAAAGGAAGGATCCTTTCTTGAAGCATGAAAGAACACAGATCGTCTTCACTAGCTGCGGATATTTCTTTCCAGTCTAATTGCCATTCCTCGAAGGGGATCTCCTGCTGCCATAGCTGTTCACCATCCTGCCAGAGGCGGGTTCGGAGAATACCATGCCGCTGCCCCATGGTTTGTAGTACAGATTTTAGATCTGTTGAAGTGTGGGTAGAGGGGATAGAAAAGATTCGGGTTACATGATATGCCGCAGGTTGTACTAGGAGCTGTTGCAGCATCCACATCCTTTTCTGACCAGTACTCATGGGTGCTGGCTGGTGGCACTGTTCGGGTAATACATATTCGATGGCAACAGGACATGGAGCTGCATATTTCAGGACGTCGAGGCGAGCCGCCAGGCCGTCAAGGGTTGGCGCTGCATAGCACTCCATCAGGGTAAGGTTGATCTCGAGTTCTTGCCGAATGCGGCCCATCATGCGCAGGGCAAGCAGGGAGTGTCCTCCAAGGCGAAAGAAGTCGACATCGCGCCGCTGGATTGGTATGCGTAACAACTCGGACCAAAGGTCAGCGAGCCAGTGTTCAGTTGCCGTGGAAAGGGGTAGCCCATGTTCCACCTTATCTTGATCAGCGGCAGACTGCGCCCAGAGCTGCTTCCGGTCGGTCTTGCCCTGAAGCGTCAGGGGCCATTGATCTAATACATGGATACGGACCGGCAGCATATATGGAGGCAGGCATCGGGAAAGCCTTGCATAAAGTTTTGGTTCTTCCAAATGCTCCCCATGCACCCAGGCCCGCAAGCGCTGTATGCCGGCATCATCTATTTCGGAAAGAACCTGTGCCGTACGAACTCCTACACATTCATACAGCACCGACTCGACTTCAGCAGGTTCCACGCGATGCCCTAGTATTTTCACCTGGTCATCGATGCGGCCAAGACATTCAAGATTACCATCCGGACGAAAACGACCGAGGTCGCCAGTACGATATAAGCGAACGTCAGCACCAGACCCCAGAGGGTGGCACAGAAATTTGGAGGCGGTTAAAACCGCATCGTTGACATATCCCAAGCCGGTCTGCACCCCGCCGATCCATATTTCTCCACGCATGCCTGGCGCCAATGGCCTTGCTGCGTCATCCATCACCCAAACCGACACATTGGGAACTGGGCGGCCAATGGGGGGATTGGGCATAGTGGCTTCCGAATCATCTGTACAATCGTAGTAGGTAACACCAACTGCCGCCTCAGTTGGGCCATAGCCGTGAATAAGACGTGCCCGCCATGAGCTGCGGCAACGGCGAACCAATTCTCTGGTCAGAGCCTCTCCGCCTGACCAGATGACACGAAGTGAGTTATTGGCAGCAGAAGACACCGGATGGTCGAGAAATGCGCGAAGTGCAGAGGGCACCAAATGCAGATAGGTGATGCCAAACTTAGCAATAAGGGGGGAGAGCTCTTCTGGAAAAGGCGCATCGGCAGTCGTAGGCATTACGACGCTACCGCCTGTGAATAAAGGCAGAAAGATTTCAGGTAGCGACACATCAAAGCTAGGAGACGACCGGAACAGGCTACGATCTGTTGGACCGAAGCCAAGGACCCCTATCAAAA
>Ga0194117_10001643_pt1 | contig 25396 bp, 27 predicted proteins | sample TA2MahsurfametaG_FD_160579 | JGI IMG/M metagenome (GOLD analysis project Ga0194117, IMG submission 160579) | Freshwater microbial communities from Lake Tanganyika, Tanzania - TA2015009 Mahale N1 surface | ecosystem: Environmental > Aquatic > Freshwater > Lake | place: Tanzania: Lake Tanganyika...
GCTTGATCGTCACATCGCCCATCACCCCGCTGATCGGGGCGCGCACGTCTTTGTAGGCCAGATCGGCCTGTTTTGCCCGCAGGGCCTGCTGGGAGCCGATCGCCTTGGCCCGCACCTCATCGCGTTGCAGCGCGGTGGCGGCCCCCTGGCTCACCAGCCCTGAGAAGCGCTGATAGGCGATGGCATCGGTTTCGGCGGTGGCCCGCAGGGCCGCCACATCAGCCCTCAGCTGGGTTTGATCCAGCACCACCAGCATCTGCCCAGCGCGAACGCTGTCGCCGCCTTGCACCAGCACCTGCTGCACCCGCCCGCCGGCCTGGGCGGCCAGCTCGATCTCCTTGGTGGCTTCGAGGCTGCTCACCGTGTCGAGGCTGCGCACGAAGGCTTCCTGGCGCGGGCGCTCCGCCTGCACGGTGATCGGTGGCCTGGCTCCAGGCTGGCTGCAACCGGCCACCAGGCTGGCCAGCACAGCGGTTGGGATGGCCAGTTTCAGGCCGCTTGGCATTGCGAGGCTGTTGGGTTCAGTCATGCTGGCCTCCATGCAGGCGGCGCTGGGGTCGTGCCAGCTCCCATCCCTTGATCAGGCGGTAGACCCCCGGCACCACAAACAGGCTCAACACCGTGGCTACCAGCAGCCCGGAAAACACCACGGTGCCGATGCTGATGCGGCTGCTGGCGCTGGCACCACTGGCCAGCAGCAGTGGGAGAAAGCCCGCCAATGAGGAGATGGCGGTGAGCAGGATCGGCCGCAGACGGCTGATCGAGGCTTCGCGGATGGCGGCATCCAGCGGCAGGCCTTCGCGCAGCCTTTGATTGGCAAATTCCACGATCAAGATGCCGTTCTTGGCGGCGAGGGCCACGAGCACCAGCAGCCCCATCTGGCCGTACACGTCGAGCGGCAGGCCCCGCAGAATCAGGCCCGCCACGGCGCCCAGCAGTGCCAGCGGCACCGTGATCAGGATGATCAGCGGGTCGAGCAGGTTTTCGTAGAGGGCGCCTAGCAGCAGGCCCATCACCAGCACCGCCAGGGCAAAGGCCCGGATGCTGCCGCCACCGGCCTGCCGCTCCTCGCGGGCCAGGCCGGCCCAGGCCAGCTCCACATTGCTGCCGCCCTGCTGGCGCTGGATCTGCTCCAGCGTGGCCATCGCCTCACCGGTGCTCACGCCTGGAGCTGGCAGGGCCTGGATCGTGATCGAGCGCACCAGGCGGCTGTGGTTGATCACGCTGGGCCCGGTGGAGGGCACCACCTGCACCACCTGGCCGATGGGGATCAGCTTTTCGCTGCGGTTGCGCACCTGCAGCGCCAGCACGTCGTTCACATCGCGGCGGCCCTGGCCGTCCAGCTGCACGATCACGCGCCGCACCTGGTCGCCTTCAAAGCTGTCGTTCACATAGGTGCTGCCGAAGCTGGCCTGCAGGGTGGCCACCAGCTCATCGAGATCCACGCCCAAGGAGGCGAGCTGCAGGCGATCCGGTTCGAGCCGCAACACCGGTGAATCGGCATTGAAGCGGGTGGAGACCCGGGTGAAGCGTCCGCTGGCATTGGCGCCCTGGATGAAGCGCTGGGCCTGCTGGGCGAATTGCTGAATGTTGAGCTGGCCATTGCTGGTGTCGAGCAGTTCCAGCTCCAGCCCCCCTTCGCTGCTGAAGCCGCGCACGGTGGGGGCTTCGCTCAGCATCACCACCGCCCCTTTCACGCGCTGCATCAGCTGGCGGTTGAGCCGTTGGGCCACTGCGGCGGTGGAGGGTTGACCGTCGCCGCGTTGGCCGATCGGCTGGAGCCGCACGAAGAAGATCCCTTTGTTGGCGCTGCTGTCGCCGAAGGAGCGGCCGGCGTAGAAGTTGGCGCTGCGCAGGGCCGGCTCTGCCGCCAGCGTGCTGCGCACCTGCTCCATCACCACCTGGGTGCGCTGCAGCGCGGAGCCCTCGGGCAGCACCACCACCCCGCGCAGCTGGCCGTTGTCTTCCTGGGGGATGAAGGCGCTGGGCCGCAGGCTGAGGCCCACGGCGGCGAGCACCAGGCCAAGGGCCAGGGCGATCAGCAGGCGCCCCCGGTGCTGCAGGCTCCGGTCGAGCCAGCGGCCATAGGGCCGCTCCAGCGATTCCAGCCAGCGGCGTGGAGGATCAATCCAGCGCAATAGCCAGGCGGGTTCGCGCTGCTCCGCATGCAGGATGCGGCTCGCCGCCACCGGCGTGAAGCTGATCGCATTGAACGTGGACACCACAATCGTGGCGCCGATGGTGATGGCAATCGGGGCGTAGAGCCGGCCCACGCTGCCCTGCATGCCGAGCACTGGGATGAACACCACCAGCAGCACCAGGGAGGTGGCCACCACGGCCCCACCCAGCTCGGCCATCGCCTCGCGGGCTGCCTTCAGCGGTGAGGCCCCCTGCTCGAGCCGGCGGCCGATGTCTTCACTCACCACGATGGCGTCGTCCACCACGAGGCCCGAGGCCAGCACCATGCCGAACAGGCTGAGGGTGTTGATCGAGGTGCCGCTCAGGTTGATCAGCGTGATCGACCCCAGCAGCGACACCGGCACCGCCAGGGCGCTGATCAGGGCCAGGCGGCTGTTGCCCAGCCCCAGCAGCAGGGCCAGGAACACCAGCAGCACGGCATCCCGCAGGCTGCCCGCCGCTTCGCCGATGCTCTGGCGCACCGTGTCGGCCTCATTCACGATCAGCTGCAGATCCACCCCGGGCGGGAAGCGGGGTTCCAGCTCCGCCAGGGCGCGCTCCACGGCTTCACTCACCTTCAGAGCGTTGCTGCCATCGCGCTGAAACACCCCCAAGGCCACGGTGGGATCGCCCTTGAGGTTGGTGGCCACGTTGCCGTAGCTCTCGCTGCCCAGGCTCACGCGGCCGATATCACTCAGCAGCACCACACCGCCCTCGGGGCCGCGTCCCACCACCAGTTGCTCGAGTTCTTCAGGGCTGCGCAGCCGGCCTTCCATCTGCAGCGGCAGCGAGGTGGCTTGCCCCGGCGGAACCGGTTCTTCACCCACCTGGCCCAGGGCCGCCAGCACGTTCTGCGCCTCCAGGGCCTGGCGCACATCGTTGATGGTGAGCTGCCGCTCCAGCAGCGCCGCCGGGTTGAGCCAGAGCCGGAAGGCCAGGGGGCTGCCGCCGAAGAGCGTCACGTTGCCCACGCCATCCACGCGCTGCAGGCGCTCCTTCACCACCTGGTTCACCCAGCCGCTGAGGAACAGATCGCTGTAGCGGCCGTTTTCGGCGCTGAAGCTGAGCACCATCAGCAGATCGTCGGAGCTGCGGCGCACCTGCACCCCCAGCCGCGCCACCTGGGCCGGCAGCTGGCGCAGCACCTGGCTCACCTCGTTCTGGGCGTTCACCTGATTGAGCTCAGGCGCGCCGCCGCGGAAGCTGAGGTTGATGCTGCTGCTGCCTGCGGTGCTGGTGGAGCGGATGGTGTCGAGCCGCTCCAGGCCATTGAGCTGCCGCTCCAGCAGTGCTGTGACGCCCTGCTCCACCACCTCTGGGCTGCCGCCGGGATAGGTGCTGCTCACGCTCACGCGCCCTGGCGCGATCGGCGGCAGGTTCTCCACCTGCAGTTGCACCAGGCTTAGGGCCCCCAGCAGCAGCAGCAGGGCGGTGAGCACCAGGCTCAGCACCGGCCGCCGCAGGAACAGATCCGAGATCGTGCGCTTGGGAGGGCTCATGGCGTGGGAGAGGGGCTCAGCCCGGGCTGCTGCTGCAGCCAGCGCAGGGTGCGCAGGTCGCGCTCACTCAGCTCGAGAATCGGCGTGGGGCCTGGTTTGGCGGCCATCGCGTCGCCGGCTTGATCACTGTGGCCCCAGAGCCCAAAGGCATGGCCCAGTTCATGCAACGCCGTGGCCTGGATCGCTGGCTGAGCCTGCCCCGGGCTGATCAGCACCGTGACCCGGGGCTCGAGCTGCCAGGTTTGCTGGCGCTGCACCTCCAGCAGCTCCAGCACGGCACGGCCGTGGCTGGCGCGGTTGTTCAGGAGCGGTGGCCGGCGGCGTTCCACCCGCACCTGAGCGCGCTTAGGCTCCTGCACCAGCGTGATCGGCAGATGCCGCTGCCAGGTGGCCAGTGCGGCCATCACAGCCTGGTGCCAGCGCTGCTCCCAGATCCCCGTTGCACCGCTGTCGCGCACCGGCTCCACCCACACGCACCAGTGGGAGCGGATCGGCCAGCCGGCTGGGGTGGGTTTGAGCCGCTCGCGGTAATCACCAGCAGGGGTGGCTGTTGGCGGATCTGGGTTGCCGGGTGGAGCTGTCCAAGGGCGGATCTCCGTGGCGATCCCGCAGGAGAGCGAAGCCGGAGGCGGGAACTCCACAGCCCAAACGCCGATCAGGCGCCCAGCGTGCCGGGGAGGCCCACACCGCGGGCCATCAAGGTGGCCAGCAGGGGAATCAGGGCAAAACCCACAAGCTCGATATTGAGAATCCAGGCCAGCCGCTTGGCCAGGGCTTCACTCACCTGGGGCAGTTCACCTTTGCGCAGGGGAATCGCCCAGAGGATGTAGGTGATGGTGGGATACAGCGACAGGCCCCCAACACTCAGATAGAGGCCAACCTTCCACCAGAACAGCGGATTTTCGGTGTAGAAGCTGCCGCCCTGGCCGAAGTACATCACCCGCAGGATGCCGCTCACCAGCAGGGCGAGGGCCGCCATGCCGTACACCACGTCGGTGATCACCATCAAGGTGGCGTCCTGCTTGCTGGGGTTGGGGCGAATCAGCCGCCGCTCCAGCACCAGGGCCCCGAAGCAGAGCATGAAGCTCAAGTAGTGGACATAGGCCACCCCAGCCCTGGGCAGCACATCGCTGGGGAGGTCGGCGAGCAGGGCCGCGAAAGCGGGCATGGCGCAGGGCAGGCACGAAGGCACGACCGTAGCGGGCTCATCCGCTGGCAGGGGGTGTCCTTCGTGACGCCCATGATCAGCGCCGCAGTGGAGTCGTGCAGTGTTTGCACCGGAAAGCTTCCACTTCTGATGTGGATCTGTGTCGAGAGGGGCGAAAGAATTGGGAAGCAAAGTTGAAACCTGGAAGCCTTTTGGTTGCTTTCCTCGTTGAGCGAAAAAGCTTCTAGGTTCAATTCAGTGGATGGACTCCTGCATGGCCAGCTCTCTGAGTGCCTTTCTGGGCGAAATCGGCCGCCATCAATTACTCACTCCTGAGCAGGAGTTGATGCTGGGCCGCAAGGTGCAGGCCATGGTGGCGCTGCATGAGCGCTGCACGAGCGCTGGTGGTGTGGGAGAAGCCTGCTCCTACAACGACATCGAGAAACGCACCCTGCGCGTGGGTGAGCGAGCCAAGGATCAGATGATCACCGCCAACTTGCGCCTAGTGGTGAACCTCGCCAAGCGCTATCAGGGCAAGGGGCTGGATCTGCTTGATCTGATCCAGGAGGGCACCCTCGGGTTGACCCGGGCGGTGGAGAAATACGACCCCACCCGCGGCCACCGCTTCAGCACCTATGCCTACTGGTGGATTCGCCAGGGGCTGAATCGGGCGCTCTCCACCCAGAGCCGCACCATTCGCATCCCTGTGAATGTGAATGAGAAGCTCACGCGTCTGCGGGCGGCCAAGGCGCGCTTGCTGCAGCGCCATGGCATGCAACCGTCGGCCCAGCAGCTGTCTGCCGCGATGGATCTGCCGCTCACCGAGGTGGAAGATCTGCTGGGCTGTGAGTTGCGCAGCGTCACGGTGAGCCTGCAGGGGGTGGTGAAGTCGAAATCCGATCCCACCGAACTGGTGGATGTGTTGCCCAGTGAGGATCTGCCGCCGATGGAGCGTTGCGAGTTGGCGGAGCGCAACGCAGCGGTGTGGAAGTTGTTGGATCAATCCAATCTCACGCCCAAGGAACGCACCGTGGTGATGCTGCGCTTCGGGCTGGATGGCAGCCATGAGTGGCGCACCCTGGCGGAAGTAGCACGGCTGCTCGGTTGCAGCCGCGAATACTGCCGCCAGGTGGTGCAACGTGCCTTGCGCAAATTGCGTAAAGCCGGAATCCAGGCCGGCCTGGTGGAGGTTGGCAGCTGAGAGAAGGTGCGGCTAACCGGTGCGGCTAACCGGTGCCTGGTTGGCCGGGCGGCTCCATTCCAGCCCGGCCATGATGGATGAATTGGTTGAGTGAGGTTGTGCCTGTGGCTGCCGATTCCTCCGCTCGGATGCATGCCGATGGTGCCTCCAACGGCTATGGCCAAACTGTGGATGCAGATGTGCTGGGCAGCACGGAAGTGGATGAGGGAGCGCTGCGGCGTTTGCTCCGGCGCGCGGGCCGAACCCTGGCTCGCCCAGCCCTCGAGTGCCTCGAGCTGTTGCTCGATGCCAACACCCCTCCGCAAGTGAGGCTCACGATGCTGGCGGCACTCACTTACTTGCTGGTGCCCCTGGATCTCATCCCTGATTTCATTCCGGCGGCCGGCTTCAGCGACGACCTCGTGGCCCTCACCGCACTCCTGGGCCTCTGCACCACTCACCTGAACGACGAGATCCGCTTGCGCGCGCAGCGCAAACTGGATCGCTGGTTTCCCCTGGGTCGCTGATGGCCACGCTCACCGCCGAGCAGCTGGATGATCTGCAGGCGTTCTTGAAGGATTGGTTGCGCCACACCGGCCGCACCCAGGCTGATCTGCGCCGGGCGCTGCGGGCCAGCTCGATTCGCATGCCGGTGCTGCTTGAGGAGCTGGCGCGGCTGCACAGCCGTGATGGGCTCACCGGGCTGGCCCAGCGCCTTTGTGAGATCGAATCGCTCTGGCAAGGAGAGGATCAGGGCATCGATGGCGACGATCAGGCGCCGATCTCCCTCGATGATTCACTCGGTCAGCTCGATCTGCTGCTGCAGGAAATCCGGCTCGATGCCGGCGAGGCCTGACGGGGCAACGCGGACACGTCAAAGTGGTGGCACGCTCCGCCGCCGCCATGACGTTGCATCGCCTGTTCGTTTCCCCTGCCGTGTTGGGTCTCAAGCTGTGCGCCGGCATGGTGATGGCCTCTCTGGAACTGCCGGCCCTGGCTCAGGTGGAGAGTTTTCTCTGGGGGCCGGGTAGCAACGTGGGCCCCGAAACCAAAATTGAGCCCCAGAACTGTGTGACCGCCGCCGACGGCAGCATCACCTGCGACACCAAGGTGGTGAATCCCCCTGGCGATACTCCCGCCAAGCCCCAATACAGGCCCTTCAGCTACTGAGGCCCGCTCTGATGCGTTTGTTTGACGACCGGTCGTTTCTGCGGGCGATCACCGCGTTCGAGCGGGCGCTGGCCAAGGTGCTGTCGGTGGTGCTCACCGCGGTGTTGGTGGTGGCCAGCCTGCAGCTTCTGCTCTTTCTGGGGAGCGATCTGCTGGATCTGAATGTCAGCTGGACAGGCGAGGGCTTGATTCGGCTGCTGGATGAGGTGCTCGTGATCCTGATCGCCCTGGAGGTGCTGCAGAACCTCACGGCTTACATGCGGGAGCATGTGGTGCAGATCGAGTTGGTGCTGGTCACAGCGCTCACGGCCGTGGCCCGGAAGGTGATCGTGATGCCGCCTGGGGTGCAGAAGAACCCCGCCGATCTGATTGGTCTCGGTTTTGCGGTGCTGTCGCTGGCCGGCGCCTATTGGCTGGTGCGCCAGTCGCACGTCAGGCGTCTGCCGACCAGAAGAGAGCAAGCCACAGGGTTCCAGGATCGGGATCTGTCGTCACAACTCGATGGCGGCGATGCGGGCTGATCAGCAGGCTGTCGCCCACGCACAGATCGCGCGGTTGTTGTTCATCCGCAAACTGCAGTTGGGCGCTGCCCCGCAGCACCATCACCCATTCCGTTTCAGCCTGGTCGTACCAGAAACCCTCAGGGCTGCTCGCTAGGCAGGAGTGGATCCGCTCCAGGCGCCAGCCGGAGCCCTCGATTAAGCGATCCACCCGCTCTTCACCGGCCGCCGGGCAGGCACTGGAGAAGAGATTGCTCTGATTGCTTGGGCTTTCGAGGCTTGGCCTTGAAGCGGCTGAGCTGTCGCCCCAGCGCCGTCCGATCTCGAATCCGTGCTGAGCCGCCAGGGCCACCACTTCATGGTGTTGATCGCAGGCCCGCAGGGCCTCCCGTAAAGCGGGCTGCGCTTCGCTCAAGGCCACAAAGGCATTGAGCTGGCGCACCTTCTCGAGAAATTGCTGCAGCTGGGCTTCGGCCATGGCTTCAGTATCGCTTCAGTGGCTCTCCAGCTCGATCTGCATGCGATAGCGCCGAAACAGCACCCCACCGAGGCGCAAGTGTTCCTGCCAGCTCACGCGCCAACCCATCCGCTCAAACAATCGGCGCGAGATCAGGCTGGCTTCCGTGCGAAGCGTGGCGTGCCCTTCGGCGGCGGCCTCCTGGGTTGCAGCGGCCAGCACGCTCCGGGCCAGCCCCATCCGTTGCCGCTGTGGGTGGCAATAGAGCAGGGAGATGCGATCAGCGGGGTCGCGCAGGCAGAAGGCTTCCGGTTGATCGCGCTCGTTGCACATCACCCAGCCCCGGCCTCTGATTAGTAGGGGATGGAGGTTCTGGCTTTGCTCAGCCCAGGCCCATTGCTGCTGGAGGCTGTAGCGCTCAGCGGTGGAATCAACAACCGCCTGGCGATAGATCTCCGCTACTGCATCGTGATCTCTGGCCTCCAGGCGCCGAAGCCGATGGCTCATCCCTCTCAGAGCGTGTGTGGGTTGATTCTCCTCGGTGCTGGTGTGATGTTCGCTTGTTCCAAGATGCCAACCTTGCTAGTCATGTTGTAGCTTGAGGTTGTCTTGTTCATCAGTTGTCCCCAACAATGCTCACTGGAACGGAACTGCTCGCCAAGGTCAAGGAGCTCGGCGATGTGGGTAAGTCTGAGATCGTCCGCTCCTGTGGTTATGTGTCCACCAAAAAGGATGGTGGTGAGCGCCTGAACTTCACCGCCTTCTACGAGGCGCTGCTGGAGGCGAAGGGTGTTGAGCTCGGCGGCGCCAGCAAGGTTGGCAAGGGTGGTCGCAAGCTCAGCTACGTGGCCACCGTTCAGGGCAACGGCAACCTGCTGATCGGCAAGGCTTACACGGCCATGCTGGATCTTCAGCCTGGCGATGAGTTTGAAATCAAGCTCGGCCGCAAGCAGATCCGCCTGATCCCTGTTGGCGGCACCGACGAAGACGAGGAGTGATCAGCTCAGCGCCACGAGCACACGCTCTGGTGCTGCCATCAAACCCTTCTCCATCCCTCCGAGTGTCTCGGGGGGATTTTTTGTGCCCTGGGTTTGCTGCGGCAGCAGCAGCGGCTGGTAGTCATCTGGGTGGCAGGTGAGCAGCACGATCTGGATGCCTTGCTCCAGCCCCCGCTCCAACATCTGCCGCAACCCCGCCAGGCGATCGCGATCGGTGTTGGTGAAGGCGTCATCGAACACAAGGGGCAGAACATCTGCGTAGGCGGGCTTCAGCACATCCGCCATGGCCAGGCGCACGGCGGCAGCCAATTGCTCGCGCATGCCGCCGCTCAGCCGTTCAAAGGCAAAGGCTTCATCGCCCTGGCGCAGTTGCAGATCCTGAAAGCCTTGTTGTGGATCAAAACCCAGCAGAGGTTGGTGTGGATCGCGGGCCATCGCCGCCAGGTAAGGCGTGATCGCGGCGCGCAGCGGTTCGCTGTAGCGATTGGCCAACGCGCTCTGGGCCGCATGGAAGCGCTGCAGGAGGTGTTGTAGCGCTTCGCCGCGGCGCTCAATCCTGGCCCGTTCCGCATCAGCTTCCTCCCAGGCCGCCTGGCGCTGCTCCAGCTCGGCGATCGGATTCACGGCGCCCAGGCTCTGGCAGCGCTGCTCCGCCTGCCCCCGTTGGCTCAGCAGCAGATCCTTCTCCTGCTCAAGGGCCTGCAGCTGCTCAGCTGCACTGCCGGCATCGCCCCCGGCGCTGGCGCGGCGCTCGGCTTTGAGCTCGCTCAGCTCCGCCTGCAGGTTGTGCAGGACGAGTGCCTGGCTCTGCAGGGCCTGCTGATCGAGAGGCTGCTGATCCAAACGCTGGAGCCGCTGGCCCAGCACCTGGAGCGAGCCCTCCAGTTGGGCGCTGCGGCTGCGCAGCTGCTCCAGGCTCGCGTGTTGGCGCTGCAGGTTGAGCTCTCCGTCGTGCAGTTGTTGGTTGCAGCGCTCCAGCTCCTGGCTGTGTTCGCCGTTGGTGGCCCGCAGCTGCTCCTGCAGGGCAAGCAGCTGTTCTTCGTGCATCGGGGTGGTGTCGCCGAGGCCAAGGCCATCCAGCAGCGTCTGTTGCTCGGCAATCGCCCGCAGCAGCCGTTCACGCCGCGCTGCCAGCTGATCGAGCCGTTGTTGTAGGCCCGACCAGGGAATCGCTTTGGCGGCCTGGCGCAGGCTGCTGAGGTCCCGCTCCAGCTCCTGCCGCTGGCGCTCGATCTGCTCGGCCTGTTCACTGCCCTGGATGCTCAGCTGCTGCAGCAGCTGCTCCAGCAGCTGGCGGGCGCTGCGCTGCTGCTCCAGAGCCTGGGGCAGCGTTTGCCCTCCTCCAGGGCTGATCTCAAGGCGCACGCCTGCCCCCACCTGAAGGGAGGCGGAGGCGTCGATGCGCCGCCGCTCACCAGGGGCCAGCGTTTCGCCATTGAGGATCACCGGCTGATCCGCCTGGATCACGTCAATCCCTGCTGCCATCGCTTCGCAACGGGCCGTGGCCTGCGCCAACTGCTGTTCGGCATGGCGCAGCTGCCGCACCTGATCGGCGTTGATCTCCGGCAGGCCCGCCAGCTGTTGTTTGAGGGTTTCGGCTTCCCCTTGCAGCCGCTTCAGCTGGCGCTGATGCTCGCGCAGTTGCTCGGCTTCTGCATCGAGCTGCTGGCGATCGAGCAGCGCCTGCAGCAGCTCCTGCCGTTGGGCCATCTGGCGCAGGGTGGTGTTCAGCTGCTGCGCCTGCTGCTTGAGCAGATCGCGCTGCTTGCTGCTCTCCTGTTGCTCCTGGAGCAGATCGTTGAGCCGTGTGTTGAGTTGCGCTTGCTCCTGTTGTTCCCGGTGCTGTTGCTCCTGCAGTTGGCGTTGGTCCTGTTGCTGTTGCAGCAGGGGTTGCAGTTGGGCCTGCAGCAGTTGGGTGCGCTGCTCCAGATCCAGCTCACGCAGCAGGGCCGGCCGCTGCCGCTGATCGATCGCGTGCAGGCGTTCGTTGATGCTGCGCCACTGCTCCATCGCCGCTTCCAGATCGGCCACCTGCTGGTGGGCGCTGCTGAGAGCAGCGGCGGCTTCCTGGCTGCGGCGCTGGGCTTCCGCCAGGGGAGATCCCGCTTTAACGCGGCCGGTGGCGGTGTAGAGCGTTGCCACCTGCTGTTGGATCTGCTCGAGCACCAGGCGATCCCGGTTGGATTCCAGTGCGCCGCTGCCCCCCTGCTGCTGCAGTTGGTGAATCAGCCGCTGATGGTCGTAGCGCTCCTGGGATCCCTCCAGGGGATTCAGCCCGGCATCCCCCTGCCGCACCCATAGGTGAGCCCAGCGCTCCGGCAGTTGGGCGATGCGTCGCCCTTCCACCGGCGCCTCATACCCAAGAAGCGCCGCCAGGCGTTCCTCGGCTTCCGCTCCGCTGAGGGCCAGACCGCTGGCATTGCTGAGTTGGCAGGTGCCGCTGGCGCCGGCAAAGCGTTTGCGCAGCCGCCAGCATTCAGCCCCTGCTTCAAAGCGGATCTCCACCTCCGGCAGGCCTGCATGCAAGCGCGAGCGCAGCTCCTCCACCCCTCGGCCCGTGGCGGTGGCCCGTAGGAACAGCCCTTTGTGCAGCGCCTCCACCAGGGTGCTTTTCCCGCTCTCGTTGGCACCCGTGATCAGCGTGAGCGACCGGCCGAACTCCAGCTCCAGCTCGCGGTGGCGGCGCACGTTTTGCAGGCGGCAGGCGATCAGGCGCATGGCACCGCTCCTGCCGCGCGATGCAGTTCGGCCAGGGTGAGCTGCAACAGCTGCCGCCGTTGCGGATCGTGGTCGCAGGCGGCCTCGAGCAGTTCCGCGTGCAGGTCGCCGGCCACCCTGGCAATCAAGGGATCGTCAGCGCGCTGAAGCAACGGCTCGAGCTCGGCTGGATCGGGCTGTTGCTCGATCTGGCCCCGGCGTTTGAGCCGCAGCAGCTGAGCCTCGAGCCGCTCCAGCAGTTGGTCGTAACGCTCATGGCTGGCCAGGTTGAGGCTGCCGCGCTGTTCGAGCAGCAGGAGCTGGCTGCCAGGCTCGGCTTGCAGCAGCGGATCGAGCTGGCGCTCCAGCCTTTCCAGGTCTTCTGGGCCGTGCAGTGTGGCCTGCAGCTGATGCCACACCAGGGCGGCGGTGGGTAGCGGTTGCACCGTGGGCAGCGCTCCGCGCTTGAGGTTCACCGCCAGCACCTGGCCGTTCTGGTAGTCGTTGGTGCGGGGAAAGCGATCGGGCTCCGGCGACCCGCTGTACCAGGTGCGGGGATCAACCTGTTTGAGCCCATGCCAGTCGCCGAGAGCGACGTAATCCAGCTGCTCGAGCAGGGGGGCATCGAGTTGCAGGCGATTGTTGGCGCTGCTGGGGTTGTCGTCGTCGGCATCGAGATCGGCTGCCGCAAACCCGTGCACAGAACCATGGGCGAGCAGGAGGCGGGGCTTGTCTGCTGGCAGTTCGTTCCAGGGGATCTGCCGCACCCAGGCGGTGGGGTCGCTGCTGTCGCTGCGGCGCAGCAGCGGGCAGGGCAGCACCACAACGTCGTCGAGTTCCAGCGGTTGTCGCTCCAGCAGCACCTGCAGGTTGGGGGCGCGCCGTTGCTGTTCGCTCTGAAAAAACGTGCTGTGCCAAACGCTGCCGGGCGCGCCGTGGTCGTGGTTGCCGGGGATCACCAGCACTGGCACCTGCAGCTTGCCGATTGCCTGGCACACGGCGCTCACATCGCTGCTGCTCGGCGTCGGCGAATCAAACAGATCGCCGGCCACCAGTAGATAACGGGCGTTATGTGCGGTGATCTGAGCGCCGATGCGGCTGATCACCTCGATCCGAGCCTGCCGCAGCCGGGCGCGTTTATCGGGATCCTGCACGCGGGCGTAGGGCTTGCCGATCTGCCAGTCGGCGCTGTGCAGAACGGTGAGCATGCAAGACGGTTGATGCGCCTCCATTTCAGCGTGCCGGAGCGCCTCTGCAGACTGGTTGCAACAACGCTGGGACGCGTGTGATCAGGCTGCTTGCGACAAGGCTGCTTTCGACAAGGTTGCGTGCGATGGCGGCGATGCAATCAGGCCGTGGCTTCTGGCGCTCGCTTTCAGGCTGGCTCCTGGCCGGCTTGGTGGCCTTGATGTTCTGGCCGGCGCCGGCTTGGGCCGATGGGGCCCAACTGTTTGAGCTGCACTGCGCCGGTTGCCATGTGAATGGCGGCAACATCATTCGCCGCGGCAAAACGCTCAAGCTGGCGGCGCTGGAGCGTGAGAACCGTGCCTCGGAGGAGGCCATTGCCGCGATTGCCGCCGCGGGCGTTGGCCAGATGAGCGGTTATGGCGAGGTTCTGGGTGAGCAGGGCACCGCTGAGGTGGCGGCCTGGGTGTGGCAGCAGGCTCTGGCTGGCTGGCCGAAAGCCTGAGCTCAGAAGGCCTGGATCCAGGGGTACACCTTCAGCTCGGTCCAGATGCCGTTGCGCCAGTACACGTCGTTATGGAGCAGCGCTTCCACCTGCTCCTGGCTCTCGGCCTCATAAATGCCGAACACATGCGTGCTGCCCTCGGTGGGGCCGAGGGTGATCAACACACCGGAATCCTTCTGCTGCCGCAGGCCGGCTAGGTGCTCGTCGCGATACGGAGCACGCTTCTCGAGGGCGTTCTCGCAGTAGGTGCCCCAGAGCACGAAACGCATGGTTGCAACAGGCTTCTGGGCCGCAACCTACAGCCAGCCCGCCGCGAAGATCGGCTGACGGATCCGTGAGGGGAAGAGGATCGGCCGATCGGTGGGCTGGGCCGAGGCCTTGTCGCTCCAGCGCACGCTGCAGATGAAGCTGTTGCCGTTTTTGTTGCTGTTCACGCGGTAGCGGAACTCCTGCACCACCGCCTTCTCCGGCATCAGGTACTGGGCCTGGTTGCAGGCATCCACCTCGGAGATGGAGGAGGTGTAGTTGGTCCAACCGGCTTGCGCTGCCGTGGGTGCCAGGGCGAGGCCACCCAGCAGCAGGCCAGCAGTGAGCAGGGAGCGGTGAGCCATCGCGGCAGCCAGAAACAAATCGCGTGCGCCGATTCTGACGGCTCCGGCAAGGTTCAGGCGTGGATCACGCCCCAGCGGCCCATGAACGGCCAGCGCACCAGCAGCGGCTGCGCCCCAGCAGCGGGCCAGTGGCGCCGCAGCTCCGGTTCGAGGGCTTGCAGTGGATCCACCCCGCTGCGCCGCGCATTCGACACGGCCGACCAACTGGCCAGATACCCCAGCAGATCGCTGAGATTCCAGTGGCGCTCGATCCATTGATCGCTGGGGAAGGGCCACTCCTTGCCCGGGAATGGCAGACCGGCATAGCGCTGATCCACCCAGCGCCGTTGGGGCGGCCACCAGGGTTCGAGCGTGGATCCGTAGAAGCGATCGAGCTGCTGCTGCAGATCTGGCTGTTGGAGCTGCAAGGGCAAGTAGCCGATCCAGGCCATCACAGCGCCCGGTCGTGCCACGCGCCGCACTTCAGCGTTGAAGGCCTCACCGGCGAACCAATGCACCGCTGCCGCCACCAGCACGCCATCCACGCTGGCCGGCTCCAGTGGCACAGCGTTGGCCGGCGCCTGTAACCAGCGGATGCGGGGATGTTGGGGGGCCAGCTGCAGCTGCTCGCTGCTGGCATCGCTGGCAACTACCTGCTCGAAGTGCTCAGCGAGCGCCAACGAGGCCTGGCCACTGCCGCAGCCGCAGTCCCACACCCGCTGCTGACCGGGGCAGCGCGCCGCAAACTCGGCGAAGAACCGCTCCGGGTAGGTGGGGCGATGGGCGGCGTAGGCCTGGGACACGGCGCCGAACAGCGCTGCCGCTTGATCGCTGGGCTGATCGTTCATCCAGCCGGCTTAGGCATCGAGGGCCGCGCGCAGCTGGCTGCAGAACCGGCCGGCGGCGGCGGCTACATCCCCTTGCTGGCAGTGGGCTTCGGCCATCACCTTCACCAGGGCACTGCCCACGATCGCACCATCGGCGCCCCAGTCGCGCACCTGGCGGGCCTGTTCGGGGCCGGAGATCCCAAAGCCCACCGCCACCGGTGTGGGGCCCATGCCCTTGAGCTGCTGCACCAGCCCCGCCACGCGGTTTTCGAGGTTGGTGCGCACGCCGGTCACACCGGTGACGCTCACCAGATAGGTGAAGCCCCGGCTGGCCGCGGCAATCCGGCCCATCCGCTCTGCGGGGGTTGTGGGCGCCACCAGAAGCACGAGATCGAGGCCGTGTTCAACGGCGATGGCGGAGAGCTTCTCGGCTTCCTCCAGGGGCAGATCGGGCACCACCAGGCCGGCGGCACCAGCGGCAGCCGCATCGCGGCAGAACGCCTCCATGCCGCGGTTGAGCAGGGGATTGCTGTAGGTGAACAGGATCACCGGAATCTGCAGCTCCCCCTTGAGGCTGGTGAGCATCTCCAGCACGCGCCCGGGGGTGGTGGCTGAGCCCAGGGCACGGCTCGCAGCGGCCTGAATCACCGGGCCATCCGCCAGCGGATCGCTGTAGGGGATGCCCAGCTCGATCATGTCAGCGCCCGCTTGCTCCAGGGCCAGCAGGGCGGAGCGGGTGCTGGCGAGATCTGGATCCCCGGCCATCAGAAACGGCATCAGGGCACAACGGCCCTGCTGCTGAAGCTGGCTGAAACGCTGCTGGATCGGGGTGGTGGTGGTCACGGCAGCGCTGGATCTGCCCGTGAGCCTATGGGGTCGGAGGCGCCGGCTCTTCGCTGCTGCCGGTCTCCTCGAGCTGTCCGAGCTCCCGCAGCAGCTTCTCTTGCTCCTCGGGGCTCATGGCATCGAAGCGTTGCTGCAGTTCGTCGTCGGTGGCGGCCTCATAGGCCGAGCGGTAGCGGCGCCGCTGCTCCATATAGGTCATGTTTCCGGTCACCACCCGAAACAGGTAGGAGCCGGTCCACACCAACACCACGGCCACCAACACCGCCTGAGCGGCGATCCCAGCTGAGAAGCCTTCCAAGCCAGCAGCCTGGAACCCCCAGTAGCCAAGGCCCCCAAGCCCAAAAATCGCCACGCCCGCCAGCAGAGCCTTGCCGCGGGTGATGCCGGTCCCCATCAAACCTGCCCTTGACCCTGCAGGCGCAGATTCACGAAGGGGGCCAGCACGATCAGGCCCGGGAAGAACAGAAACACCAGGCCGTAGATGGCGGTGCGCTCGATCTTGCCCATCACGGTCCAGCGCTTGGCCATCCAGGCCATCAGGGCCGCTGGAACCACCAGTAGGTAGGCGCCGCCCAGAGCTACGTAAGCGCCGATCACCAGCAGCGTTTCGCTCGACAGTGAGCTGAGAAACCCAGGCAGGGGCACGGCAGCAAGGCGGTTGCCAATCAAATCTAGGATGGAAGCCTGGCCCCAGGGGTTGCTCCCTGCGACCGGGAGCATGGCGGAATTGGTAGACGCAGCGGACTTAAAATCCGCAGACGGCAACGTTGTGGGGGTTCAAGTCCCCCTGCTCCCACTCCTGAGTTCGCTATCGCCGGGGTTTGGCATCGCCATAGTTGGCGAACCACAACAATCCTGTGCGGCGTCTAGGCGGGCGCGCCAATCTAGTGTGAGCCATTGGGCATCCCATGCTTGAGCTGCTGCCGCCGCTCAACGACCACAACCTACCCTGGATGGACACGATCCATCCGATCGTTGTCCACTTCGTGATTTCGATGGCGTTGATCGCCTTCGTCTTCGACGTGATCGGCGTGGTTTGGCGTAAGCCACCTCTGTTTGAGGTGAGCTTCTGGAATCTTCTGTTCGCCACGGGCGCGATCTTCGTGGCGATCATCTTTGGGCAGGTGGAGGCGGGCCTGGCCGCCCCCTACGGTGCGGCTCGCAACATCCTCGACATCCACACCACCATCGGCTGGTCACTGGCGGGGGTGTTGTCATTGCTGTCCGGTTGGCGCTATGTGCTCCGCTCCCGGGATCCTGAAACGCTGCCGTTGTCGTTCCTGGGCGCTGGATCGGTGGTGAGTGCCCTGATCTGTGTTCAGGTGGTGCTCGGCGACAAGTTGATCTGGACCTACGGCCTCCACACCGTGAAGGTGGTGGCAGCCATGCGCGAGGGGCTGATCTGATGCTCTTCGCCCTCGCCTACAGCCCCCAGCAGCCCACGATCGAACAGATCGCCCAGGAGCTCGGCTCGAACGGCCTGCCCTATAGCCTGCCGATCCACCCGAATCTGGTGCACCTCACTATCGGGCTGTTTGTGATCGCCATCGCCTTCGATGTGGTGGGTGCGTTCTATCCCCTAGAGAAGCGGGTGTTTCGCTTCCTGGCTCTGCCGATCACCCGTGGTGGTTTCCACGATGTGGGTTGGTACAACCTGCTGGCGTGCTGCCTGGTGACCTTCCTCACCGTGGCTGCTGGCTTCTACGAAATGCTCACGGCCGTGCCTCTGCCCGGCGTGAAGAGCACCTTCGGCCTCGGTGGCATGACCACCATGCTCTGGCATGGCGTTGGCGGCGTGCTGGTGCTGGCGGTGATCGTGGCCATGACCGTGTGGCGTGGCTTTCAGCGCTACGCCTGGCGCCGCGACATGGGCCGTCAGGTGCAGTGGATTTATTTGGCTGTTGGGATTGTGATGTTTGCCGTGATCGGCCTGCACGGCACCCTTGGCGCGCAGTTGGCCGCTGAGTTTGGCGTTCACATCGCCGCCGATCAGCTCCTGCAGGCAGGAGCCGATCTCCACACTGCGTTGCCTTGAGGACTGCATTGCCATGACGAGTTCCTCAACACGATCGATCAACACCCCAGCCGTGGTTGGCCTCAGCGTCTGGGTTGGGGTGATGGTGCTGATCAGCAACTGGATGGGGCAGCAAGCCCATCGCTGGCTCCCTGTTCAGGCCTCCACCGCGGCACCGTTGGTGGACGATCTGTTCAGCTTTGAAACCGCCATTGGCACCTTTGTGTTTCTGGGGGTGGTTTCGGTGATGGCGTGGGTGATGCTGTTCAACCGCGCCGAGAAATACGACGACAGCGATGCTGTTCCGATCGAGGGCAACACAAAGTTGGAGGTGATCTGGACGGCGATTCCCTTTGTGTTGGTGATGGGGATTGCCTTCTGGACCATCCGGGCCTCCGAGGAGCTTGGAACGCTCGGCCCCATGGAGCACATCCATCCCCGTAACCCAGTTGAAGAGGTGGGCGGCTACACCGGCGATCGTTTGCCAAAGGAACAGGTGGAGGTGATTGCCCGCCAGTGGTCGTGGGAGTTCCGCTATCCCGGATCGAATGTGTCCTCCACCGAGTTGCATCTTGCTGTGGATCAACCGGTCACCTTCCGATTGGTCTCGGAGGATGTACTTCATGGCTTCTACATCCCCGCTTTCCGTGTGAAGCAGGATGTGGTTCCGGGCCGGGCGATTGATTTCAACGTCACCCCCACCCGTGAAGGGGTGTATCGCCTGCGCGATTCCCAATTCAGTGGCACTTGGTTTGCCGCCAATCAATCCGATGTGGTGGTGGAAAGCGCTGAGGAGCATCAGGCCTGGCTTGAGCAGGCCTCCCGTGCACCGCTGCAGCCGGGCTTAAGCCGCGCTGTTTCTGAGTACGCAACACGCCAAGCCCGCTCGAACCCTGGCTGGGCAACCGTGCCCCCGGCACCTCCGCCTCAGGTGAATGTTCCCGGTTCGTCCTCCCAGCCCCACCAAGCCTGATGACCATCGCCACCTTTCCTCCAGAGCCGAAGCCCGAACCGGGCTGGGGCCGTTATTTCAGCTTCTGCACCGATGCCAAGGTGATTGGCATCCAATACATCGTTACCGCGTTTTTCTTTTTCCTGATCGGTGGCCTGCTGGCCATGGTGATCCGCGGTGAGCTGATCACACCAGAAAGCGATTTGGTGGATCGTGCCGTTTACAACGGCATCTACACGATGCACGGAACGATCATGTTGTTCCTGTTCACCTTCCCAGTGCTGAATGGCCTCAACAACCTGCTGATTCCCACCATGATCGGCGCACCGGATATGGCCTTCCCAAGGCTAAATGCCGTGGCTTTTTGGCTGGTGCCCATTTTCGGCTTTCTGCTGATGGCCAGCTTCTTTGTTCCAGGCGGCCCCGCCTATTCGGGTTGGTGGAGTTACCCACCCGTGAGCATTCAAAATCCGCTGGGCAATTTGATCAACGGCCAGGGGATGTGGATCACGGCCGTGGCGCTTTCCGGGGTGTCATCGATCATGGGGGCCATCAATTTCGTGACCACCATCCTGCGGATGCGTGCTCCGGGGATGACGCTCTTTCGGATGCCCGTGTTCTGCTGGACGGCGCTGGCAGCCCAGAGCCTTCAGTTGATTGGTCTGCCAGCCCTCACCGGTGGAGCGATCATGCTCCTGATGGATCTCACCTTTGGCACCAGCTTCTACCGCCCCGAAGGCGGTGGTGATCCGGTTCTGTATCAGCACTTCTTCTGGTTCTATTCACACCCGGCTGTTTATGTGATCATCCTGCCGGTGTTCGGCATTTTCTCTGAGCTGTTCCCGGTTTATTCGCGCAAGCCGCTGTTTGGATATGTCTATGTGGCTTTGGCGTCGTTCATCATCGTTGGCCTTGGCTTGATCGTGTGGGTGCACCACATGTTCCCAAGTGGTGTGGCCCAGTGGATGCGTAATCTGTTCATGGTCACCACGATGTTGATTGCGGTGCCAACCGGTGTGAAGGTGTTTGCCTGGCTGGGAACCCTCTGGGGCGGCAAGCTGCGGCTCACCACTCCCATGCTGTTCTGCCTGGGTGGCTTGTTCAACTTCGTGTTTGCCGGCATCACCGGCATCATGTTGGCCACGGTGCCGGTGGACATCCACGTGTCCAACACCTATTTCGTGGTGGGTCATTTCCACTACGTGATCTATGGCGCTGCTGTGATGGGGATCTTTGCCGCCATCTACCACTGGTTCCCCAAATTCATCGGCCGCATGCCCTACGAAGGGCTGGGCAAGCTGCACTTCCTGCTCACCTTCGTCGGCGCCAACCTCAACTTCCTTCCCATGCACCCCCTGGGCCTGATGGGAATGCCCAGGCGCGTGTCGAGCTACGACCCTGAATTCACCTTCTGGAATGTGGTCGCCAGCCTCGGCGCCTTCCTGCTGGGTGTGTCGATCATTCCGTTTCTGCTCAACATGCTGAGCGCCTGGATCCGGGGTCCCAAGGCCACCCACAATCCCTGGAATGCCATTGGCCTCGAGTGGCTGTTGCCTTCCCCTCCCCCGGAGGACAACTTTGGAGAGGACGTGCCTACCGTGATCAGCCGCCCCTATGGCTACGGAACCGGCCAGCCGCTGGTGGAACACCAAGACGAGATCGAACGCCGGCTTGAGCTGCAGGAGGCAGCCGCATGACCACCACCACACTGCAACAACCTGGAACTCCCGCTGAGCACGAGCAGCATCCCAAACACAACCTCACGGGTTTCATCATCTTTCTGTGCTCGGAAAGTGTTATTTTCCTGGCCTTCTTCAGCGGTTACGCCCTGTTGAAGACTTCAGCCCTCAACTGGCTACCCGATGGGGTGGACGGGTTGGAGTGGCGGATGCCGCTGGTGAACACGATCGTGCTCGTATCCAGCTCCGGCACCATCGCTTTGGCGGAGCATTTCAAGAACCGCGAGAACATGCTGCTGTTCCGTGGCTTCTGGCTGATGAGCATGGCCATGGGGGCTTACTTCCTCTATGGCCAAGCGGTTGAGTGGAGCGGTTTGCAATTCGGCTTCACCTCCGGGACCTTTGGTGGCACCTTCTATCTGCTCACCGGTTTCCATGGCCTGCACGTGGCCACGGGCATCCTGCTGATGGGGCTGATGCTGATCAAGTCGTTCATCCCCGGGAACTACAGCGGCGGTGAGCAGGGGGTGCAGGCCACATCCCTGTTCTGGCACTTCGTGGATGTGATCTGGATCATCCTCTTTCTGCTGATCTACGTGTGGCAATAGGAGGTTCACCATGATCATTGATGACACCCACTACGACGTGATCGTGATCGGCAGCGGCGCTGCCGGCGGCACCTTGGCGGGCCAGCTCTCACGCTCCGGTAAGCGCGTGTTGCTGCTCGAGCGCGGCGGTGCGATGCCCTTGGCCGATCAGAACGTGGCCGATGTGGATCTCTTCCGCAAGGATCGCTACCACCCCGGTGAGCAGTGGTTCGGCACCGATGGGGATCCCTTTTCTCCCCAAACGATCTATGCGCTCGGCGGCAACACCAAGATCTGGGGTGGGGTACTCGAGCGGATGCGGGAGAAGGAGTTTTCTGGCGTGCAGCTTCAGGACGGTGCAGCCCCCTCTTGGGAGCTGAGCTACAACCATTTCGCTCCTTTCTACGACCGCGCTGAGCAGCTCTACCGGGTGCATGGTGAGCAGGGCGTCGATCCAAGCGAACCTCCGCGTCAATCCGGCTTCCCCTTTGGGCCTAAACCGATTGAGCCCTTCATGCAGGAGCTACGCCTCTCGCTGGAGCGGCAAGGTGTTCATCCCTACCACCTGCCTCAGAGTTGGTCGGAATCTGCCTTGGATCCCACTGGCGATGCCGAGCTCTTTGGTGTGGAAGCGGCCCGCAGCCAGGCCACCGTTCAAGTGCGCGAGCGTGCACGGGTGCGCCGGCTCCATGTGAATCCGTCGGGCACTGAGGTGCGCGGCGTTGAGGCGGAGATTGATGGGCAGTCCTGGTTGTTTGCTGCCCATGTAGTGGTGTTAGCTGCGGGTGCGATTAACAGCGCTGAAATCCTGTTGCGTTCGGCCACTGAACACCACAGCCGCGGCTTGGCCAACGGCTCGGATCAGGTGGGCCGCAACCTGATGAAGCCGCAGCTCACATCGATCATTCAAATCGCTGCTGAACCCAACTCCGGCCGTTATGCCCGCAGTCTGGGGGTGAACGACTACTACTGGGGCGATCAGAACGTGAGCTTCCCGCTTGGTTCGATTGCCAGTGGTGGCGGTGTGCTGCAGGACGCCTTGTTCGCTGAATCCCCACCGGTGCTCTCACTGGTGACCAAGCTGATGCCGAATTTCGGCCTCGAGCAGCTGGCGGCGCGTTCGGTGGTCTGGTGGGCGACGAGTGCTGTTCTGCCGGATCCTCATAACCGGCTGACGTTGCGCGGCAATCACCTGCAGATCCACTACCTCCCCAACAACCGCGAGGCCCATGACCGCCTCGTGTATCGCTGGATCGACACCCTCAAGTTGGTGGAAAGTGATCCCGAATGCCATGTGGTGAAGCCGGCGCCCACGCATCCCCGCGGCGAAGCCCCGCTCACGGTGATGGGCAGCGTTTGCGGCACGTGCCGCATGGGTTCCAACCCAGCCACATCCGTGGTGGATCTCAATGGCCGTGCCCATGAGCTCATCAACCTGTACATCGCCGATGCCAGCGTGTTTCCCAGCTGCCCTGGAATCGGCATCGGCCTCACGGTGATTGCCAATGCGTTGCGCATTGGTGACCAGATCCTGCAAGACCTATGACCTCTCCAAGCGGGGCATCGCCCGAAGGATCTGAGCTGCGGCGGATGGCCGAACGCGATCGCGAAGGCGTGCGCTGGGATCTCTGGGGCAGCTATTTACCGGAGCGGCAGTGGGGAACCGTTCGCGAGGACTATTCCGCTGATGGCAATGCCTGGAATTCTTTTCCGCACGATCATGCCCGTTCACGGGTGTATCGCTGGGGGGAAGACGGCCTACTGGGCATTTGCGATAGCCAATGCCGCTTGTGTTTCTCGTTGGCGCTCTGGAATGGGGTGGATCCAATCCTGAAGGAACGCCCCTTTGGCCTTGCCAATGAAGAGGGTAACCACGGCGAAGACATCAAGGACTACTACTTCCATATCGCCAACACCCCCACCCACAGCTTCATGCGTGGGCTCTACAAATATCCGCAGCAGCGTTTCCCCTACGAGCAACTCCTCGAGGAAAATCGCCGTCGGGGTCGCGATCAGCCCGAATACGAGCTGGTGGATACCGGCATTTTCGATGAGAGCCGCTATTTCGATGTCTTCATCGAATACGCCAAGGCCGGGCCAGACGACATTGCGATTCGCATCCGAGCCATCAACCGCGGCCCTGATCCAGCACCCCTCACCCTTCTGCCCACCCTCTGGTTGCGCAACACCTGGAGCTGGGGTTATCCCGATGAGCAAGAGCATCCGATGCAGCTCGATGGGGATGCCATTCGGGCCACCGTCGGGGGCGGGGTGGGCGCCTATCGGCTGAGTTGTCAGAACCAGGGCACTTGGCTGTTCACTGACAATCAGACCAACACGGATCGCCTCTTTCAGAAGCCCAACGCCCGTCCGTTCCAGAAGGATGGTTTTCATCGCTATTTGATCAACGGCGAGCAGGAGGCGATCAATCCGGCTCAGCGCGGCACCAAGGTGGCCCGGCATCTGCAGCGCACGCTGCAACCCGGTGAGGAATGGCAGGTGGATCTGCGTCTCAGCGGACCGGTCAGTTCCGCGGATGCGCCGGCTGAGAGCAGTGAGGTGGATCTGCTGTTCCGCATGCGTGAACAGGAATGGCGCGATTTCTTCGAGAGCCGCGTGCCGCATCTCAGTGAGGAAGACCGCCTGATCCACAGCAGCGCGGCTGCAGGTTTGCTCTGGTGCAAGAAGTACTACGGCTGGAGTGTGCAGCGCTGGCTTGATGGCGATCCCACATCCCCAGATCCACCGCTACAGCGCTGGCACACCCAAAACGCATCGTGGCAGCGCCTGCACGCTCACGATGTGATTTCCATGCCCGATGCATGGGAATACCCCTACTTCTGCCAATGGGATCTGATGTTCCACGCGGTGGCTTTCACCGTGTTCGATCCCGCCACAGCCAAGCAGCAGTGCATTTTGCTGCGCTCGCCGCACTACACGGCCCCGAATGCTCAGACCCCAGCTTACGAGTGGGCGCTCTCCGATCCCAATCCCCCGATCGGCGCCTGGGCCGCGATGCGGGTCTTCCAGATCGATCGCAAGAGCACCGAAGAGCCTGATTTCGGCTTTCTTCGCGCGGCGTTGCGCAAGTTGATTCTCGAATACGGCTGGTGGGCTAATCGCAACGATCGTTCCGGCGACAATGTGTTTGAAGGTGGTTTTCTCGGCCTCGATAACATTGCTGTTTTTGATCGCCGCTATCCCCTCGCCGATGGCAGCCGCATCGAGCAGTGTGATGGCACAGCCTGGATGGCTTCGCTCAGCCTCAATCTGCTCAATATCAGTGTTGAGCTCAGCCGCGAGGAGCCGGAATACGCCGATATGTGTGAGCGCTTTGTCTACGACTACCTCTCCCTGGCGCTCACCCTCAATACGCCGGGTAGTCGGGGCTATGTGAACTGGGATGAGGAGGACGGCTTCTACTACGACGTGATCAAGCGTCCGGATGGCAGCAGCACGTTCCTGCGCACCCGATCGGTATCAGGGCTGGTTCCGCTGCTTGCGGTGACCAGTTTTGATGTGGACACCGTGAAGCGGCTGCCGGTGCTGGATGTGGCCAGCAGCATGAAGTGGTTGCTGCACGAACGGGCCCGACCCCAGTGGTTTGTGGACAACTTCACCGAGTGGCGCAACGACCGCTTGCTGTTTGCCCTCGTGCCGGAGGAGCGTCTGCGCCGGATCTGTGAGCGTTTGTTTGATGAAGACGAGTTTCTCTCCCCCTATGGCATCCGCGCCCTCTCCAAAGTGTATGAGGAGCACCCTTACACCTTCACCGAGGGCAGCGACTCTCAGACCCTTGCGTACAGCCCGGCAGACAGCCCAGTGCCGATGTTTGGCGGCAATTCCAACTGGCGCGGGCCTGTTTGGATGCCGATGAACTTTCTGCTGATTGAGGCCCTGCAGAAGTTTGGCCACTATTACGGCGACTCTTTCAAGGTGGAGTTCCCCACACGTTCAGGCAACTGGATCAACTTGTGGGATGCCTCATTGCTGCTGGAGCACCGCCTCGTGAACCTGTTCAGGCGCGGTTCCGATGGAAGGCGACCGTTCAATGGCGCTGTGGATCTCTTCCAGAACGACCCCCATTGGCGGGATCTGATCCTGTTCAACGAGTATTTCCACGGTGATCACGGCAGCGGTGTTGGTGCCAGCCATCAAACCGGTTGGACTGCCATGGTCTGCAAGATGATCAACCAACTCAGCTGTTACCCCAGCTCCACCACAGGCTCGTGACAAAGCGGAGACAGAGCTAGATCCCGCTTCTAATTTGCGGGTAGCGATCATTGTTCCGTGGATCTACTCCAGTCGCTCGGTCAGCTGCAGAAGCCCGAGACCAGCCATTTTGATCTGATCATCGTTGGCAGTGGTGCCGGCGGTGGCACCCT
>Ga0194117_10001644_pt1 | contig 25389 bp, 16 predicted proteins | sample TA2MahsurfametaG_FD_160579 | JGI IMG/M metagenome (GOLD analysis project Ga0194117, IMG submission 160579) | Freshwater microbial communities from Lake Tanganyika, Tanzania - TA2015009 Mahale N1 surface | ecosystem: Environmental > Aquatic > Freshwater > Lake | place: Tanzania: Lake Tanganyika...
TTTTATCATTCAGAGTTGCACCAAATTTAGTATAAGGTAGTTTATTATAGATCTGGTCGATCAAATTAACATAGTATGGTCTGAGCAACTGATAGAAGATGTTATAACCGAACCCATAGCCACAATAATGGTTTGTCGATTTGATCAAGATATTGATTTATTTCTTCAGCTGTGCCAACTATACTTCAATAACACTCGAGTGCTATATTCTAACTTCAGCAAACATTTGCCTCTATCTGATACCTTTAATCATTTATTTTATAACCAATAATGCATCCTTTATCTATTATCTGTTCTTTATCATATTTTTGCATAATATCTCCATATTGTGATTTAACCCGCATTAGATTTTAATTGGTAACTATGATAGACTAATAAAGTATTTTTTTATCACCTCCGTACCCCCCAAATAATCTGTCACGTAAAGATGAATCGTACTCATCGACTAAATGAATTTATTTTAAATGAACTCATTCTAAAGTGAATTAACTGACCATTTCCTCTCACTTTCTTACCACCGCTACTGAGAATTTAAACTCTAAGAAGTGAAGTTATATAAAAACGACTAGTAAGTATTCAAAAGTAGGATTAATTTACGTATTTTCTTCTAAAACGCTTACCCTGCTTCAAAATTGATGTGACTTAGTTGGTTTAGATTTTATTAGGCTTTATCGATGCACTACTTGTATTATTTCAACTGCTTATCACTTTTGAGTAGATTTGTGACATAAACTCTTATCTGATTATTTTATGCAGACTATTTCTCTTGACTCGTATTATTTTAGCTTTGTATAGATAGTTGATTCTTCGTAATATATTTGGCAAGGGTATTGCGTATTTCCCCATAATACTTGTGGTTAGTAATAAATTTATGCAGATGTTTCAAAACAAATTCATTGAATTACTGCTACTATCCATTCGGTTTGCCTGTATAGAGCAGGTTGTTTATATTGGGGTTGTTCTTGCAGAGTTCTTGTTGTATTCTGCTAAAGAATGATTATTTTATCATGCTTATTTGTATTTTTTATATGGCTTATTACAACTCTTACAGCTAATATATCACCAATAGATTACTTACAGGGTACCTCTTAAGAATAATTATGAGTTAATAAACTAAAAATCGACAATAGGAGAATAGTTCGATGGATTTATTTAAGGAAATGATGATGTATTTTGAAATAATTGTATTTGGTCAAATGTTTTGATTGTTGCGCCTATTCCAAATCAATTTTTTATTTGGCACTCAATACCTCCAAAATTTTAATTTTTTATTTCAGCTCACTGATTCTTTTTAACATAATTTTAACTATAAAATACTTGATATTTGAAGAACCATTCCTTTAAAAATGAAAACTCAATCCATCATTTTTACAAAGAACTCTATCTTCAATTGGTTCAACATCTAAACATAAAAAATTAATTTGATAGAATATTGAATTTAGATTACCATCAAAAAGTTTTCTTTACTCTTCACTCCAAAAAAATCAAACAACCAATATTTTTAAAAATATGGGTCTGCCGGTCATTTTCTTAAATAGTGTGGATGTCGGTTGCGAGTGTGTTTTAAAAGTAGGCATGTATAAGAATTTTATTAAAAGGCCGGGTTGCAGGGTTGTTATAATTGGGATATCGCCGCCTAATGTACTCTAGCCTAAACATAGGAAATTTTTAATCAAATCCAACTAAAAAGCAGGTAAACAGATCCGCAATTCGATGGTCGACGAAGCCAACTAGTAAGATCGCTACTACTACGTAAAAATATTGCTATTCAGAACATCAATAACCCATCCAACAAAATACAATGTGATTAATGCAAGCGCGATATAAGCAAAGCCTGTAAATTACTGACCACAGAAACAGATTATTGTCCCTCGTGCTTTGCGAACCTCTAACAATTTCCATCATAATATCATGTTTTGAACAAACTTGATTTTCCTCTGGTTGATCACTAGTGGACTGCTGATGAAGAACTGCTTCTGTTTTAAGGGCTTTAGAAGTATTGATCGAAATTATGTAGGCACGGCTTCGGAAACTGGACAGAAATAGCCGATTTTATCGGGACCAACAAAACTCGAGAAGATGTTTAAGAACATTACCATCACATTTATCTTGGAAATAAAGATTTTCTACCTGTAAAAATTTAACTATTTAGGCTGTTCCCATTCTTGCAAAACGAGATAATCAAGGCAAACTGATTGTTAATTCAAAAGATAGCCCAGGTAGAAGACCAGGTAAACCCTCAACCAGACCAACAACTATCGTTAATTCTCAACCCAGTACATACCCTATAACTTAGGTAGAGAAAGAGCAGCATTAACTGTACACCAAACAGCTAAAAGTGGAAGCAGTCCTGCTGAAATCGTAGGCTATATGCCTAAAAGAGGAGACTTCGAAGTGGAGTACGATAATGATGCTGAACTTTTACTTGCTGAAATGTAGTTTAACGATGAAGACACTGAGTAATAGAAAGCTATGAAGTTCAGGTTGATGGACATCTACAATCAAAAATTCAATTAAAGGATTAGACGAAAAGAATTTGTAATTTCAAGGGGATTATTAGACCTTAAAGAACAAATTAGACTAGATAGAACCAGAACTAAAGAGGAAAAATAGATTTATAACATGTTAAAGGTTTTTGCGAGATTTAACAACCCAGAAAATCACGAGAAGTTAGTCCAGACTGTCTTAAAAGAAAAGCAACTTCGCCAGAGAATCGAGTAATTGAAAGAATTTAAGAAAAAGGGTTTTAGAAATCTCGCTTAAATCTAAGCTGAGTTGTAAGGAAAAAAGAAGAAAGAAGATAAAATGAAACGCAAGGAGACTGAGTTCATAAGTAATGATAAGGTAATAAATCACTAATATAGAGTAAAACCCGTAGAATGAGAAAAGACCCTATCAATTAAAAAGGTGAATCTCGAATTCTATTGATAAGCCGTTAATAGTAAGATCTCTGCAAAAAATTATCTCTAACATTTTCTCAGTACGTGATTATCAAAGAAGGGATATTAAGAGAAAGTGTTCGACTAGGTCGTTTATCAAAAGACTATATTTATAAAATGTTTAAACTGGAACAATCAATTATTTAAAAGATATTCGACTACCTAGTCGAGGAGCAAGATATTATACCCTAGGAAAATGTTGCGTGATGAAAGATCAAAGATTATTGTTTAATATTTAGGCAGTTTAATTTTTATGCATAATATTTAATAATAAGACTTAAAAATATGTTTACTTTTAGGGAGAAAACAGAACAGAGTATTCATTCACATCGGTTGATGTACTTGCACTCTACCTAAAATGATAAAAATAATATGGGAAGGACTAAAAGATTCAAGAGTTAACCTTTTGATATGCAATAGGATTTGAGGTTGAGTAAAGGATACAGTAACAATAAAAAGCTTGATAGTTTCAAAACTAGTAGGTATTCTTCACAACGAAAAATTAAATATTTTGATCTCGATCTCAAAAGCTTAGTGGAAACTACGATTGGTAAATCATAAATAGCTCCATAAAAATAATAAATTAGAAAATCAATGTAAAGATCCCAAAATAAAAGCCAAAAGCTAAAAGAAAGTTTATCTTAAAAATAATACATGTAAAATTCTAGCGACAGGAACCCAATTTAAAAGATAATCAAAATGGATTAAAAGAATGGATACATTAATACGAACAGGTATAACTAGATTTTCAAAGAAATTGAAAATTTGCTTCATAAATAGTACATAACAGATAACGATAATATCCAAACTGTCAGAGATTTCAAAAAGGCAAAAAATATAGCCCAAAATAACAAAGATTTCAAGTAAAAATACACCAAAATGAAGATAAATCACTGCCAGCCCTACCAAAAGCTATTTTCTTCTAACTATATCATATCAAAACAAAAAAAATAGAAAGAAAACCAAGAAACTCTATCCGTAAAACGAGTTTAAAAAGTATTAGTAGATAGTATGGGAAACTAATATAGAGTAACCATATAAAAAATACTCTGAAAAAAACTATTTTCAGTCCTCAAACGGTAAAGCCTAGTTATATGATATTTCAATATTCCAATTACGTATATTTATAATATACTTTACAAGTAACATGGGCAAAGCTGTCTCAAAAGATGGATGGATTACTAATTCAACTGAGGTAATGCCTTTTGGAGGATTTGCTACTGCATCTATGCAGTCTGGCAGAGAAAATGGCAGATAAGCTGTCAGAGAAGTTATCTCTAGAATATCTAACAGCGGAGCATCTGTTATCGGTCTTGAAATGTCCGAAAACTCTGTTGTAGCAATGGTTTCCATGGCCGGCGTTGAAATTCCGTTCACTTATGTCAACAATCAGAATCAGCCCGAATCACTTTTTGTTATACCTTGTTCAAGACCGATTAACTATGAAAGAACTACTTTTATATCTTTGAAAGCCATGGTCTTTGTAAATCGGTGGGGTTTCTCTCTATCAGCTGACGACAATGGAAATATTTCAAACCGCAATCGTTACCGGCAAAGAGATGGATGGTAAGGTTGGGTTATAGAGCACTGTGGAGGAAGCAATGTTTTCTTATCAAGAAATAGAGATAATGGAAGACAGGTTTTGTCTATTACTGAAAATGGATAAGTAATAACAACTACTAATCGGATGTCAGGTGTTTGGTAAGAGTTAGAAATGACTGGTCATCCAAACCAAGGTGTAGTTACTTTCAGAAGAGTTAAATAACCTCGCTACTACTTGGCCTGTTCAAACGAAGGAGTCATATGTGCAACAAAAGATTGCAATTTCGAAGGATGGGAGGCTTGGATTCCAGAGTGATTCATTGTCAGTTTAATTCAATATTTAATTAATTAATTCATAATATTTATCATGATGAAATTATTGGATCAACCAACTGTAGATTGATGAACAATTACACTCTGAACCATCTTACCCCATACTATACCTCACCACATAAACTACATCTAAACAAAAGAAAGAAAAAAATGGTTACGGTCTCTGATACGAACGCAGGGGATGTTCTATCCGTTGCTGCGCTCCGCTCATTGAGACCCAAAACAACCCCTCCTAAACCTTAAGGCTGCATACCATATGGGCGTCAAAGACACTGAAATTGGATGCATTTGAGTCAAATGGAGGGAACATTACAATCAAATTTGTGTTTTTTTTAAATAAAGTTAATTTATAAGCAAAATTGTACATAGTCTTGAATTTTTTATGTTCAAGATATGGATGCTTTCTACTAAATATTTTTGTTTGTTTTAAAGTATAGATAAAATTCTTCCAAAAAATTTATGGCTTTGATCAGTTCTTATATTTCTTTATTGATGATAAAAAACTAGTGGCCGAGTAAGGGAGAAGTCTAAAGTTTCTAATTAGTCGCAAAAATTGCACAAGTAATCGGTCTAACTGATTGTCTATCGTAAAAAGAATCTCATTTGCGTTACATAAACAACTTACCTCTGAAAAAGACAAGAGTAAGAAAATGTAATCAGAGTGATATATTGCCAATAGAAAGGTAACTTGAATCACAAAGAAAAAGAAGCAGGCTGAGTTAAAGAGAAAATCATTCATTTTCTTAAACCAAAAGTATCCGAAAGGGTGGAATAGTCGATATATTTGTTAATTGCCTAAAACCTGAAGAAGATCCTTTGATTTGCGCAAAGACAAAAAAGATAATCCTGAGAAGTGATATAGCCAGAGCTCGTAAACAAGCCCTTTAAAGAGATCAGATCAAAAAAATAGCAAATAATAAGAATCAAAGATCAAAAATACTAAATTAAATATCAGGGGAAATGATTGTAGATTTACATCCCAAAGCCCCTCAAACAAAATAATAATATTGGTTCAATGAATATAAAAGACTCAAAGATATGAAATCTCATAGTTAATCACATCAGAAACTAGCTTAAAGTTTAGATTTGAGTAAGTTTCGTCTAATTCCTAAGAATGAGGGTCTTCTAATAAAAAGTCATGAAAGTAGTAGTAAATATAGGTCACAGTCGGTGTACGGCGGGAGAAGACGTTTAATAAATATGCAATTTAATGGAAATAATAAAGTTTAAATTGTCTATCCTTTATCCTAAAGCAGAGCAGAATTATGAAGAGCCTTACTGATTATTTTTTAAACATTCTTGTAAATTCTTATCTTGGAAATTATAAAGAGGCTAATTTTTAGCTATTCCCAAATCTCATCAATTTCATTTGATTTCAGAATATCAAAATTATGCAAAGTAACAAAATATATATGAAAGAAAGCACTTTGAATTAAAAAAATTGGATTTTGATGTTTTTGAAGTTTGAATGTCTACTTTTTAAAAAGTAGTCAACTTAACATAAAAATCTAATAAAAATGATTGTGCATGTATTGCCAATAAAGATATCACTGGAATGTGCTTCCAAAAACACCATGGCCACTCAAAAGCTGGCTGATTGGATTATTTTACTTAACTCGGCCATCAATCTCGAAAATATTTCCCATTACTGTCACTGATTTACGTACTGTGTCATCATTGTTTCTGTATCTTAACAAAAGAACAAAAAGTAAGACCTAAATTATTTCAGATTTACCTTTCCAAGCATAAGAATAATTACAAAGAAATACATGAATCTCAAAAATGGTGTTTGGATAGTAGAATGATGAGTTGGAGGATTAGGGTTCCAATAGGGCTATATAAAATAAAAAGTACAGAAGCTTGAGCGAGGAGCCAAATAAAGTCGAATCCCACTGAAAGAATCAGATTAACGAGCAGGAACTTCATATAATACTTGTCAAAGTAACCCATCACAACTATAGAAAAGATACAGATATAGACCAAAATGCTGTAGAAATGATGCTTGTGGAAAGTAATTATCATCTCCATAAGGAAGAGGAAAACTGTCAAAATAAAGGTGAATTTCAAAGATACACTACTTTCTCTTTTTGAAGGAACATCAGCAAAAATTCCACTCGAACGACCTGAGAAAAAACCACTACCTTCCAATCCACTTTGATTTTGTGAAACTCTACTGTTGATGACTGGATTTTTGTATGAATTTGTCATGCGGGAATCCGCTGAGATGGGTGCGGATATTTTAAAAGGTACTGTTAAAAGCATTAGATCTTCGTGATATTGGTCCAAACTTTCCTGAAGTTCAATTTTTCTTTCAGGATCGGGACGACCTGCGCTTAGTTATTGTTTCGACTTAGCTATGTTTTCGATTAGAATGTTCTGAGCTTTTGTAACAACATTGATAAAATTTCTGAGAGTGATGGTTCCATCAGCATTTTTTTAGGTTTCGTTCCATAGTTCTTATGCAACTTCAAGATTAAAATCGTGGACGCCTGCATTTTTTTGGCAAAGGTTATCAAGAACTCTTTTTAGTTGAATCTCTATGAAAGTAGTGTTCTAATTATGGCCTTAGTTGTTAAATTGGGCTAAGATTTTACCGTAATTGTTTTGGGAGCTCATGAATTCGATATTGATTTTATAAACGATTTTTAAAGTTAAGAAATATTGCTTTAAATAAGTGTATAGGTTTCAATCCACACGCAAAAATCTTTTTTTCAACTACAGCAAATTTATCTGCACTTCATTTCTTTTAAACTGAAAATTGTAAGGGTTTGTATGTATACAACTGATACTTATATATAGAAATTATAAGTTAAAATATTTTATGTATTTTATGACTCGAAAAAATGCCAAAGTGCAAGCAAGCATCATTACTTGCGATACAATCCTAAATGATTTTTCATAATAAATCCTAAGCTTGTCCTAAACTCTCACAATTTCATAATATACTAAATTTCCCACATCGAAAAATTGTACATAAATTTATTGACGATAAAATCACTTTTTTTGAATTTATTTTCTATTAATTTGGTGGTTAATGTAAGGTATAAAAGTATCTTAAAGAGTGAAGATCAAATAACAAAATAGTTTGTAACATAATCTTTTTTCATAGATTACCACTACAAAAAGTAAAGAGTAGAGATTGTGACCCCTTGAGTTAAAGCATTCACAAAATGATCTCAAATACGATAAAAAAAAAATTTATTGAGACGGAGTTTTATGTATAAATAAAGTACTCTGAGAGAGCTTAGAAATCTTCGAATAACTGTTTAAAAAATATCAACTTAACTTTCGTTTCTTCTGACCTCACAATTCCACCTCTTTTGTGAGCTAAAGGGGCATAAAATATGCCTCCGAAGAGGAAGTATCTAACACGTTCTGATGATCTTCCTTTTCTATTTCGGAATTATATGAAGGAAGTAGTGGAAGCCTGATTTTCCTAAGAGAGTATACTTCTCTAATATCATCTTTGCAAACTTTGAATTTCTTTTTTTCAAGTTCGATGTAAACATAGTATTTTCCCATCTTATTTGTAAGCCTATTTATTTACAACACTAGTTTATTTATAAAGAGTAGTTTATTAAATAACATAAGAGTTTAATCTTAATTACTGTTAATTTTGACTCAAAACTCCTCTTAAATTAAAATTCCCCATATTCCTCCATTGAGTAACAATCCTGAAGTTAGTCAGAAATACAAGGCTTGGACCTTTATCTTTATCATCGAAGATCTTTATGTGCTAATTCCTTTTGCTTTTTGATTTGCATTATTTGTTTATTAAGTCTTCTTTTGCGACTAAAATCATTACAAATCCATTAATTAACATGAATTGGATCATTAATCAATTGAAGTCGAATATTTTTATCTTTTTACTCTAATGAAAACGCTTTGTTTTAAGTAAAAAAAAATTTAATCCCTCGCATATAAACATTGTTCAGTAAATTATGTTAAGTTTAAAGTTTTTATCAGTCTTGCTGCTCCTCACTTGTTTCACCTACCAAAAAATAACTCTTGAATAACTCTCAATTCTCAGCGAAGGTGATCTGACTAGTGGTGAGCTGATAGAGGTGATTGAACATGCTCATTCTCGTTAAATTGATAGGCTCTAGAGAAATTATTACACACTGAAAGTCATCCACAAATAAAAACGGAAGGCCTATGATCACATGAACACCCTATATGGCATAGTTATTCGTATTTTAAAGAAAAATAAAGTTATTCCTCACTAAAATAGTCTTGTGCAGTCCAAGATTAAACCTCAATATCTCAGTAAAAAACGAAAGTGGTCGTTTTCAATGATCTTTGTAATTTTTGGGAACCAGAATGAGCTGAGTAGATGCTCTGCAGAACTTTATAAATACGGAATTCAAAGACTTGTCACAAAACCTTCAATCAATTTTCTAAATTAAAAAATGTAAGCTTTGGAAATTTTTTCCAGCGCCAAGGCAAGACTATAAAAATAGTTGCTTAGATTTACTGATTTTAAAATTAAAGAAGTTTAATAAATTGAGATCGAAGGTCGCCAAATTATAAACTCAGAGATATTATAAAATCAAATATAATAATAGTTCAGTCAATCTGAATAATAGATCGTAGAAATATAAGAGTTCAAAGAGAAAATAGCAAACAAATAAAAAGAAAATCTAACGATTAAAGTGATTTTTAGAGTAGGTCAAGAAGAAGAAGAATAATCTGAAGATTTTTACGAGCAAATTGAATAAGAATCTTAAAATTCTGAAGATAACTCTTAGGAGTAATCCATGTGAGTGATTCTTTATAATTATTTTCAGAATTATCAATTCAAAAATTAACTATCGTTAGTTTATATATAAAAAGGCAAATTAAGAATCATAATACAATAGCCATTGTCATGTTACAAATCCAACAAGTGTTGTCCTCTGCAATCCATCCATACCCATTATCTCCCCAGTCACTTCCCCAACTATTTTTTATCCTCCATCCTTTTCCACTCTCATATCCTATAATCATGATTGCGTGGTCTAAAGGATCTTTTATACTACAATCATCAAATATTCCTTAATCATAAAATCTTAGATTGTATCCTGAAATACCAGCAGATACAGGTCCTTTGTAAAGCTAAGTAATTACGCTTGAACATGAGCCTTCTTGTAAAGGATGGAAGGAGCTTAGTTTGAATGGACCACCAGACATTTTGCATGAATTTGCACCTCCATGGCTACCAGAAGTATAAGGATAGACTCTTTATGTGACTATCCCATTCATTTGTATATAAGTTAATGAGCCTTCCAAATATCCTCCATTGCATCCAAAAGTCAGTCCATTCGTTGTGCAGTCAATTATTTGTTGTACAGAGAGTCCCACAAAAAAACTATAATGATAAATCGCCAAGTGAGCTGCGAATGCATCAACAGTTGCTAAGGCGTAGCAGGCACCACAGTAACCTTGATAACGCACTGGGCCTGAGTAAGCAGACCAATCTATAAAAATATTTTTCATTGAGGTCTATTTTGAAGGTTATAGATCAGAAGAAACAGAAGTTTTTTGTGTTTTTTTATCTGCTTTATTAGCTAGGTTGAGATCTTAAGTCTTTTAAAATAGTAAGTTAAGCTAACTCTGTAGATTTCTGTGAGCTTTGTTAAGGAGACGAGTCTCTGAGTTAGAATTATCTTGTCTTTTAAATGTATCTTCTGTAACACTTGATGTTCCTGTTGATAAAAATTGTGCCTCTTCTGAAGATTTGTTTTTCTTGAAAGTTTGGGATTAGTTTTTTTGATGTTAATCTTTTTATTTAATTTTACACTATCCCTTTTTTCTTATTTACTTTGAAACGTTACGACTATGCTTGTCAGAGGGACGGATAGTTGTATACACAGATTTAAACTCATCTTGATTTACATCCAAAAAGGCATTGGGCTTCTTACTGTATTTTTTGTCAGGATTGGAGTTATGACGGTTCAGTTAGTCTAAGTTTCTTTAGAAAATAAGTTTGCGGTAATTTTCTTCAGAAACAGAGCTGTATTTTTTTTGATATTTTTACTTGAATTCCTCAAAACTCAAGTTAAAAATGTGAGGTGTAATATTCAAAGGCAAGTGTTCTTGATTTTTTTGTTAAGGCTAAAGGAGAGATTCTGTCAGTCGCAACTCTGCTAATTCGCAAAGCGCGGCCGACAGGATCACTAAAAAAATCAATTTGCTTTTCGGCCGCATCTCTGCTTTAACTCAAACTGAGAGGATGACTCTACAAATATATTATAAAATAAGCATAAAAAATAGTAAGTCAAAGCGGGAATGTTCATAAGTAATAGAGGCGTAGTTTAATAGCTGATAAATATTTGGGATTAAATTAGTGGTATGCTCCGCTGAAACTAGTAAACTGTAAGAAGTAGCCTTACATACAAAAAGAAAAATCTACTTTGTTATTTCTTAAAAAGAGTTTATCATGTTACAGAAATGATTATTTCATTTTTGATTGATAAGAAAATAATTTGCTGAAAGTCAATATTTAGTGTTTACTCTTCTTATTTTACATTAAAAAGGTTTATTTTTTACAAAATAAAGATAGACTAATATGATTTGTTTATGTTCAACTTTGAAAATATGGTTAGAATAGTTTATTATGTTAGCTAGAAATTAAAATATAGATTAAAATACTTTTTGATTGAATCTTATGAAGAGTGAAGCATCTCCACTAGAAAATATCTAAAGCATACTCAAGAAAGGCCTCTACTCAATAGAGCCTGTTGTCAATCATCTTGATAAATCTAATTTATAACTAGCCTATACCCCTGGAGTTGCCACTATCTGCGAGGATATCAAAAAAGATCCCCAACTTGTAGATAAATATACCTTTAGAGGTAGATCAGCAGCTATTGTCACTGATGGGACATTACTCAACACATCTCCTAAACAATTCATGCCAATAATGGATTGGTTCATTTTCCAAATTAAAACCTACTCTGGAATCGATGCTTATCCTTTCATTCTGATGAAAGAAGCAAACTTTTCTGAAATAATCAAAAACCTAGCCAACAGTTACTCGGCCATAATATATCTAGATAATGGTGACAAAATTGAAGTTCCCAAAGATATTCTCTTTATAAGGCACAGAAAAATTGTAGAACTTTCAAAGATCGAGCTTACTGATGCCAAAAATACAGCAAATGTGCTAGGTTATCTAAAACATAAAAAGTTTTTGGGATAACCGAAAGAATAGTAGTATAGAAAGAGTATTAATTAAACTTTTGATAAAATAAAAATTAATCGATAACCTTTTAAATGGGCAGGAGATGAAATTGACAGCAATGCTCGAAAATTTCACTAACAATACCAAGGTAATCTTTTATAAATTTAGGAAAAATATATGTAAAACTAGCTGATGAAAAAATTTAGGATCTAAACAAGATTTTTAACGACAAAAATTTGAAAGAATTTGTCAAAAAAGAAAATGTTTGTTGTAAAACTTGTCAAACAGCTGTAATAGTTACTGATGGGACAGCAATTCTCGGCCTGGGAAATATTGGACCTCGTGCTGGTCTGCCTGTTATGTAAGGAAAATCCCTACTTTTCAAAATATTCGGAGGTGTCGATGTCGTACCTTTTTGTATGAACCCTTTGAAAAATGTAGAAGAGTAGATCGAATAAATAAAAAATACGATTGGTAACTTTATGGCAGTAAATCTCGAAGACATCAAGGCACCTGAATGTTTTTAGGTAGAGCAACATCTTAAACAAATGAAGATGTTACCTGTTTTCCATGATGATCAACACGGAACAGCAATTGTTACTCTTGCAGCGTTAATCAATGCTCTTAAAGTTGCTAAGAAATAAATTGAAAATGTTAAAATTGTAATCAATGGAGCTGGAGCAGCAGGAATAACTATCACGAAATTATTTAAAGCATATGGTGCTACAAATATGATCGTTTGTGACACCAAAGGCGCTATTTATTAGGGTAGAAAAGAAGGAATGAATGATGCTAAAAATTAGATAGCTAGTATAACTAATCTTGATAAACAAGAAGGTTCACTATAAAAAATGGTTGAAGGAGCCGATGTTTTTATTGGAGTCTCATCAGGAGGAGCCTTGAAGGGTGAATGGGTTAGAACGATGAAAAATCCAATAATTTTTGCATTAGCTAATCCAGTACCTTAGATTTCTCCCGATGACGCTAAAAAGAACGGTGCTTTCATCTACGGAAGTGGTAGAACTGATTATTAGAATCAAATCAACAACTCGTTAGTTTTTCCTGGTATTTTCAAAGGCATAAAATAGCACGGTATAAAATAAATAACCTTATAAATGAAAATCCGGGCAGCAAAAGCTTTATCGAAATCATTGAATAAGTAGCCAACTGCTGATTACATTATTCCAGGTAGTTTCGATAGCTGCCTTAGTTGTGTAATATCAGACTAAATTGGAAAATAAGTGTACAAATGAAATGATATGTGAGTTATTGATTAATAAAACTATCTTAATCAAACTTTTCAGACATTAAATTCTAAAACATGTTGGCCTTCCTTGTAAATCGAGACTACCTGTGGGGGAACGAATGTTATGGTTCCTCTTCCCTAAACATAAAAAGTAAACTTGTTTATTCTTTGCTAAAATCTTACTGATTTTCCATCAAATTTTGTATCAATAGTTAGCTGCCTTCTAGTTTACGTAGTTTCGTAAAGTTTTACTGTAATTTTATAGTCACACCCTTCATTTATACATTTTTACACATCCTCATCTTTATTATAGTCTCCTAAAGACAGAAGTCCTCCTATGGATGTGAATGTTTTATGAGTAGCATTAACAGCTTACAGTTTAAATCCACCTACAAGTTCAAAAATAGAGTTGAGATGATCAGTTTTTGTAACGTTCTCTACATTCTGCCTGAATATAAAGAATCCATTTCTTATATAAAGTGGGACAAGATCAGTCAGATTGTTTTCTATTAATTCAGTAGAACCAGCTTTATAAACCTGTCCAGTATGAAGATTATACCAATTTTCTGTAGGAAAATAGGTAATTCTTTGAGTTTTACCTTCTTCAACAATGGGTGCACTCATCAAGCTGCGCCCAATTAAAAATTGTGTCTATATGATTTCATCTTTCAATAAATAGATATTTTAAGGGAATTCGAAATAAACTGGCCTAAAGATAGTACCTGCACCTCTTCGGATTATAAATTATCGATAGTAAGATTTTAGCAATGAATATCTCAGTTTCAAGTTCTTTTTACTACATTACAAGACAATAGGGCCTAAAGCATAGGGTTATTGATCGATTTAGTCAAATTAGTTATGATCTCTGGCAAAAGGATACAAAGAGCCAAGTTGGAAATATCTTGAGCAGACCTAAACTGTAGCATTACCTCCAAAACCACATATGTCACTTCCCACCATTTGCATTCCCCACATTCCGAGCATAAAATTGCTTGAAATAGAAATCCTCAAGAAGTCAAAATTGGCGTAGTTATCACCTGTCCAATGTGCTGCATACTTACTACTTCCTAAAGTATGGCTTCTCGTCACAATAAATGGTCTTCCCTTAGTTTTTAAAAATTAGTAAGTATTATAAGATTCCATTAAGCCAAAGAAAGCATGTACATTTGCTTCAAGTCTATTACCATAATGAGTAGAATTTAGAGGAATTGTTGCAAGTTAAACATTTTCACCTCCAGGTTGGTAAGGAATGTCTTTGGAATAGTCTATGATACTCTCTCCTTGTGCAGGAGTGCAAGGTCCATCACACATGTTTGAAATTTCGTTCATGTCAAGCCAAACTCCTGAGAATGGGACTTGATTATAGAGATATTGGAGCATATCTTTCCAATATTGCGTTGTATTAGGATGGAAATTATCCACAAAAACAGTTTCTCCAGCCCATACTTTTCCCACCAGATTGCCACCTTCAGCTGCTTGGATAAACACATTTCTTCTATTACCTTATTAGAAGGCATAACTTTGTCTGTTTCTTGCACTAGCCTCTACTATTGGAATGTAACGATATTTTTTTGTAATGTTTCTCAATCTATCTAAGGGAAATTTCTCAGTATCCACAGTAAAAGTTTCATATTAGTGCATATAGTCAATATCAGTCCATATTGTGTCGAGAGGTAAACCGTTTAGTTCGTAGTTTTATAAAACCTTTTAAACTTTACTGATGTCTGTGTAGCCCCAGCGACATTGATGAAAGCCAAATGCCCAAAAAGGTGGTACTAATGCCTTTCCAACAAACTCATGGAAAGTGGTTAACAAAGCTTCTGGGTTGTTATCTCCAAGTATAAATCTAAAGTCTATGATTCCTCCGATGACTCGATAAATTTAAAGACTGCTTGTATTACTAAAAGTCTATATTTACAAATCTAGGGCATTGGAACTTCTGAAATAACCTATATGGTGCTTTCCTGACAATTCTCTCACCATAAAAACTGGATAATATCCATATGTTTGTCGTCCACCGGTATTTTCAGCTCCATTGTCTATTAGCTGTCCATTATCTTTGTTCCAAACTGTCCAAGTTCCAGATTTTAATGCAAAATTTTTTGTAAATCTTTACGAATATCCAAAAATCGTTTTAGAATCTGTGATTGTACCGAACTGAAGATAATACTCAGAAAACTATAGTTAGACAACAGAAGAATCAAATAGGATAGCTTAGGTCTATTTTCTCACAATCAGGAAACTGAAATGGTTAGTTGTATAGTTTATTTTGTAACTTGCCAGAGCCAGAGGAAATGAAAAGTTTGCCTGCTGATCTGTAGGAAAAGGGTTTCCTTGTGGTACTTAGAATCTATTGACCTTAGGATCATAGATTTTGAAGTTAAACTCTGAGTAAGTTAGGGCCCTGAACTCGAAGACCAATTCTTTTACGATTTTACTTTTTGGCTTGACATAGTAATCACTAGATCCTGTGTAATTTAAGGATAATCTGATTGAAGAACTCGTCGTTTGTTTGTCGACAACTGTGTATTGGGCTTACGAGATTGTGAAAATGAGCAGCAAACAAAGCAGGCTGTATTTCATACAACTTTTAATAAATAATATTTACGATCAACTTCAATGCAACTGTTTAAAATTAAACCTTTTGTATTTCGAATCTAACAGAATCAAATGATTAGAGTTTTTTTCTAATTAATGTATACAGTTGTGAGAATTATTTGATTTGTACATACTTATGATTTTCAGAAAGATATCATACTCAAAGACGATGATATTTTTGTAAATATTTAAAATAATTGATTCTTTATTATAGAGAATATTAATTCAAGATTAGATAGTTATTATTTTAGTTGGAGATTAAAAAAATTCTAAATTTTTAATTGTTGAGATTTCCTTAAAAATTTACTAGATTTATAAACATATAGATTTTTTGGATTGGTTTTATGGATCATTATAGAGAGTTATTCATAGTACCTAGTTCTCACTCAATCACTGATGTGAGGGCTTATGAATAAAATTTGTCTTAAGATACTTTGACAATAAATAAATAAGCTCAAATTTTGTGATGAATATGATGGATATGCAAAGCTGTAGTTTGTATTCACTTACTTTATATTGCTAATTTGTTATAGAATATTATGGAACCTTACAAATAGCATATAAAATAGTTTATAAAACTATAATATTTTTTGCATCAAAATCAATGTGCCTGGTGTTGCTGCCCCATGAACTCTCCTTCATACATCGTTCTGACTCCTGTTATAGCTGATGTGAACTTCTCACTTCTTGGGGCAAAAACAGTCTTATTGCCCAAAATGAAGCTGTATTTGAGATCTGCCACAACTATCTGTGCTGTTTTTTAAAGAACAAATAGCTCAAGACTTTGTATTACTTCCAAATCTTCTTTAATTTTCGATAGTTCCAATAAATTGATCTCGGTTCTTGCGATGACAATATCTTTTAAGCCCATCAATTATATCACACCTGTCAACACTCCTTGAGGAACTTTGAAATTGTAGGATTTATCCTCCCATATAGGTGGTCTTTCCACCGTGTCCTTCTGAAACTCAGTTTGTAAAACCTATTATCCAATAGTCATCCTTATGGCTACGTAATCCTGAGGTGAAATTTTTCTCCTAATAGTAGCAGTCTCAAATCTAAAATTGAAGTCGATATAAGGGCGAGGTTCAAAGCTGGCACGGATTAACACATAACCTTTTTCCATGAGTTTATTGGTAAGTATGCACCGAATTTCTTGTGGCTCTATATGCTCCAAGATAACGTTAGCATCGAAAGCTCCATAGATAAATAGTTCCTCTTTGCTAAATAAACCTACCTCAACAGATCTACCCTAAGCTTTATAAAAACTGTTAATCACATATTGGAAAACAACACCACCAGTCTCAGGAGGGATACTCTAGGGTATAGAAATGATGGGTGGATTGTAAGCAGTGTAAAATTGGTTGGAAATCCTGACTTTGAGATTAGGTTAAGTCAATCCAGGTTTATCATTGATATGCACACCTAAGACAGTGAGTGAAACGATTCCAACAGGAGATTCCTTGCGTATGAGTTGTTCATGTGACTTGGCGACCTGTCCTGTATTACCTAAATTTGTTAAATTGCCCATAGTATATATATAATTATTTAATTTCATCTAAAGTATTCTACTAAAAAAGCATAGACTATAAAATCGTTAAATCATTTAGTAATCCTAGATAAACCCAATAGATATCTTAATTATCGAGTTTTTAATAATTTTAATCAACGATATCACTCCTCAACTACACTAATCCAACCCCTCCTGTATTGATTTTGGTCGGCCCAAAGCTACAACATCTTATAACTGAATTCATTCTTCTTCTTTTGATTTATCACCAAACAGTCAGGAAGCAGAGTCTCTATCATCAAATAAATGTATGATTTCAAATCTGGATCACATTTCTCGCCTAAACGCAAAGGCATGTCAAACACCACATCACATGTACGTTGATGTCTAAGCTCGAATTTGATATTGTTATTCTAAATCAATATCTATCTACCTTTTTGAACATCAATAATGTTCTTTTACTTCTGTTGAAAAACTAAGATGGTTCGCCTACAATCAAATCTGCTGGATTTACATGTCCTATATTTTTTACAACTCTCCAGATATCCTCCTCCGATTAGGTCTCAGCTTAATCAAGAATACATTACATTTGGTATTTTTAGTCATTTGAGAACCATAAGCGAGTTCTTTGGCCTTTTAGAAATCCAAATTTATGATTTCTAAATTTTATACGTAAACAAAATCTTTCTTCTCCATGATTAGCAGCAAATCAGAAATAAGATCCTTTGGAGCCCAGACAAACACCAAACCTTTTGACATTAGTTTGTTGGATTAAAGTTTTAGTTGTTGAAAATCTTTAATAGTCTGACCTTTTTTTCCCCAGTCAATATTTATAAAGATCGCCTCCACATCTTCGGCAATCATGTGCAGATTTTAAGTTGCCAGATGCTTTGTGAATTTAACTTTATGTAGATCCTCAACGGCAGTCATGGGTTATTATTCGGAGAGATAGTTGACAGTGATCGGATGGATGAAAAGTTGAAGTTTCCACTCGAGAAGACGTTAGACTTTATTTGCATTGGGTTGTTTGCTACTTATTGGATTTTTTACCTTTTTTTGGAGTGTTTGTGTCCTTCTGAATAATCTTCACTATCTTCGAATCTATTGTTTTTGCGACGTCTTTTAGGGTAGTAATCTTCCTACAATAACTATAAGAAAAGTAAAGAAAGAAATGTAAAAAAGTTACCTCATACTATGCATTTCCAAGCAATTCTTCAATATGGTAAGTCCCCATGAAATAATCATCGTTCCTGAGTCATAAAACAACTACTTTGTTTCCTTACGCACACGCGAACTTCTTCTGATTTCGTTCTCTTGGGGCTCTGGCTATGGGATACCTTCCTGCTTGTGATGTTTTTTCTAGGATATAATGTATGGTGGAAAGAAGAAAGAAAGTTTGAAAAGGACTTACCATTTGTATGAGTGAAATAATATAATTGGCTCCAACTATAGCGCCCATTTAATCTAATTCCAAGATTTAAATTCACTCTATCATAGTACCCACTCATATGTATACTTTTTAAATCGATTGTTAATAATACCCTTCTCAATCTCTCTAAAAAACACTTTAGAGTTTCTTTATCTCAACGACAAAGGCAAGAAGGCAAGATATTTTAGGGTGATGTAGAACATAACATAGTAATGATAAATTCAAAGTATATTTCTGTTTGATAAAATATGTATCGCATATTTTATATGTATTGCCGAAGTAGCCAAAATTTAGTTAGAAAATTAAATAATGACAAGAAAATGTTTCGACTCAAAAATAATCCTAGACCTATCCAAATTAATCCAATAAAAACAAATAAACTATTGAAAATTTCGAATTCTCGGAAAGAGAAAAAAGTTTGAATTTTCATTTTTCAACTTGATTTTATGTTTAATTCTTGTCAAAATTTAACTTATTTATATTTGAATTCCTCTAGTAGAATGTTCACTCTTTATGAAAGATTTATCTAGCAGATCAAACAAGAATAAATCCGAAAATACAACGAAAAACATAGAGAATATTTGATTCGAACTGGAAAAATCAAACAGGAAAATAAGAAAGCCAGAATCAATAATAATAAAGATATAGTTCAAAAAAGATAGGAACGCAAGTAACAGGAAAATGTATCCCAAATGAGAAGACCAGTTACAAATACAACTACTCATATAAATGGGAGCTATGAGAAGAACGAATACGAATAAAGAAAAGATTTGAATTTCAAAAAAGATAATCAACGTGAATAGATGAAGAATCAACAGAGAAATAAACCTTCTTAAGTAATAGAATATCCTTTACAGTAGAAAAAATAGGAAAAATGGAACAAAAACACAGTTAAATAAAATGTCCAAACTTAAAGAGAAAAATCAAAACAGCCTGAAAAAAAGATTGAAAATATTCAAAATCCATTCTTGAACAACAACTTGTAAGTTCAAGAAGTTTAATCTATCGAGTTGGTTTAATGTCCTTAAGGCTGTGGAAGAAAATTTAATAGCAAAGCTTTGGAAAAACATATAAAAATTTGTCAAAAAGGATAGGTGAAAAGGAAGGTATTTAAAGTAAAAGTTGTTGATGAATAAGCTGAAAAACTGAAAAAAGATGATCCTCTTGAAAACGAGAAGAAAAACAAAGTACCCAAATGGAAAAAGGACAGTAATCAAATAAGGAATGCTCTTAAGGCCATGCAAAGTCAAGGAAGTCAGCAAGCTACAGAAACTCAAAAACCACAAGAACCTTAATAAGAAGATGATAGGAAGCTATGTCCTGGATGCGGTCGAAAGTTCAACTAGAAAGCAGCTGAAAAGCACATTCCAGGTTGTGTTCAAAGAAACAATATGAAGCCTAATAAAAAATGATCCATGAAAACAGTCAAGTCTTTCAGTTTTTTCATTTATTATCACTAACATTCCATCAGTTTTATTGTTGAATAACTTAATCGGTCTTTATATTAATATTGAAAAATGAGCGATTTGAAGGGAACTATCAGAGGAATGCTCGAGAAAGGTCAAGATCCAAAAGACTACCTCGTATAAATCTGCAGACCCCAATGCTCAGCCCTCCAACAAAAACTACAACGATGCGAGACTGCCCTCAAAAACATGGCTCACGCAGATCCCGAACTTTCCTGCATGTATCCTCTTAGAGATTGGGTTACTTGTGTTGATGCTTGCGTATTTTTTGTTTGAGTTAGGTGCAACCTAAAATACACGCCGAACTTGCTGGTAATGAATATGGATTTTTATCGTGATCCTACATACACTCAATAAATGAACGCACTTAACTTTTCTTACAATTTATCATCAAGAATCGAAACTTAGCATTAATCAAAGTTAAAAATCGTATTTTGGAAATATTCTAAACATTTTTTTGTTATTGATTCTGTTTAAGAGTTAAAATTCTGATGACCCGGTCAATCTTCAAAAGATTTTTGCTTAGATATCTTTTTCCAAAAATAGCTAGAATCAATTTGCTAAGAAATTGAAAAACAACTCATGTGAATTTATGTACCCAATTTTAATAGATTTATAAACTACATAGAAAAACGGAACTTTGAGTTTGAGTTTTTACAGTCTGATTAAAGACTTAATTCAATTTTTCTGTTGAGTAAACCTTTTTTAGGTCGAACCGCTGATATAGATTACTATTTTATGTTATAAATCCTATCTCTCCTTTTTTTATTGCAAAATCATAAAAAAATTGATCCATTTTTCATATGCTTTACCTAAGAAACTTAAAGATCAACCTCACTCAAACTTTTTTTGAGCCTGTAAAAGACTAAAAACTGTTTACTGTAGTCTTTAATAATAAAATTCAAAAACAAAATTAACCTAGATCATTAAGTTTTTGCTTGCGACATCTTCCTTTTGTTTTTTAAATTCATAAACAAAACCAAAAGTATTGCAGCTATCAGCATCACAGATCCCGGTGTTATCAAACTATCTGAGTCATAATCAATATACCTGTATTTTGAGTTTGAGTTTGAGATTGACTGTATTGAGGAGTAGAACTGGAGGTATAAGTACTTACGAGTCTTCCAAGCAAATTGCGAGCATAAACACAGTGGTCTTACATGGGCTCTTCGCTTTTAAAAAAATATAAACTAATAAGTTTGTCACCGATAAGTACTTAAACTATGTTTTCGAATCTTTCAAAAGTATTCAATTGAAACTTAAACAAATAACAAATGATAGTACGTCTAACACCTTTTTTTCATCTTAATGACTTTCATCATAATTACTATATCAGTATATCATTAAATGCCGCACAAAAAAGTTCAGCGCGGATTGTGGCTATTTCTGCTTACAAATTTGGTTTAGACTTTTTTATTCTTACTTATGCTAATTATCCTTTTGCTTATTAGGAGACGATTTTTGATTCGTCATCTAATTTTTAACTTCTTAAGATGGTTTAGGATTGACATTCTGTAAATTAGTCGCCTTTGCTTACGTTGTTTAATCTTTATCTGCTTGTTTTTACTTCACTCGCTCTTTGAGGGCTTTCAGCTTACCCTCAAGCTTGAAAACGATCTAAACTGCCTTTTTTTAGGGCTAAATTTTAGTTTCTGGAATCACTTCAATAGGCTTGGGCTACTATTCAAGCTCGAGAGAGTTTGATCTTCTAATATTATTATTTTTCTATAAAAACTAAAATTATGACACTTGCCTCACTTTTTTACCATCAGGATGATTCAAAATAGCTGCCTTCTAAGCAAATATTTTACAATTTTGCTTATTAAAGAGAGGAAAAATAGTAGAAAGGCTTCCTGTATTCGGAAATCTTTGTAAGACAGCTGTATGTTTAAAGTAGTTGTCAAGTAAAACCAATATTTTTCTGAAATATATCCCATTCTCATTTTTGTTTCTTTGATTTGTTGTTTATTCAAGCAACGAACTCACCAAAATTCCGATAGATGAAGCATGCTAAGAGATCAAGTTATACAAATCTCCCGGGAATAAGATTTAGTTTTAGCCTTATGCAAGTTTTTCTTATTAAAGGAGCATTTTTTAAAGAAGAGATGTGACACTTTGCAAGAGGATACCATGAACTCTTATCTAACAAGCCACATACTAAATAAAGTTATAAGTACAATAAGAGTTGTTAAAGCCTAAAGCCTCTACTATTTACTTATTTTCTTATAAAACTATCCAAATCTAGAATGTTTTGACATCAAAATCAAAGGCTCTATTATTTTGTTGGCCATAAACCAAAACTATGCTTAAAATTTAGGCTTGTATTACCATATTCTTTTGTATAAAGCAATCAATTTACAGAAATTAGAGTACAGCCCTTCGACTTCATATATCAAAGTGGGTTTGAATTATTGACTCTCTGTAAAATTATAATCTTGTTGCTAGTCCATATTCATTCTGTTAATTACAACTGTAAGAAAAGAAGCAGAGTTCACAACTCCAATGAAATATTAATACTTGGTTTCGTTATTAGAAAGTGCAGAAATTATATTTTGTACATGGAAAGTATACTCTTTTGCGGAAACTATACTATCAGAGATTTTTTGTAACTAGGAACGTTATTAAAGATCACCATACTTGCTTGAGTTCAGAATGTCTTCAATACATTAAAGCACTTAAGCTGTTTAAGGTTTGAAAATGTTGGTATGAATTTTCTACAAAATTAAAGGAATCATTATTTTCTTTACCTATAGGGCTGCAGCTGAAAGATGTTCTTACTCTTCTGTCAAAAGCTTCGCCAAAAAATGTGATATTGAAGGGTAATGAGACAAATCTACCAAACGTCTGAGGATCGCAGGATTTTGGTTGAAAAACTACAAAAGTTACGACAGTTTTCTTCTGATTAGTATGTTTAAAGCTTTGGTGATATAGTTTAAGCAATTTTAATCGAGTTCTTCAGAGTTGATGTATTCAAACACATTTTATAAAAATATGTACTTGTTTAATTCCTACTCATTATTTGCCTGTCCTATATCAGTCTAAATCTCTTCTTAGATCTCATCTCCATTCACCATCAAGTCATCTTCCTTCATGGACTTTTTTGAAGGCAAAATAAATAGATCCGAAAGTGATTACTGATCGCAACTGAGGATATCTGCTGCTATGTAGGTCATATTTTTCATATTCGAGTTGTTGCTTTGATGCATAGGACATTTAAGTCCTAGGGCTATAAATTTTTAGGTAAAGGATTTATTTTTCCTGCAGTACTCTGTAAAAACTTTGAGGTTGCGTTTGATGTTATTATGTATATCTTTGATGGCAAGTATTTCCTACATGATTAGATCGTCTCGTTCTAGTATTTCATTGAGTGTTAAGTTTTCGAGCTCCTAAGAGTATTGACTATCGTTTAACATGATTATTTATAAATATAATAGAGATATGTTAATATTGCCGAGAAAGTTGATAAATTAGCATGAATTTTGGATAAAATAATGCCATTATTTTGATATCTTATGATTTATGTTGGATTAAAATATCTTTAATTTAGAATGAAAGAAGCTGTCTACCACACTGTTACTGATGCAGAACGCAACGCCTTCACCAATCATGTCAACCAAGTCCTCAGAAACGACAAAGATATCAAGAATCGTCTTCCCATCAACCACAAAGAAATTTTCGATGCAGTCGGAGATGGCATCATTCTTTGGTAAACATTTTTTTTATCTTAGTAAACTCATCAATGCTGCAATTTTTGACAAGGTACCACCGATCTCTCCTGCAGCTATCAACCTGAACTGTGTTAATATCTACCATAAGATCTAGAACTTAAACCTAGCAATCGAGTCAGCTCGTGCTATAGGTTGTAAAGTGGTAAACATACAGTCTCAATTCATCATAGAAAAGAGATAGCACATCATTCTAGGTTTAATTTGGCAAATCATCAAAGTAAATGTGATTCCACACAGATCAGTATTTCTCAAAAAATCACACTTAAAGAGTATCCAGAGATCATTTTACTCAAAAAAGCTGATGAACCTGACGATATCATGCAACGTATGGGCTATGAAGGGATTCTGATTAGATGGATCAACTACCATATCAAAAAGAATGGAGGAAATAGAGAAATTAAAAACTTAGGAACTGATATGGTTGATGGCTAAGCTTATGGAAATCTTCTACAAAGCATTGGATCTTCAGTCAGCAAGCAATATTTTGATTTTGATCAAGATCGAAGAGCTGCTTAGGTCATTGAAACATGCAAAAGAGATGGATTCAAGCCACCCATCGGAGCTTAAGATATTGTCTCAGGAAATTCTAGATTGAACACCCTACTTTGTGCAAAAATTTTTAACAACAAACACGGATTAGTCTTAGAAAAAGAACAAATTGTTGAACTTCCTCCTGAGCCTTAAACTGATGAAAGTAGAGAAATTCGGGTTTTTAAAAACTGGATAAATTCTCAAGGTATCGAAGGAGCTTATGTAAACCACTTGATGTCTGATTTAAGAGATGGTAAAATCCTTTTAAAAGTAATCGACCGTCTTCGTCCTGGAGTTGTTGATTGGAAAAAGTATTCAGACAAATCGCACAGCCGAATCCATATTATTCAAAACTGCAACTATGTTGTTGATATTTGCAAAGATAAGTTAAAGGCTGTTTTGGTGAATATTGGAGGAGTGGATATTGTTGATGGCAAGGTCAGTTTGACATTAGGTGTCGTTTGGCAATTATGTAAGATCTATTGGTAAGAAAGAGTAGGAAACATAAATGAAGAGAAGCTTATAACTTGGGCTAATTCTAAAGTTCCTGAATAATTCAGAATCAAAAATTTCAAAGATAAATCTCTAAGAAACTGCTATTTTTTGCTCCATTTGATTAACTCTATCAGAAATAACCTTGTTGATTTCAGTAAAGTTGCAAGTGGAGACTCAGAATAAGACCAAATAAGCAAAATTAACTATGCCATATCTTTAGCAAGAAAATTAGGATGTTAAATTATTGCACTTTGGTAGCATGTTAATGAATGCAATGCTCGTTATTTGTCATTATTTGTGGCTGAACTGGAACATAGAGCCAGAACTATGCCAATTTGAACAAAAAATGATGTCTAATACATTCATTAAATATAAATAAATATAATATTTGATATAAACAAGAAGGGGTT
>Ga0194117_10001646_pt1 | contig 25384 bp, 15 predicted proteins | sample TA2MahsurfametaG_FD_160579 | JGI IMG/M metagenome (GOLD analysis project Ga0194117, IMG submission 160579) | Freshwater microbial communities from Lake Tanganyika, Tanzania - TA2015009 Mahale N1 surface | ecosystem: Environmental > Aquatic > Freshwater > Lake | place: Tanzania: Lake Tanganyika...
TCCCATAATTTTTAAATGATTCATACCAAAAGAGTTTATTAGATTAAAAATGAAATTGACTTCATCTAACAAAAAATCAAACTAAAAAAAGAAATAAAATCGAACAATTTTACTAATTTATAACCAACCCTCCATGAATCTTTGACAGTTTTTAAGTCAATGCTCATAGGATATAGAACAGAATTATTAGAATTCAATTCTACCAATAGCTCTAAGACATCTAAAGAACAACTTTAAAATGAAAATGGGTTAAAATAATAAAAAGAACCATAAAACCCATAGTTGGAGTCAATCTCTTATTGTATATTGCTAAACACGTTGAACAATTAACAAGATTTTAGTTTTTTTTATACTCTTTAATCAATTCTCAAACAAAAATACTCATCTTACAGGCTCACCATCATCGACAATGCTTCTACAGATAGGACTCTAAGATTATTGAAACTTTATTTCATGCGCTTGGGATACAATCGCAATAAGAAAATAAGAGTTGTGGGTTTGAAATAAAGAAAAAATAAAGCAGAAATACTCTACTTCGGTGTAAGAAAATATTGCCAATCCCATGAATTTTTGATATCAATGGAGTCAGGATAATAGTTCATAGGAACAAATGCTTTGTATACTCTAAATGTCTAGTATAAAAAGTCGAATTATTTAGCTGTACATGCAGGCAATCTCTATTATAATCCACCAAGTTATAAATTTAATTAACTACGTACTTATCAACAGAATACCCTAAAATAAAGAAATTTTAGAATAGAACAACTAATATTCAGTCCCTTACGATCTTTTAGAGTTGATCTATTTCTGAGGATTGATGATTCAGATTTCAAAAGATAAGTGTCTTGGTTGGATAGCGTCGTAGATTTTAACATATGCTATGCCATACTTGAAATGACCTGTTAAAAATTAAGGTATATTGATAAAGTTTTGTATAAAATAAGCGAATCACCCAAGATGTATCCGATTGAAGTTTAAAATTAAATGTATTCGATGAACTCACCTCCTGCAAATATACCTAATCCATAAAGAAACAGTATGATAAAGCCATTAGATTAATCTAGAACTATTCAACCAAATGAACCTTCAGAATCAATAAATGATAACAAATAAGCATCTCAAAATATGTAAAATTTAATCCAAAAAAACAAAAACTAAAAAATTCTATCTACCCCACCCATTCCTGTCTTCAAACCTAAATATTCCTGCTTGATCGAAACATCTTTATCCATTAATCCTTGATTTATCTATTCATAATTCTTTATTCAGTTAATATTAATTACAAAAACACTTTGTAATTTTAATTATAGTTACAAAGGGAGTAACTAATGAAGAAGATATTCGATAAACACGTGATCTATGTATCCAAATAAATGGTAAAGATTGATACAACACAACAGAAGTTCTTTCCCTTTCTCAAAAGTTCACTTATCAATTAAACTGCCAATGAAGAAATCACGATAAAAAATATACATGCTATGTGTAATTGGGATAATGTTAGAAACTACATCCCTCATAAAACAAATCCACAATAGTTTGTAGTTTTTGGGAGGAGTAACGTGGGAAAGAGTTCGCTATTGAACTCTCTCATCCGAAAGTAGTTTGTATAGACGAGTAAAAAACCAGGAAAAACAAAAGAGCTGGCATTTCTCAGAGTAAATTTTCCTTTCTAGACTTTTTTAGTTGATGCACCAGGCTACGGATACGCTTCAGATGCTTCCAAACATGACATCCTTCATTGGGGTAGGCTGATTGAGTACTATCTAAAAAATACTGATGGCATTAACGATAAACAACTAGTACTTCTGTTACTCGATATTACACATGGGCTGAAAGACACAGACGGTATGTTAATAAAGATGTTGAAAAAGTATAAAAAGAAATATATGTTAGTTTATACTAAATGTGATCGAGCCAAAGAGAGCCACTATGAATAGTCTTTATAACTTGCTAAGAAAATGCAAGAGAACATGTCAAATATGTTCAACTATGTACATTATACAAGTTCTAGAACAGGAGAGGGGATAAAGTAACTCAGAAATCATCTTCTTTACAGAATGGCAACTAAATATGTTCTTTAAAAAGGTGAAATAAAAAAATAATGAGCTTTAGACATATTAAACAGCCTGAAAACATTTCTGATCGGAAATTTATAATACTCTTCAATCCTCAATTATATTTCAATTTAACAGGAAGCAAAGTTTAATTTATTAGGTAGTTTAATAAAATTATTTTCCTATTTAACTTTCATAAACAATTAAATGTAAATTTAAGTTTCTTTATATTAAATCCGTATGACGTCTTTTAGCATTATAATTTTTTATGTCAAAAAGATTAGGTGTTTTAAGTCGATCTATTAACTCTGAAGCTAAATATGTCGATTCAAGTTTCGAATACCTCGCTTTTGATTCATTTTTGACACCAGAAGAAAATGTATTTTGAAATTTAGATAGGCCATTCGAAAAAATATAAGAGCGTTCCTTTAAAAATAAATTAAAGAACAGATCATCCCATACGTTGAGAAAGCTGAGTTCCCTGAAGTTTTGATCAATAAAATCAAAGAGAAAAACATTTTGCGATATTTTTTTTAGAAGCCTTATGGTGAAGGAGTTTCTCTTGTATTTCAAGGAGTTTTAATCAGTGAAATCGCCAGAATAGATGCAGGTTTAGCTACATTTGTGACTGCTCAAGCTGGTTTGTTGGGTCATACCATTGAGGCACTTGGCTCTGAATAGCAAAAAGCTAAATATTTACCGAAAATAATAAATCTTGAATGGATTGGAGGTTGGGGTCTTACAGAAGATAAAATAGGTTCTGATGCTTCAAATATCTAGACAACAGTTACGAAATAGACAGATGGTTACACGTTAAATGGAGTAAAGAGATGGATGGGAAATGGAAACAAAGATTTGCTGATTGTATGGGCTAAAAATTAGAATAAATTAGTGTAAGGTTATATCCTTTAGACTCATAACAATCCTCAAGGTTGGAAATCATAAGTAATAAAGAACAAAATCGGTTTGAGAATAGTTCAAAATTGTAATATTACTTTAAAAGATGTTAAAGTTAAATAATAGCATAAGCTACCTTTGGCTACTGATTTTCAAACTGGCACTAATAAAATTCTGAAACATTCGAGACCTTTTGTTTGCTGGATAGCAGTAGGTGTGTGTATGGGAGTTTACGATACTGCGATAAAATATACTAGAGAGAGAAAACAATTTGGTAAATCAATTGCAGGTATATTTAAGATTATTTAGGTTTCCAATTGATTCAGGAGAAACTTGTAAAAATAATGAGCAATATTCAAGCGATGCTTCTTTTGATTTGGAGAATTACAGCTCTTTACGATGATAAAAAGGCAAATATGGCACAAATAGCTTTGGCCAAAGCTTGGATAACCTAACGAGGAAGAGAAGTTTGTAAATGGGGTAGAGAAGCCTGTGGAGGAAATGGGTTACTCCATTAAAATTACGTAATGAGGGCTTTGACTGATATGGAAGCAATCTACACCTATGAGGGATCTTATTAAGTAAATGCTTTGGTAACAGGAAGAGATCTAACTGGGTACTCTGCTTTTGTAAAATGATCGTAAGTTTACACAATAGTTTAAAAATCATAGAAGATTATAAAAAAATATCAATCATTATTAAGAAATTACTTTTTTCAAGAAGAACTCAAAAATGTTTTTACTTTCATTTTCATTCTAGTTGCTTTTGTCATTTGTAGAATTTTTTCTGGTTATTTTTTAGTTTAGCTTTTCATCTATTTTTTCAACTTCCTCAAAACAGAAATCCAGCATTTCTTTGAAAAATCCTTTGATGTAAGGAAATAGATAGCATTTCCTCGTCATATTCCTTAGTGAGCCCTTTGGATCCATTATTTAGAGATCCGCTTTCTCTCTTGAGTCATTTAATTCTTGTCTTATTTTTTTGTTGAAAAAGAAACTAGATTTTTCATCTAGCAAATCAATACCATATTCCTTCTCATCAAATTTATAACTATAGAAATTTAGAATGCTTTCCAATACTTTAGCTGCATTTGTTTCTTTTTGTATTTTGCTGTGATAAATATAGGCAACCAGCATGACTATCATTGAGAAAGTATTCAGTCCACCTTTGTAAGTTTAATTAAAACCTTTTCTCTGGAAAAAGTGTTTCAAAATAATCACTATACAACGAAGAGAAGGAATCTAAGCAAGCCATTAGTTTATTGCTTGAGTCGAGATGATTCCTAGATGGTTAGATTGAGATAAATGATTCAGAGTTTAGATAGTAATATCAGCTTAGATTATCCCTCCATTATGTTTTTTGTTGAACCTTTCAAAAAGTTAACCATAGTTTTGGTCTAAGAATTGCACAGATGTATCAATTTTTAACTTTATGATTGGAATGGAAGCTGTACTTATTACTTTAATTTCACTTATAAAAGGTTGGGTTGCAAATATTTGCTGTAGACTCTATAATGCACCTATAAGTCTAAGATCTTCAGGCATATACTCAAAGAAAGTAAGCACTTAGCTCTTAACAGCAATATCAATGTCGCTATTCTGAATAGCTATCCCACATGCACAACTACCAAAGAGTTCTATTTGAATTCTGTAATAATTCAGCAAAAACTGGATTCTTTAGAAAGCTATGATTCTTCTATCGTGATAGATGTTCGCCTCTTCTGAGATTTTATCTGCAAATTCTTGCATTTCTTCATTTAATCTCAACAACCTCTAGTCTTTCTGTTATTCAGGTTGCTTCTATATATTTATCTACTTTTGTTAGACTCTTGATTGTTTGTGCTTCTTGAGTAGATCGTTCTTTTAGATTTTCGGGAGCTATTAGAATTTTTGAGTTTTGGGCTTTTTCTTTTTATGTGTTCTCTTCTTCTCACTCTTTTATTGAATTAAATGATTTTTACAATCTTTCTAAAGGTCTCTATCTTCTTCTTTCATAAAAATCTCGACTTTTTCAGTTTTCTGACAACTAAAATCCATTTATTTTTTAATATTCTTCATTCTTTTCTTATTCTACGTAACATTTGTTTAATTTGACTAAACACTATTCGATTTTTAGAGTCTTATCTTATTTTGTTTGGCTTTACTGTTATGAATTTTTTATTGCTTTTCTTTTGATTCTTCTAATTGTTACTCAACTATTTTTTTTGATAACTTTCTTTTCCTATTTCTTGCAAGTTCAGACCTCCATAAATGATAGATTTGTTAGTGATACTCAATTATAGGGTTGGTTAATCTCTTAATTTTGCATCTAAATATCCTGTTGCAAAACTCTTTTTTCTATAAAGTTGTTAGGAGAGTAAATTCTTTCAACAAATCTGAGTACTCTATCCTTTTTTAACGGAAGGTAAACCACTAATACAGTTTTTAAATACTTTGTGTTTCTAAGTAGAATGAAATGTACGTAAAAGCATCATTTGTTTTTTGCCATCTTAGGATAAGTTCTTGAAATAGGTATTAAATTATTTTTTGCGTCTCTTTTCATCTTCTAAACCCTGAGAAATTCTTTCAGGATGATAGTACATTTCTCTAAACTTTAGCAATACCTCTTGCTGCAGAAAGTTTATAGTTTCAACTGCTAGCTCCTATAAGGAACAACAATCTACGAGTTTTTCAGTTATTTCTAAAGGAGTTTTTCTATTTTTGATGGCTTCTTGTACTAGTTTGGCAGAATGGTTGGAAACGGGTATTGTCAAAAGATCAAATACTTTATCTGGACATTTAAGAATACTGAACTCGAAGCATATATGGTCGAGAAAATCGTGACCATCTGACACGAATACCAACGATTAAATAAAAGCCTGCTTCAAAATGTTATTACCTTTTCGATTTCTTTCAAAGATTTCTTGACTTCGCTTCCAGTCAATCCTTTGAAGTTGGCGCCTTACTTAATTGGCTGCATTTCTGGGCAGCTTTCATTCGAGCTTAATCCAAGTTTTTTGAGCAGTTTTTGCAAGATTTGTGGTATCGGATAAGAATATATTTTGAGTACCAAAAATCTTTCCTCCATAACTAATGAGCGAATCCTAAATAATGGAAATGTTACCAATGGTTGAAGAGTGACTTGAGTGCAGGTAAGGGTTTTAACTAAAGAAGATTGTCATCTGGATTGAGATGAAGATTATGGTTTTTGTTGTGAGGTATTTGTTTTTGTTAGGAGGATAAATCTATCATGTAGATGCTCAATATATTTGATAAAATATATTAATAATCAATAATGCTGTATATTCTTTGGCTTATAATCAAAAATACATACTAGAACTTTAAAAATCTCATATTTTGCTGGTTCTAAGTTTGCTCATCAAAACCAAAATTATGAAAGATATCTTTAAAGTATATTTGATAATTGATCGAGACTATCCACTGGATTGTATAATAGATCACTATTTTGCCCTTAACATTGAATTATCTGATTTAGTTTTAGAGCGAGGGGAGTGAATTAAAAATAAAGATTTGAAGGCTATTTTTTATGTATCTAGAAGTTAAAATAAAATATCTTCATAGGCTTGACACTTGGTACTATTTGAGAAAAAATATGAAATGTTTTTAAAAAAGGTTTCTAGCTTCAGCAAAATCTTTTCTTGTAAAATAATGATTGATATGGTTTTGAAGTCAGAAAAATTATTTATAAAGTATTTTCGTATAGATTTTAATTAATTGATTAAGTTGTAAATCAAAATTAACTCAAAATGTATACAAATACCTTTCTATGGATATTGGTATATATTTTTATTGTGTTTCGTAAAATATGAGATATTTAGTGGAAAATGACTTTTCTTTAAAAATGTTTATCCATAATGAATGAATGAAGATCATAGCTTTGGATTATCAGTCTGAATCGTCGGAGCGATTCTTCCTGACTCTATCCTTTCTGAAGGATCGTCTACTGGAATCCCTATGAAGGTTATCCTCCTAGTATCTTTCGTTCCTTCCTTTTTATCCATAATAGTGAACAAGATAGATAAAAGACATAGTTGAGTTACTTATTGGTAAATAATTGCCATATTTATGATACATCATCCAGCTGCGCTCTTTCTTATTGGTATTGATTTTATTGAATTAGAAAGAATTATAATCTCAATTTAAAATTCAGATAAATGCAAGCCTTTGTAAGTCTTATCAATCTTTTTTTTATTATTTATTTTCGAGATCTACTTTTTTGCAATATAGAGCGAGGAGCGTCTCAATTTTTTTTTTACAATATTTGATTGTTTTGAGAGTTTTTGAGGATTTCGATATTTTCTTATGTTGATATATTTTTAAAGTAAAAATACAAAACCACATGTTACCTTAAAAGAACTTGATTAGAAAAGTTTAGTGAAATCTCACATTTTTCTTGCTTATTTTTTATTATTAAGAATTGAATTACAATATCGGCTAGACCAAATTTTATATATCAGTCGAAAAAAGACTTATCTATCAAATAAACCGCTAGAAATCGAACAGAAAAGTAATTGATATCTATTCTAAATAGATACTAAGAATAGATACCTAAGAGATTTTCAACTGAAAGCAAAATAAAGTTTATGCTAGGTCTCATAAACCAAAAATGATAGCGAAAAACAAATACTTAGAACAAAAAATAGGAAATGAGTGAAAAGCACTGTTATTTTTGAATATATAAGCAATTTCAAGTATTTTGGGCGAAAGAATGGGATCAAGGATTAAGAAATTGCGGAAGGTGCTCATTATAAAGCACATATATTTAAAACTTCAGTATTTTTATAAATTCAGACCAAATCTAAAAAGGTATTATTTATCTAAGCTTAACATTAATTATAATTGTTATATATAAATGAGTTCAATGATCTAAAATCAAGACTTTTCAATTGCAAACCACTAATAGCCTAAACTCGAATCAATCAAAAGCAGACGACTGTTAAAATCTATTAAAGAGAGATAGAGTTCATTTAAATTCTATAATTGGGACACAGTAGAGAATTACACCTATATCACATATCTCACAAATTTTAGATACATATTCGACTCGCAGGCAGAAAGAAAGAGGGTAAAGGTTTTTAAGCAAATATCAAAGCTAATCACGACCAGAAATCCACATCAAATAAAAAGTCATCATCAGAAAATGATGCTGAGGCATGTCAACGTAGATTCGATTATTGAGTACCTTAGGATCAAAATAACAAAATAACTCAACTTCAAACCATAGTTGATACCTGTTATTGAAAAAATTAACAAAGAGGCCTAAGATTTTTTCATTAGTGAGACTAACCTTCATAATTCCATGAAATTCTATAACCAATAACCAAGACTACAAACGAGACAAATTAAGTAAGGAGTCGCCCAAGACACCTAAGGGTATCAGGTTAAGGTAGAGGAATGCCATCCCAATTATTTATATTCTGAAGTGAAGCATTAATAGAAAATTATTGCTCCCTCTGATTTTACTTGTCTGAAAGAGGAGGACAACGATGACATGATAGTAAGGATATACAAATGATGTTTAAACTGTTTATTGATTGATCTTAAGTATTCTAGACAGAGTTGAGATAAAATAGTTCTGTTGGCATCTAAATTATGCTTTTTTTTTCTCTAAATTATGATAAATGGCATCATCCTCAAAAATAAACATTTTAATCTTAAAAAACTTGGCAGAGGGCAAAAACTTTATAAGATCAAACTTACACTCGTCTAAATTTGAATAATATTGAAAAAGGGAAGCAAAGTTTCTAGAAAGTTTCCAACAAAAATATGTTAAAAATCAACGCAAAACAATTAAGATACTCCCTTTCGCCTTAACTATCCAATTGGCAAGTTGTGTGTTTTGTTTAAATGAAGAGGGACATCAAAGGACTCTAATTTAATTTTTCGATAGTATTCCTCAAAAATTTTATTATAGTGTAGAGTTTAATAATGATTAGAGTTGATTTATGAAAGTGTAACATTCATTTGGGCCTCTTAAATGACCTGAAATAATAAAAAGCATTTAATTTAAAGTTTAAGCAATTCAATATTGTTCTAAATTCAATGTATTTCTATTCTCCCAATCAGATATCTTGGTACTCTAAACCTGCAATCAAAGATTGCCATGTCAAAGTTCAATTTTTCCCTGGTTTTGGGCAAGAATCAATTTTTTAGGAGAGCAGACTGTGACTATATCTAATTGTGCATATATTTCTATTTTAAAGATTTAAAAAATAAAGAGATTAATCGCGTTAAAAAATAAGTTAGTTTTTTATCGCACTATTTGTATCAGTAGAAGAGGTTTCTAACTAAAAATTGAAGTATAAATTGAGAATTGTTGGGTTCAAATATAGAAAAATATTATTTCAAATTCTTATAGTTTTTTTATTACATGAACACATATAAGTCGAGACCTGATGTTAAATGCAAGTTGATTTTGCCATAAATGTTCGCAAAGTTGTTATTGTATTTCTAATTTATATAGATTCATGCTTAAAAATAAAACAAAGATATCTTAGTAAAGCTAAGGAAGGAGGAGTTGAAGACTTTCGATTGAAAGAAAATTAGATTTAAAGAAATGATACTGTGTCTGAGATAAAAAAAAAATCCAAAAGGTATCCATATTAAGAAACCTCTAGTATACTGAAATATCTGAATAGATGAACTATCGTGTTTAAGGTCAGGTATGATGCTTTTTGACACAAAAAATCATGACAATTTTTCTGAGTAAATCTATTCTCATCTTAGCAGAGGATGATACACTTTAAAATTGTGAAAAATGATTCTGAAACGAATGGAAAAAAATATGAATATTACTCAAAGTATTTACCGTATTTTTTTTAAAGAACTCTATTTTTATTGTCTTTTATTGGAAGATTTATTTTTCAAATGGTTTTACTCCAAAAGAAGACTTCAGGATTTTGAGACTAGTTATTGAGTTCAAATAAATGAGAGCTAATTTTAATTGAACATGGGGCTAATCATGCTTAAATTATTTTCATAAGTACTTAAATTTTGGTTTTTCCAAATCAACTTAGAGCAAATATTGTTCATCTTTTGATCTACTTGAACTTTTATGTTAAATAGTCCATATGTATATTAAATCAAAAGAAAAATCTGGGTAATTTGTATTAAGTCTTATGAGGTCAAAGGATCTTAATTTCAATGCTTATTTACCACTTAATACTTACAATCTAGATTTATTCCATTTCTAAGAATAAAATTCATTACCATATACAATAAAGACTACAAACTAACAACAAAATTTTATGATTAATTACTAATAAAAATTCAAACTATTATTAGTTTACTTATTTTGCAAGAGTATTATAATAATTACTAATATCTTATATGAAAACACTCAAACCCAAGCAATTTGTAAAGGTTAACGAAAAGACAGAAAAGTACTAATGCACCATTTGCAACTATATCACATAAAAGCCTTATCTTTGTAGAGGAAAGTGCGAAAAAATGTTCTGTTTCAAATGTATCAACTGCATCAAAAGAAATACTAACTAGTGTCCTTTCAGATGCTCCAAGCCTTTTGATCTGATGTAATGCAAAGAGGTTTAATTGTAATTCAACTGTCCCTTCGCAAAACATGAATGTTAAAATACTATAAGTTCACTCTCTCAATTTTATGAACATGCTGATGTCTGTAAATTTACTCCCTAAAACTGGAAATTCAAATAATAGAACTACAAGAAGTATCGTTGTGATAAGGGCCACAATTTATTTTTCCTTGACTAATAAGATCTAAGAAAATTTTATGGATGGAATTTTTATTAATCCCCTACCAACTCAATTTGCTCGTCTTGTTAAGCTAAAGGATTATGCAGATCAATCTGCCCACAATGCAGTTAAAAAGGCAAGCATGTCCTTTACTGCGTTGATTGTAGAAAACCACCTTGTACTAAGAAGACATGTCTATACTAACATTAGATGAAAAAACACAACAACCCTAGTAAAGAATTAATCTGTGATTTTTGTGGAATCGCTGCATATCTACTTGGTCCATATGTTTTCAGGGATATAAGATGTAACTTCGATATTTGTGAAGTTTGCTACATCAATCTTCCTTAAACTCATGAGCTAGTACCTTTCAAGATGCCTAAAAGTGCGATTAATCATCTTATCAAACCTCGATAACCCAACTCATAGAACTAGAATAGATTGCAGAATGCAATAATTTAAATGCTTATGAGGCAACAATAAGAAATTGAAAATCTCTATCCACGACTAAATATCAATAATATCCCATAACCTTTGATTGAAGTTCAAAACCCCTTAATGATGTAGGATTAATCATCTTAAGAACAAGTAGCTGAATAGCCCTAGATCAATCACTTATAATAAGAAGATATGAATGAGGATGAATAACTATTTGATGATCACTCATAATAATAGTATTCAGATTGTTACAATATGCCAGTGTAGGAAGACTAAATTGATGACTAAGAATAGTTCGATTAGTAATATTAGCCTTAAAATAATTGGGATATGGATTGATTTGTGATAAATTTCATTAATCTATTACTCACCTTATAATTTTTTAATTTATAAGCTCAAAAGGATGAAAGGCGAAGATGTTAAAAAATTGGAGATGATAATTAAGAAGATGAGGAGTTAGTAGAGAGAAAAAAAACTTAAATAGATGAGGGAGCAGATATTAACAAACTGGATCAGTGAGGAAGAATAGAGCAATATTGATTATCTCTTTAGACTAGCCATCTTTAAAATCGAATAAAATACAGCTGATTAGCTAATAATCTATGTCAACCTTCACAACATAATCTGGTAATGTCTTCTTTAACCCAAGGACTATAGTAAACAAACGAAAGTGTTGGCTCTTTGGGTTTTTATAAAGCTAACGAATTCGCGCTAAGTTTTAGAGTAAATGATCAATTGCGATTACAAGTAAAATTGGAAGAGAATATTGAATCTTCTCTAAAACTATTCTAAATTCAATTAGTGTTTCTACTAAAAAATGAAGACATTTCTGTAAATACTTTGTTAAAGGTATGAAATTATGCCCTATCATAACATAGGCAGTCAAAATTTACCAGAATAGATTTTGACTGTTTTTAATGAATAGACTACCAATACCTTAATTGAGATCTAGCCTGAGTAAAATGAAGAATCATAGTATTACTAATTAATGGTGACATATATCAGTATTGTACCCAAATAGCACATTATACCTATAATCAACCAAGGCTTTGCTTTTAAAGTTCTATAAATTAATAATCAAAGTATACTTTTGGCTATTCTAAGCAGACTTCAAAGTTTGAGCCTAGAATAATCCCTCTACTAGTAGTTATACGAACAATTTTTGTAGAAAGCAGATGAAAAGAAAATGATCTTTACATAATTTTAATTTGAATGAAATATCAAATAAGAGGCCAAAATTATCATTTAATTTTGAGGTTCTTAAAGAAATCTCTATCTTAGTTGTCGAGGTCTGTTGCTGGCTTATACATGTTCTTATAGGAAAGAATCTCTTTATTTTTAGCTAAACCGATCCTTTTGCTCTCAATATCGAAGTAAGCATAAAATCTATTGAAAAATCCATCTCCAATAAGTGTATAGCTTTGCCCAGTCATTGATTAAATGTAAAAATCACAAAGAGACTCATCACCTTCTTTCACACATCTTTGAACATATGCATCTTTATCTACTTAGAATTTTTTGCCATGAATGAATATTTTGACAGTTGGCAGCTGATTAAAATCTTTGACTCTGCATCTCAAAAGAGAAAACATGGGAGCGAATGGTTATTTACAAAATCCGCATCTGTTTGGTCCTTTGTTGAATTGGTCAAGCATCATGCTTTCAAATCTTTTAGGAAGAGATATACAAGAATTTCCAGTATCTAGTAATCCTTGATAAGCTGCAAAATGAACACTTTGACCTACTTGAATAGAGTCTAATCTTATCACATAGGAATGGATACTCATAATTGGTACCATTAAGAGTTATCCTTCAAATTTGGAATGGTCAGGTTATCCAAAGGTTATTGAAGATGTTTTATTATTTTGGAAGTTCAAGTTAACTCCAAAGGCATATTTGTTTATGATTTTGTTATTGATTAAAGTTTGGATAAAAGTTGGATGTGGGTTTCTTGCTAATGAAGGAAAAGAAAGCCCTACTAATCCTTGAGGATTTTCAAAATTTTTCGGTGCATAGAAAGCAACAAGAATATTTTCATTGAATGTATGTTTTCCAAAATTGATGGTAGCTTCCTTCAGATAAGTGTAGAGAGTTCCATCAAGATAAGAAATTGAGTACTTCTAATTTTTTTTTTTGCAAACAGGGCAAGTATATTTGACATCAGGCTTTCCTTTAGAATTCTCTCCTTTGATGAATATATCACTAGATCCTGTATCAATATTGAGACTGTAAGGTATTCCCTATATGGTCATGTTTAATGTGAAAAAGTAACCCATTGAGTTAATGCCGTGAGTTTAAGAGGCTCTTGACAAATGTAAAGGATGATTTCGTTGATGAAAATGTAAATTTCTCATGTTATGGTAGATAACGTAACTGGCAGCATGTTACTGATTCAGTTGGGAATTATGATACTTTGGTTCTGGCATGTGATGCAGAGCAAATGTTTGCATCGCTTGAGCCTAGGATACTAGAAGCAACAGTATTAAAAGGAAAGATGTAAGATTAGGTCTATTCTTCATTGGATCGATAACTTACTAATTTAAAAGATTCTTATAACTCCACATAATCAAAAATTGTTTTAAATAAGTTAGTCAATTTGTTTTCTCCCTAGCAGAAAACCTATCTAATCTTAGACTAAAAATCCTACTGAGTTGACAGGGATTGATCTTATGCATACTGTACTTAATCCTCTTAAAAGAATATGTTTGCCGTGTTCTCTGATGTTTGTTTTCAAACAATCGACTATACCCTTAAATACTTTGTTATCAAGATCTTGGGACTGTATTTTGGTTTTTATGAAATCTATTGGGTAGCCAAAAACCCAAGAAAATAGTCCAGCAATCGAACCTGCTGACATTATTTTTAATTTTTATTTCCAAGACCCTTCTCGATCATGCTAAAGATGTTATTTGATGATTTAAAAAGAAGAGAAATACACCCCCATTGCAATTAACTCACGCATAAGAGTGACCGTAAATCCTAGGTAGAGACCCCTAATTCCATGCCTTTTAATGATATCTCTGGCAGCCTATAGCTATCCTTTATAGTTTTATTTTTTTCCATGCTGTTATTTCTGCATAAGAATTCTTAAATGGTCAGCTGGAGTCTTTGATAATAATATTTTTACGACTGCAAGGGCACTAGGGATACCAGTCAGTATACTTGCAAGTAAAAGAGTCAGAAATGTTTATTTACCATTGTATTATGCAAGCAGTCTTCTAAAAAATCTATTGTAACCGAACTGTAGAGAACATTGTAATCCATAACCAATCAAAGGCGATCGTGTTCCTGATTTACTGATAGTTTACCTTTATTTATTAAATAATACCTTTGTATAATCCCATAAATCCTTCTTCCTTGATGATGGTTTTGATAGATCGGATGAAGCCATGATATTTGATCGAGTTGTCGGGCTCATTTACTTGTCGTACTTTGACTATTTAGAAAGGTTGCATGACAAATACTTGAGCTATACCTGCAATACCTCCTGAGATGAAAGCTTTGACGTTTTATTAGAAGTCTCGTATTGCCATACTTGTAATTATTGCAATAAGATTTTATTTACCCAATTAAAGCTTCAACTATCCGTTCGCTCATATATTCATGAAGCTTATTTATAATTATTAATAGTTCACTCATCCCTTCTTTATGAAAAAGGTATATTCTATGAAACGATTATTTACTTTGTTTACTTCGGATATTACCAATATAAAATTAAGTGTGATTTCAACTTCTTAAGTTATGATTAGTATAATTGATAATTAAAATATGAATAGATTTACCAAATATGACGATTTGGTGGCTCCTTGGAAAACTGATCCGAAAGTTAGAAACTCTCTTTTAGAGAGGATAAAAAGTCAGTCACAAAATGCATCAAATGCTCAAAATCTCTTTACTGAAGAAAATATTACGGAGGAGTATTATAGAAGTTGGCTCTAATTGCCTGCTTCAGCTACTCTTCAAAAAATAGCCCAGCATCCCTTGTTAGATAAAAAAAGCAAGTTAAAAATAGATGAACAACTACAATAGCAAAAGATGAGTCAACTCAAATGGTCAGCAGGTGGTACTGGAGTTGTCTTAATAATCTATTCAGCCTTTTTTAGTCGAATGCCTCGGTTCCGCAATTTCTTTAATCATCCTAACTCTTGGTTAGTAACAAGAACCTTAAAAAAATCTTTAGCAACTTGCTTTATATTTTTAGGGTGGGTAGCTAGTTTGACTTCAAACTATTAAAAAACTATGCCTTAGGATTTGGCCAAGAAGGGTGTGCTTAAAACACTATAAATTTTGTAGAGGCAGACAAGCAACTGATTAAATTTTGTATTTATGGATCATTTCATATAAAAAACTTGATTATCATTCAATAATCTGATTCTGGCGGAGGCTTAGGCACCATACGTCTGTCAATAAGATTATCAATATCTATTCTTTCGATGTAAATTGGACTGTTTTAAGAAAGTCTTTAAACATCAGAATTCAGAACCGCGACTATAAATGGAGGAGTAACAAACAAATCTCGATGAGTGGGTTTAAAAGCAAGGCAGTTATCTATGTATTCTGTGAAACTCAAGTCTACTTTGTTTCTGAGTTAACTCTTTAATGAAAATTACTCGCTTATTGATATCCTTTTGTTGCAGTTAGATTAGAATTGTGGTAACCAAATGAATTAATCTGAAGTGGCGATGTATTTATCAGTATTGGCTAAATAGAGTTTCATGTAGAGATCTAAACTTGTATTTTTGAGGAGATCAAACTCAGTTGCCTCCGTAATAATGAGTTTGAAGTTTGAAGGCTTGCATGGCAGAACAGTTAGTTAGTTTGAGTAAAGTTTAGATTTCAATTTTAGTACTTTAGCTCCTTTGCTACATTTATAACGCAAGAATTTGGAAGTAAATTATTACTTTTTATAGACAAAACTAGCTGTACTTGAGACGAAAGGTAAAGTAGGTTGCATTATTAAATTCAACATGGCCCATTTAATGGGAATATCATTTTATTGAATTTTAGGATCACATTTAATAATATCAATACCTTGCTCTATCAATTTCAAATTTGTTTCAAAAGGATTATCAAACTCAAAATACTTGATATCTTTGACGAAGTTTTATTTTAACTTGATTGCTGATTTGGATAGATATTTTACATTTTTATTCTATTCCTTTACATCTGCAGCTAAATACGTTTTTAACTGCTCTTAGTCTCCATATTTACTCAAAAACAGACTGAGGATTGTCCATCCTCCTAAACTCTACCCAGAATCTTTGAGACCGATATCTAATCCAAAATCATTTTAGATAGAGTGAATGAATAAATTCTGAGTAATTTTTATTTGTCCCACATTTTTATTCTTCTGAACATTTTCACTTTATTCACCTATCATTCTTCTCATTACATGTTTTCTTTAGGTTTGCTCGTTATTGATTTTCTTCTGGAAAATAGCTCCGTAAGGATCAAACTGTTTCTCAAACTATCGAATGAATTTATTCTCCTCTTCGTCTTCCTTATTATAATAAAAAGATAAAGTTAGCTCAGAACATGGATCAACATGGAACAGTTTGTCTCTTACTTTTATCAAATTATCTATTGTTTTCGAAGCCTCATAAGAACCTAAATGCATAATGTTTAAGCTTCTTAAAGTCTGCTTATTTTCATTTTAGGCGACAAAGCATACACCTTCTAATTACTCTCCTTTTGAAATTTAAAGGATTATTAGACTTTGTTGCTACAATAACATTTTATTCAATTCATCCTTCTTAAACAAACATAATTTTCTTATTAATTTGGGTAGTTTTTTAAAATGTTAAAGTAAATATGATTCAAGATCTTCTGATTCTACTTTTTTGAATTTTACAGTTTCATTCTTAATCAGCTTTTAGGGTTATTTTTGTTAAATGTGCTCTTTAAAATCTTAGCTTGATGAAGATTACACCTTCTTAACTTTTTTCTTTTTGATTTTTTTCTTTGGGGAATCATCATCTGAATCATCAGAAGTGGCAAATCTTTTCTTTTTGATTGAAGATGTAATTTTACTGTGGACTGTTAATTTCATTACTTCTTATAAATCAGCTGCATCTTTATCTTTCTTTTAAATATTTTTCTTTTACTTTTTAAGTGATTATTTGGGTTACTCTTTTTGTTACTTTACAATGATATCTATTTTTTTTACCCTTGAAGGTGATTAAAAGGAAAATTATTTTTCAACTTCATGTTCTTTATATTGTATATTTTCCATCATTTAAAATTAATCTAATATCTTTTTGGCTTTTGCCTTTTCTTACTCCTTATTCAAAGGATTAATCCTTTTGGTATTTATGATTGCTTTCTTTTTGATATAGATCATGTACTCTTCTGGGGTCATATCAATTCCTAGTTTTTTGAGATCACTTTCATCAATAGTTGGTTGCTTTATCTATGCTTTTGATTTTTAATTGCTCTATGAAAACCGAGCAAATCTTTATGAAATTTCAGATTGAACATCCAAAGATGTATTTCTAATAAACAAAGGTTCAGGTTATTTTGATTATTACAACTTATATGTTTTCTATTTAAATCTTGAGTTATTTATCTCCATTTGCAATTCTTTGATTTTTACTGAAAGATTTTATTAATTATCGATTTTGTTTTTGAAATCCTTAATTAAAATAGTGTCTTTTTATATAGTTTCTTCTTTGGGTCTATTGAATGCGAATAACTACAGCTAAAATTACTATCTCATCTTCTTTTTGTTTTCTTCACGAACAGGTACTATATTTGATTTTCTAAAGTCTGGTATTTGAGACAAAGAAGATTTTACCATTTACAACTATTGTTTTTTCGTATTTTCTTAGTTTTTCAGTTGATTTTAGGGTATTTAATTTTGTATGTGCTACATCTTTTGTGCTATCAATCTTAATTTCCTATTTTTTTCCTCCCTTTATCTTTGCCTCTCCATATTCTTTTAGATTTAGAACTGTTCTTATAATCTTCTCTTTGCTTATGCACGATGCTCCTCCTATTTTTTTGCATGTTCTTATTTGGCTTTTAGTTATGAGTTGTAAAGTGAATTCTATCTTCTGAGTTTAGAGAGTAATTTTGATTTAGCTGCTTCTCTCATTTAATTTTATAGTTTTATTTTCTACTGTCCCGTAAATGCTTACAATTTTGATTTCTATCTTTGAATAACTTCTTGCATTTCCATTTAGATTTAGATTTTTTGGCGCTATTCCTTTTGAATTTCGCTTTAGTAAGCTTTCAACCTTTATTCTTTTTCTATCTCCAAGAATCTTTTTTATTGTTATTATTTTCTTTTTGCCACTTCCAAGTCTTTCTATCTTTGTTATTCCTCTTTTTTCTTTTATTTTTCTCTTTTTTTGAGCATTTATCGATGATTCAATTCTTCGTGTACTTCTCTCAACCATTTCATTTGCATTTCTTTTTTCAACTCCTCTTATAACTCTGTTAGTTTTTATGATTTCTTGAGCATAGGATCATCCATTCCAAAAAGCTCTTTTTTTCCCAATTCATGTGCGAGTACATCTTTACCTTCAATCCATTTAGCTTTTTATTGTTAGATGTTCCTTAAAGTTATTTTTTATAGTTTTTGCTTGATCAACTACTGCATCTGATCATTTTACAATTTTTTTTGTTATTAAACTCTTTACTGTTGAAGTGTGTAATCACCTATTTCTTTAAGTATATTTTTTCTCAAATTCACCAGCATTTATTCATTATGTTGTAATAGATTTTTAGACTATTTTATGGGTGACTGTTTACGAATGATAAAATTCTCTTCTTGCTGAGGTGCGAGATGTTAGAGTTGATTTAATATTTTCTGTAGTTCTTCGGCTCCTTCTTTGTCATTAACTAATTTTCGCTCACTTAATCTATCCTTTAATCGAATTGAACTATAAGTTCTTCTTTTTATATTGTTGGTCTCCAATACTTGGAGTTATTTTTTCCTCAGCATACTTTCAAAATCAGTTTAAGACTACTTCATGTCTTACTATTTGGATTTTTTGCTAAACTTTTTGTTTAAAAAGTTGAGAGAAATACTTCTAACAACTGATGTTTTTTAAGGTGAATTATCTTGGAAAGTATTGAATTTTAAGGGATTAATTAATGGCGAAGTATATCCGATTTACATATTTTTTATTTTTTTAATCTTTTCTCCTTTAACCAATATATCATTTAATTTCGATTCTCTCATCATTTCGGTTTAACTTTTCTAAGATTTATTCATTTTCCAATTTATTTGGTCAACTTTTTTTTCATCTAAAAAATCTATCTGATTTTATTCTGTCTAGTCCCTCTGCTTTTTGAACATATTATTAGGTTTGGTAAGTAGAATTTTATTGACAATTTGTTTAGTTTGATAGACTTTTTCGATTTCCCGTATTTTTTATTCTCGAACGGCTATTTTTCTTTTGAGGTAATCAGCTCTTTACTCTGCTAAAAATTATAGGCATTTTATGTAAAGTTGCTGTTATGATGTGCTAAATCTGAACATTTGAGCATATTCGTTTCTTTCTTCTTTATTTTAAGTAAAAGGTCGCATGATAAACGGATCTTGTTTATGACTAAAAATAACTTTTGTCGACAAAAAAGATTAGCCAATAAAATCGGCATCATTGAGTATTTTTAACAGATAGTCATTATTTTGATAATAAAAGGCTATATGTTAGTCTCCGAAAATTTAAGGGCTAATCTCCAGCAGATATTCCTTCCATTGCTTTATTTGCGAAATGACCAAAGAGGTGAGCTGGCGGTGATGTTTGATTTACTATGTAAATTTAACCATCGAACTTTTATCGTTCTGTTAGAAAATTTATTCCTATATTATTTAATTTTTACCAAACATCGTGCTAAAGATTTGATGCAGGTTTCGCGTGCGTTGATTGTGCGTTGTATAAAGTTAAAATGGCACTGTTTTGTTTTAAGAAGTTACATTTATCTGTTGAGACAGTCCTCCATCCTTTCCTGATTGCAGTTAGAAAGTTGTCCCAGAAAATAGTATGCATAGAAATCTGGTATTTTTTAGTGAATATAGGTTGCATGTAATTTTCTGAGCATTCCTTGAAGTCGGATGTTGGTCCTAGATGTTTGGGAGTGTACTCGACGAGATGGAGATTGAAGAGTGTGTTTTGTATATACTATTTGCGGGTGGCAAACGAGCCATCTCTGATGATTTGTTTATGATTGCGATTGAGTGTGTAATATTATTTGTTTGTATTCTAAATCATCGATATTATTATGAGGAAAGTAAACTTGATATTTGATGTCTCAACAAAATTACATAAAATAAACTAGACAGTGAATACTTTATTTAGTATGATTACCAAAATAATAAAGATCTCTTATAAAAAGATATGTTGATTTATGTTTAGTTCAACATAATTCAAATAATATTTGAAATATCATGGCTACAATCAACACCAAAGTTTTCTTTTATATCACAGCTGATGGTAATGAGCTTGGCACAATTATTATGGGACTTTATGATAATGTTGTTCCCAAGACTGCTGAAAACTTCAGAGCACTCTGCACCGGATAAAAGGGATTCGGATACAAAGGATCAAGTTTCCACAGAGTCATCCCAGGATTCATGTGCCAAGGAGGTGACTTTACTAATCACAATGGAACTGGAGGTAAATCCATCTACGGAGCCAAGTTTGAAGATGAGAACTTCAAATTGAAACACGAGCCTGGAGTTCTTTCAATGGCAAACGCTGGACACAACACCAACGGTTCACAATTCTTTTTGACCACTGCCCCTACTCCCTGGCTCGATGGAAAACACGTTGTTTTCGGTAAAGTTATTGATGGAATTGATGTTGTTAAAAAGATTGAAGTATTTGGTTCTCCAAACGGCAAAACATCAAAGAAAATAGTTATCGCTAACTGTGGAGTATTATGATCATGAATATGCGAATATCTTTATTTGTTTAACTCATCTCCGTTTACTTTTTCCTTAAATATTTTCTGCTTTTGCTTGCAAAAAAAAAATCACAAATATCTCTATATTGCTATATCAAAAGGTTTTAAAGAATAGAGACAAGTCTTTTTATTTCAGAAAAGGGAAGTATCTGAATATAAATTGCGAGTTTTTGTTGAAGGTCATTGCTAATTTGAATGATCTTACAAATAAATATTTTTATATTAAACAGGAATATGAAGTTTAATTAATTTTAAAAAGTATAGATATGGAATAGTGTGAATTAATCAGGATTTGAAGCACCCCCCATTACGAACAGAGTATCCTTGTTCACAACTATTGCAAATCTAAAGAACAAAGTCGAAAAGGGCGCAGAATGGATCTATTAGTTCACACACTCCACGTGAAGACGCGTAAGTTCCAGGCATACATTAAACACAAATTGATCCGTTCCATGAAAAACAGAGGATGTTTTTGGATTGGATTGTAGCAATCGATGATGCTGGGGTACTTTATGAATAAACACAGCGTTGATTAACAATTTTATACCCTGCAAAGCAAGCTAGACACTATTTATTTATCATATAAACAGTAGGTTCTTCTAGTTAGCACAATCCTGAGCTAATTTTATAGCCTGGAATGCAAGAAATACAGGCTCCAGTAACAAAATCATAGGATAGACATTCTTTGGAAATCTACACACATACATTGTTCTTAAGATAGTAGCGATGAGCACATTTAATACATGTGGATTGATTATAGCACAAACAATTGGCATCGGCATTGGATGAGAAGTTTTGTGGATTTGTTGTTATTATAGTTTGTTTGGTTACAATACTTTGTGGCTGGTTATTGTTTGAGGACTATTGCCTATTGTTTAATGATTGTTGATTTGGAATTAGACTTTGTTGGTTTGTTGTTGTGGATTGTTGATTTTTGTTGGTCTGAGAGTCAGATGATGAAGAGGTTGTAGCTGAATTTACTGTCAAATTTTTAGTTTGATTTGTTAGGTTAATAGACCCTGATGATGCTGATGAAGTAGTTTTGCTCTATGAAGTTGATGAAGTTGTTTATTGCAAGCTTGAGGTAGTCGTACTAGCGTTTGTAACTAATGGAACTTGCGTTAAATCTTGATTTGAAATCGAAATAGTCTGAGATGACTTATTATTAGCAATGGATTGGGAATCTACTATGCTTGATGTGGCATTCGTGGACTTAAGAGTGCTAAGAACCTACTGTATACTGGTGTTAGTCGTTAGCAAGCTGATAAATTGATTGTTGACCTTGTATCTAAGCAAAATCAAGTTGCTATTAGCGGGATACACATATACACCTACAAGATTGCTGGTAGGATAGTCGAATTTAGACGTTACGTAGTTCAAATATTGTTGAATGGTTTGTTGGTTTGAAAAACTGGGGGAGGCTTTGAGATAAATTATGCCTTGGTAGTTGATAGCTCCATTTACATCAGCTACTTCTGAAGTGGTCTATTGGTTTATACTTGCACTTGCTGTATCCTTCGTAGATTGATTATTTGCTGGAGTTGGAGAAATTGATGAAGACTGAGTAGTTGTACTTGTTGTTTGAGTTGATGTGGTTGATTGTTGGAAAGAGGAAGATTGATTATTCGTTTGCTAATTATTCGTTTGTTGAGTATTTGTTTGGGGAGAGGCGGTTGATGAATTTGGTGGATTATTACTTGATTTAGAAGGGTTTGGATTTGTATTGATTAGTTATAAAATGGATGAAGTGTTAGTGACTAGATTAGAGTACTAATTTTTATTCAAAAACCTGAATAATAGAGTGTTTGATGATGTTTTACTCAAGTAAATTCCAACGAGATTGTCCGTTTGGTAAATATCATAGTTGGTGGCAAGATATTTGAGGTATAATTGAACATAATTTTGATTTGTAAGAGAAGAAGGTGCTTTTGTATATACTGTTCCTGCATAGGTCAGAGAATCTTAGTTATTCATTGAACTAGAAGTTGTTTTGGTCGATGAACTGCTAGACTGCTGATTCGTACTAGTGGAAGATGAAGTGTTTTGGGTAGAATTTGACGAAACCTTGACATTTGAAACTGGATTGGTTAAAATATACATGCCATTTTGAAGTTTCCCACTGTATTGAAAATGATACTTGGATTATTTGACCACAACTATAATAATAATTGTGATAAAATTACCCTCTATTTTATATAAAATGTCCTGATAGAGGATATCAATCACTCTTTGACCCATACGAGCAATAGTGTTGCTTATTTGCTGCATTCCTTGCAGCAGAAATGCAGCAATTGCTGAGTTGCTGCGATCATATCGCAGAAATCCTTCCAAAGAAATAGTTTAATTATTAGTAGCAGAATTAGAAGATGCTGAAGATGCCGAAGATGCAGTTTGAGTTTGTGTAGTTGGAATTTTAGTGGCAGTTTGTTAGTTGTTTTGAGATGTTGGCAGTGATGAGCTTGGCTTCGATTGTGAGTTGGTATTGCTTGTATTGGCAGGATTACTGGAAATGGTGTTAGTATTTATATTATTATTAATTATGACTGTATTTTTATTGGCACTAGATACACTCATCACCTGGACACTATTACTGTAGAAGTTGTATAAAGCATTGACAGTTACATACGAATTTTGTTTGTTGTCGAATATAATTCGATAGTTCGGGAAATCTCTGCTTATTGAGATTATCGTACTATTGGATGGCAATAATGCATAGTTTTATTTGATTAAGAAACGAGCAATTATTGCTATATTCGAATCGGCCTGTATTTCAGCTGCAGAGAGAGTCATGAAGTTGGGGGATCCTAAAAATGGGTAGGTGTTATTGATAAGTTAGAAATTGGTTGAGTCGGTTGAGCTGACAACGAATTGGTAGTAAATAGGGGTGGTTAGTTGGAGAGAACCTACACGTTTGACAGATACTATCAATTTATAGTAATTAAATCCGTTTGATACTGATTGCTAGACTGAATAGACTTTATTTGTATCAATTTAAAAATTTGGGTTTGATAAGAATTTTAGAATTGATGACCCGACTGCAGTGCTTGGGAAATTTTATGTAGTTATAGTTGATGAGGTTTATGAACTTTATTTGCTTGATTGGCTGGAAGATGGAGTAGAACTAGAGGAGGCTGTTGATTTTGATGATGGACTTGGTGGTGAACTAGAGGAAGATTGCAAATTTACTTCTGTTAATCCTGAAATCACTGAAGTTGGGACACTGGCAGCTGTATTAACTGTACTTGCATTGGTTATGAACTTAGTGGTCGTAATATTTACACGGACTACGTTAGCCTGCAAGTAATCATACAATATCGAGAATGAATAATTTGAGTTATCAACTTGATAGGTGATCTGGTAATTAGGTGGACTGCTCCTAATATCAACAATTGCAGGCTTGCTACCCAATATATTGGAATACTTGTTAAGAATATTGTTATTGATGTTGGTGAGGTATGTATCTGATAGTATTGACATGGCATTCACCTTTTTTAATTATCGTTAATTGGTTGTGGAGTAGTTGGAATCCAATAAATTATAGGTATTTCCTTTAACCTGCACATAGACATCCTGTGTAACATCATCTCCTCCTATATCTAGAATCTGGTAACTCAGTCTAAATAGCATAAATAATGGTGCGTTTCGAAAGGCTACTGCTGATAGTTTATAGCTATCTTGGTTTGCTTTCGCCCATTGCTTCACGAAACCGTTTAATATCGCCACCTGTGAGTTTGAGGCGAAAGAATCGATTGAAAAATAGCCATTACCTGCTGGTTTAAAGATAAAACTCGAAATTGAGTTCATTGTTGTCTAGGTTTTAGGAGAATTTGAAGTTAAGCTAGTCGTAGTAACTGGTGATGAGGTACTGTCTTTGGCGTTAGGAGAGTAATTAAGAAGTTTTATTTACAATGTTTTGATGTCCAAAGCCAAATTGAACGAAAATCCATTCGAATATGCCATCTGATAGTTAATAGCTGTCGAATTGGGAGTGCGTACGATACTGAGTGGAAAGCCTACATTTTAAAAACTTTGCGATAGTAACCCATGTAAGGTATCGATGTATGTATCTGCGAGTACATCGTTAGAACAATTGATGCATTGCTGGCATGAGGTGCAAATTTGAGTTTGAGTTCGGGCGAGTGTGATTAATGCGAAGATGGTTATGAGGAGTGGTAGATATGGTTGGCGTTTTTTGGTCATATGGAAATGGAAAATTATACTGGATGTTAATTGAGTCAAAAATTACGTAAGTGTTCTTATATCTAGATAATCGAAGAATATTTAATATTAAATAGTGGCTGAATGCGGTCGATTTTAATTTATAACTCGTAGTAGATAATATATTCTAGTTGGTATGCAACTTTAAGTCCATAG
>Ga0194117_10001649_pt1 | contig 25326 bp, 23 predicted proteins | sample TA2MahsurfametaG_FD_160579 | JGI IMG/M metagenome (GOLD analysis project Ga0194117, IMG submission 160579) | Freshwater microbial communities from Lake Tanganyika, Tanzania - TA2015009 Mahale N1 surface | ecosystem: Environmental > Aquatic > Freshwater > Lake | place: Tanzania: Lake Tanganyika...
GTTCTTTAATTAAAGGCATTGAAAATAATGGCTATTTTCAATAGCCATTATTTTCAATAAATTAAATTAAAAACAAATTAACTTATGGCGATGACGGTACAAATTTTTACTCCATCAAACGTGAGATGAATGCACGTATCGTATTGGCCTGTTCCGCCACGCGGTCCTGGAGGTTGTCGATAATGATCTGCGTCTTGCTGGTCAGGGTTTCAAGAAGGGTTTTGTAGTGGTGTTCCTTCTGTTCAATCATCTCTCTCAGATGATCGTTTTCGACCTCCATGTCGTGGATCCGTGTCCGGGTGTCGTTCCGGAACTGGTCCCATGACCTCTGGATATCGGCGTGGTTCCCGCTGTAGATAACAGAAAGATGCTCAAAAAACTTTTTGACGTCGACAAGTTTTGATTTAGGTATCAGGTAGACTTCAGACTTGTCCCTGTAGTTTGTCCGAAACCCGGCAAAAAAGTCCTTGATACACTTTTCTGCTTCGCTCACATATATTGGGTCAAGAAAAACAAATTGAAGGTAGCTCATCTCCCGACGGAATTCCTTGAACTCCTGTTGGTGCCCTTTTGAACGACCCTTGAAACCACATTTGGTTTCTTCTTTGCCGTGTTGTCCGATCTTGAAGAGCAAAAAATCGTTGCGGTCGCCGTCGACCTCGATCGACTCGGGTACACTCCCAAGATGGAGCATGTATACCATTGGGATGTCTCGGACACAGGCACTCAAGAATTTGGAGACCGTTTCGACGGAGACTCCGAGCAGTTCAGATGCCACACATTCTTTCTGTTCTGTCGTCCCCATCTGGATCGCAAAGAGGACCCGAGATGCCCATTTTCGAAATGCTCTTGCGTTTGGGTTCTGTGAGACGAACATGTAGCGCAACATCCCATGATATGTGAAAAAGAGTTCTTTACGTTTAGTCGATTTATTATCAAAATTATCTATAGACCGTACATCATACGGTCGATAGAAATAGACATAATCTTCATTGAGAACATATGATGTATGAGGTCTTGGTATATTGTCATAAATGGACATATCATTAAAACACGTTGCCACGTCCTTGACCCTGAAGAAACAGTCGTCCTCATCTCGTTCTCCACGGACCTCAATCTCAAGCACCTTCCCCTTGTCGTCCTTGAACTTTTCAGCATCCGCCAATCCCAGTACCGGAGGTGCGTCCTTGACCTCTTCAACCACTTGACGCGCGATCGGGATTTCAACCGGAGCTGGTGGGACAACGGATGACATGAATTGATCGACCCATTCTTTGGTGATGAGGAGTTTCGCCTTGTTGTTGGTCTCGTTTGAGACCCGCCATCCTGTCTTCACACACGACCCAAAGATATAGTGGTCAAGAGGGATATGTTTGAATTGAAGGATCTGACGGGGCTTTTTCTTTCCTTCCTTGAATGCTTCTGGATAGAATTCGACCAACTTTCCAGCCTCAATATAAACCTTGTTATTTAGTCTGACTTCCATAACCCTTTATAAACAAAAATTCTGTCTTTAGATTATTTTGTTTGCAATTCAAGCATTTGTTCCAAAACTTGTTTTTCTAATTCTTTGATTTTGACATCTTTTTCAAGGAGATCGGCGCGAGATTTTTCTTTTTGAAACAGTAGTTTCAGATCGTATACCTCACGTTGATGTTCAGTTTCCATCTGATGGATCTTGTTCACCAGTTCGGTATAACACCCGAGGTATGATTTCTGGATCAGACTAAAATCGCTCCGTATGTCTTTCATCTCACGTTTATTGAGACGGACCAGTTCAGTCTGGTCCTCGTAGGAAACCCTGCAATGGCGGAACATCCGTGTGAGACGGCTTTCCGCATCACTCAGAAAACGTGGGTCGATAATGGAAAAACACAAGAGGTTCACATTTCCAAGCCGTTTCTGTTCTTCAAAAAATTTGGTGTGTTCCCGGGTCCGCCTCGGGAGGTCATCCGTGTACCCGTATTTACAGATCATGTCATCGTCTGGTTTATCGTCGTGAGGGAACATATGCCTTGCGGTGCTAACTTGGAAGAGATAGACACATGGGGTCTTTTCCGTGTTTTTGCTGAATACCTCCCGGATGGTTTTGGGGCTCACACCAATAATCTCTCCAGCAAGTGCTTCACGAGCCTCTTCATCCCCCATCTGGATCGTAAACAACTTTTCGGTAGCCCACTCACGGAACTGCCGTGCAAATGATGAACGGGATACATAGAGTGTTTTCATAAGTCCTTCATATGTCAAAAAAAGCATTTTTCGATTCGTCCTATTGTCATTATTTGTTACATCTGGTCGAATAAAATTGATAAAATCAATCCCTTCAATATAGGAAGTAGTCTCATTAGACACGACTATACGTAAATTAGGCAATTCAAAAGTCTTGCTCACGTCTTGTACCAAAAAGAAGCATTTTTTATAATGTCTTTCTCCACGCACCTCGATATCCAAAACGTTCCCCTCCACATCCCGGAATTTCTCATGATCTTCCAGTTCGAGGATAGGTGGCGCCATCTGTACACCCTGTGAGATTGCCTCCCGATTATGATGTGTTTCAACAGCGTCCGTCAATGAAAGAGGAGGACGCAGTGCTGGGACATTGTGAACCGCCCACGTCTTGGAAATCAACAGCTTTGCTGGTTTGTATTCACGATTTTTCACTTCCCATAATCCCGTCTTTTTCGTTTGTAGCGCAAATACGTACTCGGTCTCCGGAATGCTTTTCTTTGCAATGATGCTCCGCGACTTGCTACAACCGTAAAAATACGCCTTGTCCAGTTCTTTCAGGTCGCTTTCAAGATAGTACATACGACCATTACACTCGATTTCCTGTAAGTTCATCGTTTGATCAAAAAGATAAATTGGTGTTTTATATCATTGTATATTCGTTTAAGCCATTTTTGGGATTTTAGGAAATATCGGATCGATAATGCGATAAATTATAAATTAATTTATCGCATTATCGATCCGTCTGACAGGATCTGGAGACCATGGTCTCCAGATCCTGTACAATTCCCCTATAAGTTGACATACATTAATTTATGGTATCTACGGTATGCGAAATATTACCGAATTTTTTTACACAGTTGCCATTTCACGAGATTTTTTTTAGGAATGTTTAGATGTGTCCCATCAAGGTTCACGATCCACCCCCCGTCGATCAGGATAGATAAGAAATCAAAAACCAGAGGCATGTTATCAAAATCTTGGACAACAGCAACTTCAGAATGAGAAGGGATAAAAAAACAATACATGCCTTCTTTCAATGGTACGAACCGATGGAATGGATCGAGTTTATGTTCAAAAACGTAAAATATGTTTTGTTTCGTGGGATGAAACAATTCAATACAGCCTGCCATTTCAATTTCACCTTCGATATCCGTTTTCAATACATCATTCATGTTTTTGAAAGACTAAATATTACATAAGGAAAAATTCACTTTTTATTGATTGTGGCAATGCCAAAAAAATGGAATTATATGAGAAAATATACCTTGTCCACCAACATGTCACCACTCTGAACCTTGTGTGTTTTTTTTTTACAGGTGTGATATCAACGAATGCAGAAAACAATGGTGTGCAGAGGCTTCCCGTCCAGATGAGTGATTATCGGTTTGACGACATCTGTGAACGCATCTATCGTACGTATCCAAACGCATGCGTCTTATTTATAGACGAGGTCGTCAACCCGGAGTTGCTTTCTTCATACAATTCAAGGAAAAAGTCGATAAAAAATGCGACAGAGCGAAGCATGTTTCACGGGACATCAGCGGAGGCCGTGGATCTCATTTTGCAAAACGGGTTTGATCCGACACTCAATAAAGTGTCCGCGTTTGGAAAAGGGACGTATTTTGCACAAAACGCATCGTACAGTTTTTCATATATGAAGACGAGCGACATGGACGACATAAGCTATATGATATTGGCAAATGTTTTGATTGGGAGGTGTACAAGAGCCTCTTCCGGACAAGATATTGATACCAGAGATTTGATAATTCCGTAGACAGCCAGACAGATACAAATATATGTGTGACACCGTATACAGACGGTGCTTACCCACAGTATGTTATTGCCTTTTATAAAAACGCACTATAAAAATGGTTTTATTTTATCCTCGTTTGCCGGTGGTTGCCATGTTTGGGCTCGAGCCCAAACACACAGATGCAAACGTACAAAATGTTGATGCAATACCGAAATTGTGATAAATGAACTCCTTTATCACAATCATGAAACAAAAAACTCTAAAAATCAAGGATAGTGGTGACGACAGGACAATCATAAATATTTCCGTAAAATGAAGAGAAGTTGTCTCTCTTCATAGGGTTGAAAGTATACAAAAAGTTTTTCCCACGAATATTTCGTTTTTTGTCGATCGGGTGCAGTGTCGGAAGACGTTGTATGTAAAAATGCCGAAAATCCTCCAGATGAATAATTGGGAGTATCATCACTCCCTCCCATTCTTTTCGTTTCCCGGTGAGGTCGATTTCAATAATATCAGGAAAATATTGTTTAAGAGACAGTGAAACATCAGACAATTCAACCGGGAGAAGCGATTTACTGTTTTCTGGCAGAACCATAATGAGCTGTAAAAATGGATCAAGAGGCTCATGAATGTGAAACAGAGGAGATTCATAAGAACCACCAAGGACATCAACAAAATCCACAAGGAACGGCCCGTAAAAAAAAGGATAGAACCATGTCCAGTCCGGCATCCCGAATTTGTAATAATTGATAATCCAATTCATCCCATCGAGGTATTCTTTGACAATAGTATGTATGGATACGTTGCCCCTGAATTTGCTACGATAATAATCATCACGATACCGTGCAAATGAGACTACATTTTTGTTCTGTTCGATACGAAGATTACGAAGTACAAGAGGGTCTGGGAAAAAAGCGTACTGCGAGTTATACTTTTTTTCAATGAGTGTCTTTTCCTGCATTGCAAAGTTTTGAAAAAATATAAAGAGTGCGTGACGTTCAAAAATAACTCGAGATGAAACCTCACGTGTGAGATGACCGCATTGTCGTCCTACATTTTTATAGATTTCCAAAACGATATCAAGCGCCCCATCAATAATTGAGACGGTTGGTAGGGTTGGTAAAAAATCATTGCCAACTAGAAAGGTCATGAGGATAAAATCATCGATCGCACGTTCGTCGTGAAAAATATGTGAATGGCTTGTCCATCTCATCATACGAACAATACACTGCTGCAATGTTTTCAGATGCACGTATTCAATAAATCCATAATCAGGTTCACGTGCGATGTACACATGAGATAGAGGCAATAAAAGCCCAATCATAATCAAGTCGGCATCCAACCCGTATATACAAAAACTCTCATTGGGATGAGCATGACGTCGAATATAGTACATAATCTTGTGCTCGCCTTCACCCGGCACCTTTTCATTCGAAAAAATAACATCGAGATTTTGCCAAGCTTTCGATGTGGTCATCATTGTCCTGATGTACCAATCAATATATTTTGTGAGATGGTCCATAAGTTTTGTACCTGGTGTAAATGAATTCGGATTAAAGGCATTGACATCCATTGTCAAACCTGTTTTGAAACGTCTTTGACGCTGTTGGTTCATTTTACCAAGCCCAGCAATACCATCAACGCATAGAATAAGTTTTTTTTTGGGATTGATTTCATAACGCAGCCGTTCTATTTTGTTGCAGATTTCTTTGAACAGTAATATATTTGTCTTGCCATACATGTGTTTCTGTGCGAGCAAGGAGTGTCCACGGGTGCCGTACGTGTATATCTTTTGGGCACATAGATGAAACATCCCATTCAAATCAAGAGCAAGGACATCGATCGATTTCGGACAATGAGTTATGCTCTCCGCGCAGTGTCGTTTGTACCATGGATAAAAGTGTTTCACGCCCATGCCTTTCTTTTATTGTATAAAGACAATCATGTCCTTATATACCATTTTGAAAGATTTATAATCACTTGTAGGTAAGGTGATCTTTTCAGGTTTTATCTTTATGCATCCATTGATATAGATAAGACCCGAGTACAGAAATAGTTTTCGTTTGTGGAATTATTGCTTCGATAATGTTCTCACTGTTCACGTTACATTTTTGTGATTGTTCTTGTAAAAGAGTAATACGGGCTTCACATTGTTCAATATGATGGTGACACAATTGGATAGATTGCTCGGTGATTGCAACTTTTGCTTGAAGGTTATCGTTTCCTTGTTGGAGATGTTCAACTTCTTTTTCTAAACGAGCAATCTTGTCAGAGATGTTATAACATGGGATGCAAAAGAACATTTTGTATCTCCTCTACTTTAGAAGCAGTAAATTAATTTATCGCATCTACGGTAGTATCAGATTATAATTTTAAAAAATTTATTTTTTTCTTTATATAAAGAGATTTATGCGTAGACAACCCATAAAAAGTCCTTCAAGTATGAGATCAACATCAAACATTGATGCACGCGCAACTGAACAAGACCCTATTGGAGTGACGGGTCCAACCGGTCCACGTGGCCCCCGAGGATTTCCCGGCTACCCGGGACAGTCCGGACTGCCAGGACAACCAGGTATTCCCGGACCAACCGGCCCTTCAGGAGAAAGCGGTGGGTCAACAGGTCCTTTGGGAGAAACAGGTCCAACAGGACCAACAGGACCTGCCGGTCCAAGTCCTACAGGACCAACAGGACCACAAGGTGAAACAGGTCCCACAGGACCCACGGGTCCTACGGGACAAACAGGACCGCAAGGTGAAACGGGTAATACAGGTCCGACAGGACCGCAAGGTGAAACAGGTCCTACAGGTCCTACGGGCCCGACGGGCCCACAAGGTACAACGGGTAATACAGGTCCGACAGGACCAACGGGAGAGACAGGACCTCAAGGTGAAACGGGTCCCCAGGGACCCCAAGGCAACACAGGTCCCCAGGCTGACACCGGCCCTCAAGGCGAGACAGGACCTCAAGGTGAAACGGGTGCCATTGGAGATACCGGGCCTATAGGACCTGAGGGCGACACCGGCCCTCAAGGCGAGACTGGACCTCAAGGTGAAACGGGTCCCCAGGGACCTCAAGGCAACACAGGTCCCCAGGCTGACACCGGTCCTACGGGACAAACAGGACCTCAAGGTGAAACGGGTGCCATTGGAGATACCGGATCTACAGGACCTCAAGGTGAAACAGGTCCAACTGGTGAGACAGGACCTACAGGGCTAACTGGCGCGGTAGGAGATACAGGTCCGATAGGACCTCAAGAAACAGGTGCTGTAGGAGATACCGGACCAACTGGTCCTCAAGGCGAAACAGGACCAGCCGGACCAACAGGACCCCAAGGTGAAACAGGACCGACAGGTGAAACAGGTGCTGTAGGAGATACCGGTCCAACAGGACCCCAAGGTGAAACAGGACCTCAGGGTGAAACGGGTGCCATTGGAGATACTGGACCGACAGGACCCCAGGGCGACACCGGTCCTATTGGCGAGACAGGACCTCAAGGCGAAACGGGTGCAATTGGAGATACTGGACCGACAGGACCTCAGGGCGACACCGGTCCTATTGGCGAGACAGGACCTCAAGGCGAAACGGGTGCCATTGGAGATACTGGACCGACAGGAGCTCAAGGTGAGACAGGACCACAAGGTGAAACGGGTGCCATTGGAGATACCGGACCGACAGGACCCCAAGGCGATACAGGACCGACAGGTGAAACAGGACCGACAGGTGAAACAGGTGCTGTAGGAGATACCGGTCCAACAGGTGAGACAGGTCCACAAGGTCTCTCAGGAGTTGACGGTACAGGACCAACAGGTGAAACGGGACCAACAGGGACCACAGGTCCAATCGGTGAAACTGGACCAACAGGTGATAGAGGTGAAACCGGTCCCGAGGGTTCCCAAGGACCACAGGGAGTGCCAGGACTACAAGGAATTACAGGAACACAAGGTGTACGAGGTCCTTCAGGTCCCACAGGACCTACCGGACCAGCAGGTCGAACAGGACCAACTGGGCCTACAGGACCAACCGGTCCAACAGGTCCTACAGGGCCAACAGGCCCAACAGGTCCAACTGGACCAACAGGTGAACAAGGTGAAACAGGTCCAACAGGTCCAACAGGTCCAACAGGACCAACAGGACCAACTGGACCAACAGGTGAACAAGGTGAAACAGGTCCAACAGGTCCAACAGGTCCAACAGGTGAACAAGGTGAAACAGGACCAACAGGTCCAACAGGTCCACTGGGTGAAACAGGACCTACAGGTCCCACAGGACCCACAGGTCCCACAGGTCCTACAGGTGAACAAGGTGAAACCGGCCCGCAGGGTGAAACAGGTCCCACAGGACCCACAGGTCCAACAGGTCCTACAGGTGAACAAGGTGAAACCGGCCCGCAGGGTGAAACAGGTCCCACAGGACCCACAGGTCCAACAGGTCCTACAGGTGAACAAGGTGAAACCGGTCCGCAGGGTGAAACAGGTCCCACAGGTCCAACAGGTCCTACAGGTGAACAAGGTGAAACCGGTCCACAAGGTGAAACAGGTCCCACAGGTCCAACAGGACCAACGGGACCCACAGGTCCTACAGGTGAACAAGGTGAAACCGGTCCACAAGGTGAAACAGGTCCCACAGGTCCAACAGGTCCTACAGGTGAACAAGGTGAAACCGGTCCACAAGGTGAAACAGGTCCCACAGGTCCAACAGGACCAACGGGACCAACCGGTGAACAAGGTGAAACCGGTCCGCAAGGTGAAACAGGTCCCACAGGACCAACAGGACCAACAGGTGAACAAGGTTCAACAGGTCCGACAGGTCCAACAGGACCCCAAGGTGAAACGGGCCCGACAGGTCAAACAGGACCCGGACCGGCAGGTCCAACAGGTCCCACCGGGACTCAAGGTCCGTCAGGACCAACGGGACCGACAGGTCCGACGGGTCCCACGGGTCCTACGGGACCAACGGGTCCAACAGGTCCTCCAGCTGTATACACAAGTCTGGCGGCTTTTGAGGTTGTATTAGCACTAGATTCACAAACCGGTCCCGGATATATTCGGAACGCTTCTGGAACTACAGGATCTATTAACATCGGTGGCCGAAATATAGACCCCGGAGGTTTTGCACCTAGTGAAGTATTTTGGATCCCGGCAGGGTTAACTGTTATTCCAGGTGTTGACAGTGTATGGTACAGAGCAAACCCATAAACTCTCGAAATAGTACATCATACATTACCAAGACGTTACAAATTCATTTATTTATAAATGAATTCACAAGGTACAACTGTGTCCTCCCGTAGTGTTCAATCAAAAACAAATTAAGTAATTGTTGAAAAAGAACAACACATGCAACAACACAAACGAAATCTGCATTCACTGGTCTTTGTCTGTTCTCTCTTCTCTGTTCTTTACATGTTCGACGAAAACATTGCGCGCACCCTCTCTGGAACAATGACTTTGGCATATTTTCTCCAGGATTTTTTCCTGCTCCCAGCCCTACAACCAGACATGGTCCTTCATCATTGTCTCGGTACTCTGTTAATCTTTTTTTCACCGTCTACAAAATGGAACAAGGTTGTTGTCGTGTATGAAACCGAGTGGAGCACCATATTTTTATCGCTCATGATGATGAAGATATATCCCCGTATAATGACACCCGCATTTGTCATGTCTTTTTTATATTTCCGTCTTTATAGACTTGGAAGATTGCTTTTGTATGATGCAGAACCTACCTTTGTGACATTTATTCTCCAGTGTCTTTTTGGTCTCAATATATACTGGCAGTACTACATCGTACGAAAGATCGTTCGGCTCTTACACAACTAGAGCATACACGCGCATGATCACGTCATCATTGTACCCGTATATGCATCTTTTCCATTGAGAAGACATGTACATTTTCGCATTTGTTTTTTTTATACATGGTTCATTCAAGAGCATCTGTGAATATTGCCTCAGTACAACAAAAAAGTCTTGAGGAGTAGACACCTGGCAGTCGAGGTAATCACACAATTCAGTCGGTGTCTCAAAATAACACAATGTATGGATCTCGTGAAGATGGTCCGCACTTGTTGTCCTGTTTGTGTTCCAGCAAGCGTTATGTAGAAGCGTCATCATCTGTAACAACAATACGATATCTTGTTAGATGGTACACAAAACGCGACATACCGTTCCCCAGACAATATCACGACAGAAAGTTGTTATGTTCATCTTATTCACGTCGCTATTCAATAGTAGCCTGAGGATAGGCATTGTTGGGCGCATGGCTTCATTTTTATGGATCATACACTGTATCATGTCCACATGCTGGACACTCTTATCAATAATTGATTTTTCTTTGAGGTTTAAAAGAGTTTGTATCCGTTCCATTTCAGTATGAAACAAGAACTGCATCTCGTACATAACAATACCCAGACTATAAATGTCGCTGGCGAATGTACACGCCAACCCATCAAACTGTTCTGGAGACGCGTATAAATATGTTCCAACATAGAGAGACTGTTCAGTCAAACGAAACCCCTGGCGGAACACCTTTGCCAGCCCAAAATCACTAATCTTGATCACCATTGTCTCCAACGACGAGACAAGGATGTTATCGGGTTTGATATCACGGTGGATAACCCCGTGTTGATGCAAGTAGTCAAGCCCATCAACAATCTGTTCAATGATTTTTCGATTTACGTGATGACAGATTTTTGTCCGACGAGAGAGATATTCTTTGAGGCTCATCTGACAAAATTCCATTTGAAGGTTGAAAAAGAAGTAGTTGTTTTCAAAAAGTAAGAGTTTGTCGTCCTCAAGACGATCGTTATCCTCGTCATCAAGACGTTCTTCCTGATGATGATGTTCGACCCACGAATAGAAATAACGTGTGATATTTGCATGATGAAGCGATGCAAGGACACGGATCTCGTGAAGCGCGTTCTTTATACTACTTTCTGTTATCAATATCTTTTTCACCGCATAGTACTGATTATCAAGCTTGTGATAGATACGATAGACTTTACCAAAACCTCCTTTACCAATGAGGACACCGTCTTTATCGACACACAGGGGTTGCGACAACCCGATGATTTCTTGCGACCCTGTACCGGTAGAATTGTCCATGCCCCTATTTACATGATGCATTCTTTATTTTTAATTCATTTTTTTGATCTCCAACGACGCATGATTTCATTTAATATTGCTTATAATAAAATGACCCTCTTACTTTTTGATGTTGATGGTACACTTGCACAATCTGGAAAAAATATTTCTCGTCAAATGAAAACAATTCTTCATACCTTGCAACAGCGTGGGTTCCACATTGGTATTGTGGGTGGAAGCGTCTATCAAAAAATTATGATACAGATGGATGGTCTACAACCAGAACATGTATTTTCTGAATGTGGTTGTGTGTATAACAAACAAGACGATGTTATATATAAGAAGAATATTCGTTTTCATTCCAACTATCAAATTATTCAAAACGTCTTGAAAGAAGTATTTTGTTTCCTCTCGGATGTCGAATACAAACTCACCGGGCATTTTATTGACCTGCGGAATGGGCTTGTCTATATATCACTCGTTGGTATGAACGCGCTTGAACACGAGCGCGAAGATTTTCTTCGACAAGATGCACAAAAACACTATAGACAACGTCTTTTAAAGATCCTCACCCGTGTTCTTGAAGGGACGGAGTTTACGGTTGTGAAAGGAGGACAGGTCGGGCTCGCCGTCTACCCAACCGAATGGGACAAGTCACAGGTCCTCCATTTTTTATCCGATTACAAAGTCATTCACTATTTTGGCGACCAGTGTGAACCCGATGGGAATGATTATGCACTGTTTATACATGAACGGGTGATCGGACACAAAGTATCATCTCCTGAGCACACGCTTGAACTATTGAAACAACTCTTCAAAAACAAAAATCAATAGTCCATGGGACCGTTCTGTGCACAAAAATTGAAATACACTTATTTTTGTATGCAAGCATACATACATGAATTGTCTGCCTATCTCATTTTTGTGTTCTTCATCTCCACAGGATGCCGATCTCTTACCAATTCAAGGACACATCTGGCAACCCCGTTTTGCTCGATACGATCGATCGAGAAGTGTGTGATGATTTTGGTACTCCCTACAGCACAACACACTATTCTCATGCGATGATCATGATAACCTACGTGGGAGACTACGCCGTCCGTTCTGGGAACTTCAAAATGGAAGATTTTGAAGGAGCCATACAAAAGTGCGGATACGATGATGAAAAACGATGGAAGATGCTCAAGTACATTTATGGAAAATATTTTTACCACTCGTGGAGGTAACATCCAAAATGTGAAGTGTTTTTAGGAAAAAATACAGGTATGACAAAAATGCAAAAGGAATTTTTTGAAAATGTTGATGTTGTTCTAAGTTCCATTGTACGCAAAGAAAAGAACCGTGTCAATATAGCAAAGAGCTTATGGAAAAAAGCGCATCATAATTATGATGAGGCGACATATATGTTGTATGAGATATTTGCGGACTACCTCGTCTCTCCGAAACTAGATGATATATATACAAATGTGAAAAATAATTATATGAGCTGGGAGCACCCCCGATTAATTAAATATAAAGACCAACAAAAAGAATATGATGATTTTCTTTTGACACCCCCCGAGGTCGAAGAAGGAGTGATCGAGTGTCACTATTGTCATAGCAAGAAAACATTTTCATTCAGTAAACAGACACGCAGGGCTGATGAATCGGCGACAGTGTTTGTCCGTTGCGCCAATTGTGGCAAATCGTTCCGGATGTAGATCAATAATAATCCAAGATGTTTCCATTCTTGTCGCATGTATCCGCACGTGAGTAAACAGTGTCGGGGTAGCCTTTGTTTGACCATGAACACGACGGTTTACAGCAATCCTGCATTGTCGTTATACAGTAGTGTCCTTGTGTCCTGTCGCCTCTGCACTGTATATCCAATTTATTTGTAATGTTGATCTTTGGGTAGTTTTGGTCGTCTCGTCGTAGCAATCCTGTGAGTTTATAGAGATGCTCGGGACACGCGACACGTTTTGCGTTGAGGCTCACAAAGTTTTGGTGATACAGGTACAGATTTGTACGAAAACAGCTATCAACCGTTATATTGTCTTTCAGAGTTCGTGAATTACCAACGAGACCGCGACACAGTTTCAAAAGTTCGGAATTGCTTTTGTGGTCCAACCATTTGATACCACCGCTGTAACAGATGTTTGGGTCATTATATTCGGCATTGTTCCAGTTTTTGAACGGAGAAGTATACATGGAAGCATGACACGCCCCGCCCTGACAATACTTTGTTTTACAATCACTGTTGCATGCCGTAAAATATCCAAAACCACCACCTCCCATAAAAATATCAAACTGCCCCCGCATGACATCATGCCCACTATTGATAACCTGTATAATAAGCTGCTTAAAGTTTGAGACCCATTCTCTTTCGGCATCCAAGAGTTGGACCTGGTAGCATTTGCCACATTCGTCATCGGATGCCGACCCGGCAACCGCATAGTACCATCGCGTGAGATTATCTCTTTTTGAAGCAGACAACATATCGTCGGACAACATCATCATATGAGGACACGCAAAGCCATATGTTTTTTGTCCACCTTGTCCGTTACCACAGGCACTGTGGTACTCTGGTTTTTGTTGGTAGTTCCTCTGTTTCGGGAGGTTCCCGTACCGAGAAGAAACGTTCCGGGAATTCCAGTTCCAATATGTATTTGTGGCGTACGCACTATTCATTATCGTGAGTGTGAATATCAATACTTTAGGAAATAAAAAATGCATCTCTTTATTTTCTAAAGAATCTTATTCATTAAAATGATTTCATTGTCCTAGGGTAGTAGAACAGGCACCGTATCCAGTCTGATTTCATGAGTTTGGAGGGCAAAAACACTATGAAAATGTAAAACAATCTGTTTCAGAGCCTCGTAGGCTCTTTCAATAGTGGAGATCGATTTCATCTGGATCCCATGGGTCTGACACCATTCTGTGTATGATGCACGGACCAAAACATTCTGTTCTTCAAAATACTCGGGGTGTGGGAGTTCATCAAGAAAGGAAAAAAATGCATTCTTGACTTCCTGTATTTGTCCGTCTCGTGAGTATGTATCTATCATATCTTTATGATAGGCTCTCACCTGGTGAAGGAAAATGAGGTCATATGTGGAATTATATGTATTTTTCCAAAGCGTGGTCCGTGTCCGCACACACGACGAGGTCTTCACTGCGGTTTTGAGGAATTGCGATGAAAAAGGTGTGCTCGCGCGTCCGTAGTCGATGATAATGGGTTTTGCGGGCATTCCAAACGTCAACTGTTGCTGGATTGTCATGTAGACAGGGTCGTCAAGCGACAGTAAAATATTATTGACGTGGAGATCATTGTGGGAAAACTTTTTCCCTAAAAAGACAAGCACGCCGCACAGCGTAAGACTTATTTTCATAAGTTCAATGAGTTTATTCTTTTTTAAAAGTGCCGAGTTGAGAAATCTACCGAGGGTCATGTTCTTGTCGATACATTGCTGGATAACGACCGAAAACATGCTCTGCTCGTACACAGAACAGGCTTTCACGGGATCCTCTAAATATTTGGTACACGATCCTGTAGGAGTGTCCATGGCGTTTTCAAGTTTGGTGAGAAATGGGAAATAGGTATAGTCGAGGGTCTGGTTTGTCTGGATCTGTGTCAGAAAATTACGTGTGGCTTGTGTCCGAGGCGCATAGAGCAATGTGTAGGTCAAGACAAAAAATGGGAGGTACCTCCCGGCGTGTTCATTGATCCAGCAGCCGTTTATATATTCCAAGACAAATGAATCTTGAAAGATTTTGGAATATTTTTGTTGACCCGACAAGATATTTTTTTCATAGTTGAATTTGTTGCATTTTGATAACAGCGGAGTAGTGAACCAGACATCAGGCGTCGGTAAAATCAGAAAGATTGTTTTCAAAACATATGAAAACGCACTTGTCCGGCTCACAACGGTTGTATGCCATTCAATAGCGTTTGGGATGTATTGAGAAAATTGAGATAATGTGAGGACAACAGACCGCGAACTTGTGATTTTGTTTTGTGTCTGGGTCGATATCGGGACAAAGGATTTTTGTATCTCACGCGTTAACGATTTTTGCATTTTCACCTGTTGTTGAGTGTATATAGGGAGGACCTCGACGCTGTCATAGGGAAAACATAAAACCACTTCCGCGTGGAAATGACCGGTATTGCATGCATGGGTCGTGTATTTTGGAAAGAAAAATCCATCTATTTTTTGACGGTGTGTTGTGAGTGTTTGAAGGAGCGACCGGTCGCGACACAGGGTATCGACAATAAAACGATCGTTGTCGTACAAGGAACACCGTTCTGTTGATTTTAAGTTCTGATTTGATTGTCTCTTGTTGTAAAAAAAAGCAATACGGATGGCTTCAACCATTTTGTCGTTTTTGCTCTTGTAGTAGTCAAGCAATTGGATGAAATTGCTCGCGAACCTCATATCTAAAAGACGCAGATTTCGTGTTGTTTCAACCACCCGAAAGATATATGTCGATGAAAACGTCAAGTAGTACTCCCAGGCATCACGGGGGTCAAGCGCATAATACGTAGGACGGTCCTTTGGTACGATATTCAACAAGGTATTTGCACGAAATAACTGTGTTTTTTTTGGTAAAAAAAATATAGATAATGTCATGGCAACACAATTTATTTACAAATAAATAAATTTTATCGTTAAAAATTAAGTATACGAATACTGTCGTGTTTGTACCTGTTGTGTACCCTGTGTGCTCTGTCCATTTTGGGACACCCTCGTCATTGCATCGTGTGGAGAAGAGGTCAATAATCCAAACGTCCCGTACGGAAAGTCGCTATTGCACAGGTATCGGAGGACCGTATCAAATCGTTGGGACATGACACGCTTTCGTTTGACAATCGCATACATAAAATCATCAACAAATTCGATAACACCATCATCTGACGTGAGGATCAGATTATGTACCCTCACCAAGGGGTTCACAATTCCCACATGAGAACGATAACGCACACCACGTCCGGTTATCTGAGTATACAACGAATGGGTCCACACCTGTTCAAAAAAGACAATGTCGGAAACCCCCTTCAGGTCCAGTCCGGTTGCCGCCGCTGTTGAGATAACAAGGATGATATTCCCTCGTGTTTCGTTAAAACGCTGGACAATGATGTCTCGTTTGTGGAGCGGGGTTGACCCGGTAATCTTAAGCACGAGAGGTCGTACGGATACCGGGTACCCAAACTCTTCTCGCTTCATGTATTCGTCAATCAAATCAACGGTATCATGGAAAAAACCGTAGATGACAACTTTTTTATCGGGTCCCGCGAGATGCGGTGGCATGTTCCCCGTGCCATCATGTGTTTTCCCCATGAGAAAGTCGAGTTTGGGGCTAAAAATGCCACCCCTGATGATATCTTGAGGATCTCCCACCCGCGTTGACAGATTTTTTTTCCGCAGGTTCGCCATCTTGTGGGCGCTTGACCTCACCTGGTATTCCACCTCTCTTCCATCGACCGTGTGGACGTATTTATTTTTCTTGACCAGAGGACGCTGGGAGACAGGTTTCTCATAGACACGGGTAGCCATAAGTCTTTGATTTTTAAAGAGGTTCGTGTCGAGCCTGTACGTGTTTTGAAAAATTCGTGATTTCATCTTGGGTTCGACCAGCCCTTGTGCGATATACTCTTTGTATTTCGTCATGTAGTCGGTGCTTGGGTTGACACGGATCCTGTGATCAAAAACCTTGACGGGTGGAAAGTCCGAGGTATCACCACGCACGATACGATGGATCATTCCTCTGTAGTTTGCGAAAAACGATAAAATATTTTCCATGTTTGCGCGAAAATCCTTTTCATCGCCTGTAAAAAGTGAATTCAGTTTTGTCGTTATATATGTCTCACATCCGGGTGGTATGAATTCATTGGGAAGTTGTGGGGAATAAAAGTCTTGGTCTCGGACCTCGAGATTTTGTTTGACGTCGCATACCCGTGACCACAACAGAAATGTCTCGATCTTTCTTTGAGAGAGAGGTTCTCGTGCAATCAGAATATTGTAAAAAAGGAGTTGGAGGTCTCGGAGATGATTTATAAAAGGTGTGGCGCTCAGGTAAATCACCCTTTTACTGTACAGCGTACACGCCGCCCGCACCCAGTACGCACCGGTTGGGACTTTCAATGGACCGCTGTACTTTTCTCCCACGCATTTTTTGAACCACGCGGGTGGTGTCTTTTGTTTCTGAACAAACTGTGTCGATATTTCATGGACCTCGTCAAAAACAAAAAGAATGTCTCCTTTATGATGATCGAGATGGGTGTACAGTTCGTAATCACCGTCATCTTTCTCAAGCTCCCCGCGACCACACATGTTTTTTTGTATAACCATGTATAGTTTTTCATACGACACGACGTGAACACGTTGTTGAAATGAAACGATAGTTTCGATTTCTTTGGCATTTGTAACGACCGATGGCGATGGGACGATAAATCTCTGGACCTCGGCCTTCCATTGTTTGATCAATGACGCAGGGCACACCACAAAAACAAGGTTCTTCAAAGAAAGCGAGAGATACGCAACAATCGCTGATATCGCGGTGAGGGTCTTGCCCGTTCCCGCGTCGTGATAACATAATAATCCTGGATTATTGATAATGTAGTTTGCGACAAACGCCTGGTACGGTTTCATAATGAGCCCATCTCCGGACAATTCGAATTTGTCGTGCAGTTTTAAACTTTGTGAAAACATGCTCGCGACCGTTTTCAGTGCGTTTGTGTACAAGGACGGTTCGGTCATGAGTGTTTTGTTCCTGCGTTCCGAATATATCTCTCCCGGGTACATGACGGTGTACAGAAATATCGGGTCAAAAGGTTCGACACGACGTCGGAATGACACCATAAAGTGTGTTTCATATGGAACGGTTATTTTAGGTGCGGTATATTGTTGTTGCCCTTGTGTGGGAACGGTATAATACACATGCTTTGGTATGTAAAAATATTCTGGAAGAACAACGTACAAGGAGTACCGGTGGGTACTTGGCGGTCTATCTTGTGGAGCATGTGTTTTCACAAACCATTCAACATATTTTGTTATCAGGGGTACCAGACCTTCATTGGACAGTCTCGACATCTCTCTGAACGAGTAACCAAGCACTCGTTTCATATCGTCTTGAGACATCTCCCGTTGAATGTCTTGGAGCAGTTCTTTTTTTGTGTAGCCCCGTATATCTTGGTACATCTGACGAACACGGGCATCGATTGATGGGTCTTGTGGGACAGAGACCCAGGACATCTGATCGCCCTCGTACTCTTTTTGATATCTCTGGTCCCATTTTCGACTTGTCTGATCTCCACAGGTGCGGACCAACTGTCCGATGGTTGTTGAAGGTGTCTGAAATGGGACCATCTGACGCAGACACGAGAAAAAAACATCAATGTCTTCTTCGTTGATCAAATCCTTGTCTGGTAAACCCTCACGAATGGGATTGGTCTGTAGTGTGTCGAGGAGGAAATCAATCTCATTTTTCATCTTGCGTTGAAGATCTTTCTTGGTGTCCTGAGGTCCAACGTTGATAAATATTGGACAAAAAATACCCGTGTAGACCGTTGTGTTAAAAACCGTCGAAAGCGTGTCGCGCTGACGACGACGAGATAGTCTTGACGACGATGTTTGGAGACCGGTTAGCTTTTGCTGCGTGTAGATATTCAACATACTCCCGTCGTTGTCATCGTACCCTCTTGTTGACAGAAGAAATGTCTTGACAATTGGAACGGTCTGGTACCTGAACATGTAGTGTTCAAGCGGTTTTATTGTACACACTTGCCATGACGATTGGTTCTGTGACACCACCCAGTCACCTTTCGTTGTTCGCGAACACTTGTTGACGGGGGTTGATATTTTCAAGGTTTTCAAACGCTCAAGACCGTGGCACTTGAACAACCCCTTTACTTCTTCTTCTTGTTTGAGATTTTCATCATTATCGACTTGCTGTTGTTGCACCTGGTCTTGTCGTAAGCGTTTCATAAATGCAAATGTATTTTTACCGTAGATGCAATAAATTAATTTGTAAACAAATTAATTTATTGCATCTACGGTAAAAATACAGATGCAATGAAACAACGTCAAGAGTACAAAAACAATATCTCCAGAAAAAATACAGCAATCAAATACTGAATTAAGGATCATCACACATATTCAAGCTGGGTTTCTACGGACAATCCGTCAGTATGAAAATAAATTAAAACGGAAACGGACGTGTGGATAAATACAGTTTTGTGAACATTCATTCATAGGTATAAAAATTGAACGGTTTTTGGAAATAGAGTTTGTAAAGATATACATTGGATCTATCCTTATTGTTTCTTGTTCTGACAGATATGAATGATGATTGTGTCATGGTCGTCTTGGAGTTCCTTCCATTGGAGGATGCGCTCCGAACAGCGGAAGTGCTTGACATGACATTACGGTATCTCGCGGCGAGATCATCGATACGTTTTTCCAGTTTTGGTGAATGGGAAGCCTGTTCTACATATATCCCAGATGTTTTTCATTTTAAAAACCTCGTGTTTGATTTCGAGCCAACCTTGGTTCAGAGCGACCATATAAGAAATATGTGGGATGGTAAGAAAGATTGGTGTGGGGACAAAATATCGTTCTTGTTTGTGTGGTATAAATCAGGGATTTTTTTGGCGTCCCTTTTTGCTTTCCGGTTCCAATCATTAGATGTCCGCATGTGCACACACTCACGGTGGATTGCTGGTAGTGCTTCGCTCAATTGTCTCTTTAATCTCATTACACCTAAAAACGTCAAGGATGTCAAAGTTCATTTCCTAAACGGAAGGTTTGGACCGACAAGCCTTTCCACTCCGTGTGATTGGTCTGTTCTCCATCATGTAACAATAGTCGATACGTGTCAGATGGATCCCTCTTGTATAGACTTGTTGCGTACACAAAATCCGGACCTGTCTGTTTCTTTTGTGTTTTAAAAAAGAAATGGATCACATAAAATGTCTTTGAGGATACAATATTTTTCGGACCTTCATTTGGAATTTCTAAAAAAATTAGATTTCCGTGCCCTGAAGAGATCAATACGGGTTCATGCCCCCGTGCTTGTTTTATGTGGAGATATTGGCGACCCTCTTCATTGTTCTTATAAGGATTTCTTACAATATATGAGCGAGAGATTTGAAAAGATTTTTTTACTCAGTGGTAATCACGAATATTATAGTAAGAATATATTATCAACAGAAAACGCTATACGAGATGTTTGCACATCTTTACACAATGTGTCGTACCTACAAAATTCATTTGAGGATTGGCAAGGGTTCCGTTTTGCGGGGACCACGCTTTGGTCTTCCATATCAGATCCTGAGTATGTGACAAATGATTTTCACTATATTGAAGACATGACGGTTGATGTATACAATGACCTCCATATTCAGTCGAAACGGTTTATAGAGGAGACGTTATCAACATCTCCGTCGCCCATTATCATGTTGACACATCACCTTCCATCCCATGGGCTTACAGACCCTTGCTATGCGTCGTTTAGCAACTACCAGCAGTGTTATTCGTCAGACTGTGACTATCTTATCCGCGACCCGATCGTGTGTTGGATATATGGACACACGCACAGGTCTTTTACCGGTCGTTGGAATAATATTCAGATGTGCTGTAATCCTATCGGGTATATCGGTGAAAACCAGACAATAGATCTAAACAAGGTCGTCGTTGTTCCTACGTTAAAAATTGATGAATGACAAAGATTTATTCGTGGTTTTCCATATGACGTCATACTCCTTCATCGCGCGACTTTCTTTTTTGGTAATCAAAAAGAAACGATGGTGTTTTTCTTCTCATGTGCAGGATCAGCCTGCGAGTTGTGAAACATCTAGCGCCGAGCTGACCGGACGCGGAGCGTCCAGGTCTGATCGAATGTCCGAACAGCTCGCCACCGGATACTATTGGGACTATATCGCTCCTCTTGGGCAGCACGTGCTCAAGTATTCAAGCATCCCCGGGACGTATTCTCCACCGGTCTACGATCAGAGTGTGCGGTGGTACCACATGAAACTCCCCGCTCACATCAAGAGCGTTGGTGCACTTGGTTTGGAACAACGCATGCGAGAATTTGGCTTGTCGTACGTGTATTTCCGGACGGACCTCAATGTGTTGGAGATCTGGAGCCGTAGCCTTGAACAGAGCGTCCTTGATCTTACCGTGATGTTTTCACGCCTCCAAAAGACCGGTAGTCATTTAAGGTGAAAGTCCCAACTCCATAAATATGAAGATATGTTTCAAAACCGTGAGTTGGCGAACAATTGGGAGCGGGACCACGTTTTTGGTCACGTGGGTGGTCACCGGAAATGTCCGTTCTGGACTGACCATTGGGCTTATCGACATGGGAGCAAATTTTATTCTCTATTATATCCATGAACACGTGTGGATGGCGTGCACGACAAAGAAAACAATCCACGACGATCTTCGCAAAGAAGATATCACCGAGGACTATAACCTGATTGAATAGACCCCTCATTCCACAACCCATCAATGGCAACGACACTGACTGATTTTATTATATGAGGATTGATGAGTGAGAAATGGGTCAGGGACGAATACCGTAAGATCTTTCCTTCTTGGGCATGGGTTAAATCTGAATTGAGAAATCCGGGTGCTATGCCCCCTGAACACCTGGTTTGTATATGGATATCGCTATCTATGAGCATGAAGCTTATATTTGTATACAAAAAATAAGGAGTGATGGTTGCAAAAGGAATGTCAAAAAGATACAGACGTCTGTCACGGTAACGATCCAAAAGGGTTTTTTTCATGAATAGACTGTGAGATGAATGTGTCTGGTAATGAAGAGATGGTATCTTTTGGTGCGGTCGTATTGGTGCATAGTGTTTCAATTCATCTGTCAGCAGTTTTGCGTGTCGCCGGACAAAGAAAAAAGTGTCATGGATTGATTTTCGACGAAAGTGCCATTTCATTTCAGCTACATGTCGGAATACCGTCGTCATTGTACACTTACAATACATGCAATAAATTAATTTATATCGCAGACGCAACAAAAAAATGATTTTGAAGTGATTATTTTTTAGTACAAGTAGGATCATGAAAAAATCTGTGTCTACCGCATTCCCGATCGCACATAGGGGGTCTGATATCGAACTTGATGAACTGTTCAAGCATGCACGTGAAGATCAGTTAAGAATTTTTGTAAAGAAATGTAAAAACAAACCATCTGATTATCACAAATGGTTACACTATGCATCAGAGAAAGTATTTCAGATGCTCTACCAAGATATACTGTCACGCTGGCATGTCTCCATGCATGATATCGTATGTTCAATCTCCGCAGACACTGCCCCCTCTATTCTTGTTATCGCTCATGAATACATATATAGACACTTTCTTTGTAAAATCTTGGAAGAGGATGATGTGTCGGCATTGAAAAAATGTCTGTCGACAGGTTATCTTTTACAGACATACACTGATAGACATGGTTCTTCTCTCTTGGATATTATACGGAAACATAAACCTTTACAGATATGGAAATATATAGTCACCGAATGTCTTTTTACACTGGTCGTCGACCGAAAAGACATGGATGATGAAATGTGGACTATCTGGACCACACACATAAAACAAACGTATGATGATGATATTTTTCAAATGATTTACAATAATGATCTTGGGGGTGTCAAAACATATATAACACAACGTGGGCAGGTAAACATCCGTAATTTTATGGGTGTTTCTCCGCTTTTTGAAGCGGTACGCCTCCGTAAAGATGACATTGCGGATGTTTTGCGTGACGCCGGTGCCATGTTTTCCTCCTTTTTCGATATTGATCAGCAATACGTCGGATCAATGACAAAGAAATGCTTTTTTGAACGGCTCACTTTTGTTTTGCGTTCACTTGTCCCGCGTCTGTGTTCTATACAAATAGAAACCGCTGTTTTTTTCCATTCTGTCAAACACTCAAACCGCCTATTTTGTTGTTCGGTCAAATATCAGCGCGAACCCTCCGATGAAAACGTATCAGATTTTTCACGTCGTCTTACTCACTACGTCATTGAACAATATCACGACTGTATGGGACCGTTGTGTCGCGAATTTCGTATGCACTCCATACAGGTCCCTGTTTTTTTTCAGAAAGAATTGCTTGGTATTATCTACGCGTTTAGCTACACTCAACCACCCGATACTTCGTCTCATCTACAAAAAACATGTAGCGATATTTTCTTTCAACGTTTCGAACAATTAGAAGGACCATCCTATGAAACGCTTTGGAATGATTTCTTATTGTCGTCCTCTTTTTTTATACAATGGCTCGAAAAAATTATTGTCTATTCCCGTTCCGAACAATCGTGTATTTTCTTTGGACCGGTCTGTCGATTGGTGTCGCTGATCCGGTTTTTAAAAGACAAACTTGCTGCTCATCATAGACGGGATATTGAGCAGATACTGATGACACATGCTGTCACAACTATCCCTTATACTAAACTCTCGAATGAGATCTATACAGTGGTGTATCCGTATCGTGAACATTATGTCAAATCGTTTCTCATGTCCCGTCTTGAAACTGGTTCGATCCGATATACCCTTTGTTCGTCTCCGGTATCTCAAAAAGTAAAGCATCCTTTTTCTCATTTTGATATCTTTGAGGTGTTGGGTGATCACCACGAGCAAAAACTCTGCGGTCCCGAGATCGCTGAACTCAATACTATGCTCGATGATCCTGTCGATTTTTCCCTGGAGACCATCGGGAAGATCAGACGGGTCCTCGGGATGGAAACCTCGTTCAGGACAACACAGGTTATCGGGACCGTTTCAAAATATACCGATCACTATCGTATTTTTATGCCGGTGTGTGAAGTATCCGAGGCGATGGAGGTTGCGTTCCGTATGTACCCGACAGACGATGTGACCAATATCGTATCCCTGTACAAGATCATGGTTGAATGGATACATCCTTTTCTTGATGGGAACGGGCGCACCTTTCGTCTGCTCCTGTCTGTTCTGCTCCGGTCGCGATACTTCAATGTGCTTATAACAAAGGGGGATACCCAGATTACCCAGTGCACGTGATGAATGTATGCGTGTAATGAATGAATTTTTTCATGAAATGAATTTATTGTATCTACGGTAAAAGATGTTTCGTGTATTCATATTTGGTTCTCTGTTGTGGTCGTACGTCTCATCGTTTTCATACGTCGTTGTCCCGGGATTTGGTGGATCTGTTCTCATGCATGGAAAAACTCAAGCATGGCCACCGTCAGGATTGCATTGGAAAGAAAAAATGTTGGATGTCTGGTGCAACGACCGTGAGTGTTGGAGTTCTTATGATCTACGCACCCTGGATGCTGGAAGCATCGACGGTATAAAAATCAACAATGCGTTTACATATCTCTTGACCAAGAATAATTTTTATGGACCCCTGCTTCAGTGTCTCAAAAACCAGAACGCATCGGTCTCGGCGCTTTCATATGATTTTCGCATGATCTTCAATGAAACGACATATCTTGATACGCTGTACACGAATTTTCAAACCTTTCTTCAAAAGACAAACGGTAAACATGTCGTCATCTGTCACAGCCTCGGCGGGCTTTTATTTCATCATTTCTTGACAACAAGGACGACCCCTGAATGGCAAAAACGATACATTACAAAAATATATTTTATAAATACTCCGTTTGGCGGATGCCCTGAAGCTCTGTATGTCCTCTTGAAAAACTCTGTGTCTCAAGCCTCACGACGACAGTTTCCTTTTCTGAATACACACTTCAAGACACTCCATCACTTTGCTGGATTGTACTGGTGTCTTCCTGTCCATTTCAATGAGGCGACTGCTCGTCCCGTGCTCCGGATGAACGGGAAATGGTATACCGACAAGGATATCGTTGACATTTTTGACGACGCAGATCTTCCCATCTCTCGAAACATCTATCTACGGGTCAGACAACATATCTTACGCTTCCGTGAACAACCTGTTCACGTACAATCCTTTATCGTGTATGGGACGGGACAGAACACGACAACCTTTTTAGATGTGGAGAGCAAAACAGCCTTGACGGAAGACGGTGATCGTATTGTTCCAAGACATAGTTTAGAAGCACCTCGATTGTTTTTTCATAGCAACATGACTTTTTTTATTCAGGTCGCGGGTATGGACCACTCGCGTGTTGAAGATTGTCAGGCACTGTTTGAGTACATGGGAAACAATTCACTCCCTTGTTATGATATGATTTTATACAATACAAACACAACGGATCAGAAAATATTTTGATATTCACTCATTTTTTTTTTACTCAATAAAAA
>Ga0194117_10001657_pt1 | contig 25249 bp, 9 predicted proteins | sample TA2MahsurfametaG_FD_160579 | JGI IMG/M metagenome (GOLD analysis project Ga0194117, IMG submission 160579) | Freshwater microbial communities from Lake Tanganyika, Tanzania - TA2015009 Mahale N1 surface | ecosystem: Environmental > Aquatic > Freshwater > Lake | place: Tanzania: Lake Tanganyika...
AAACCAGCAGCAGTTGCACAAGAGGGTTTGGCACATTTTTAAAATTTAGAAAACAATAATTACAATCGGAAAGCAATAAACATAACAAAAGCCTGTTTAAGTTAAGAAAAGTAGAGTGAAGTGTCTTACAATCAGAAGAAAACTTTCCTATTTGGTTTGTTTTTAATGTCCTGAAAAACAAAGATTTGTTCTTTGCTTAGATTCTAAATTTTGATTTTTTATATCTGCAAATCTTAAAAAGTTTCTAGTTCACTCTTAGAGCACCTGCTCCTTGAAGATTTCCTCCTTTTAATCCTATTGAGCAGAATATTCTCTTGGTCTTCAATTAAATTGTGTAATTGCTTGGTTTTGGTAGTTGCTGTTTTTTAACTACTCTGGATTATCACAATGGCCTCCTCTTTGGAATTCACTGAAGCCTACCTCTGTCTTCTTTCGATTTCTTCTTTTTTAAAGCTCAAAGCTGAAGACTTTCCTTGGAGGATGGATTGTACCAACGGCTTGACCTGTAATTTTTGTATTCTTCTTTTGAAGTATTGATACTTTTCACACCCCATACTTTCGTAATACTCAATAGCGTTCTGTATAAAAGAATACTTACAGCATATAGCTCCATGAGTTAAGCTACTGTTTGCATTGAGACAGTTTAGTTTTCGCACTAGATCTCTTTGTCTAATATTTTTGCACCAAGCTGGTGAGGTAGTAGCATATTTGTCTCTTTATTTTCTTTATTAGAGTGATTATTAGTGGTGGCCTTCTGCCAAAGTTAAGAGAAAATTTTTGAAGAACAAAATAGAACTTTATATATTATAATTGGGATCGCCAAATACTTATATAATTACTTATAATCATTTGTAATAAGGTACTTGAATATTTATCCTGAGGAAAGACTAATCTGATAATTGTTATATTTTGAGAAAGTAATTACTATGGCTGTTAATACAATCGTAATTCTTATATATTTACAAAGCACACTATGCAGATCAGAATAGAGAGTAGTGATAAGAAGAGACTTATTTCATAGTCTTCTTAAAAAAAAGAAATAGAAATGGTTTTTATTGATAAAGAATCGTCAAGAGAGTTTGATAAAGTGAAGGAATAAATTATGAAAACTGTCATGAGAAAGTAATCGCATCCGTCGCTCTTCAAAAAAAAATCATCTGCCATTAATATTCAACGAGAAGTCAATGTAAAGGAGTTCAAAACTCATATGTCTGATCATAGTCCTGATGAAAAGAATTCATAAAAGTAAAAGGAAGCATCAGAGAAGGTTTCAATTCTTGAGTCAGAGTAAAAAGTCGTTGAGGAGCATGTAAAAAAAATTCCTTATAAATTTAGTTTTAAGTCTCTGGCGATATAGCTTGTAGTTGCCTACTCAGTTACTATTGCTGTTCTTTACTTTATCACTTTATCATCATCTTTCCCTTTCTTTGAGTTGATTTTGGTAATTGCTTTCACAGTTTCGATAAAACCTTGGAAATCATCAAGTTTGCTTATGCTAGTCGCTTTTGGGATTGTGATAGGCAATTATTTTCTTTCTTTGAGTGTGTTTACATACCCTTCTATAATTATTTGTTACTATGCGGTAATGGTCTTCAACTAAAATTACAAAAGAAAACAGATTTTCGTGCTTGTCTTGATATTTACAATAGTTTTTGGATTTATTGTTATGCCTGCAATTTTCAACTCTTTAAACAATCAAGGAAAATCTGTCATTTATGCCTACATATTTCCAGTTCTCATGCTGATTTTGAGAAAAACTGTTAGCTGCGCTTACTTGTTCATCGATCACACAGCAACTATTTTCCTTCAGCTTCCACTCTTTTTGACTGGTCTTTAATATGGAGTTATTTTGAGTTATGGTCTACAAAGTATTTAATTCTGGTATTTGCTTGTCACATTTAGTCTGCAGATAATTAATGACAGAACTCGCTTTTTGACAAACATTTTGATATCAATAGTGAAAAATTGTAGTAAATCTAAATAGGAGCAAAGTAAAAAAACAGTGTCTAAAGGAAGGGATTATCCTGTCTTACCTGCACATGCAAACGGTTATGCTTGTCTGCATTCTTTTCATCTCTTCCTTTTGGTTTACATTTACTCTAAGGCTGGTCTCTATACAGCTCCTTTCTAAAACAGTACTTTTATGAATACATACTATTTAAATCCGGGATACAAACCTGTGATAGTTTGGCTTCTGAGTAGTATTTACTAAATAATGAGCATTTTGTTGTCAAAGAATAAGAAAAATATAATGTTCTTCGGATTTATTTCAAACAAGTGGTGGAGATGCGTTTTACGAGGATTTTTGCTAAGTTTGGGAATGTGGGCTTTCTATTTGGGTTTAAATTTAGGTTCAAAGACATACTCGCCAACTACTCTAAGCTGATTCTTTATTTTTGCTATCATAATCTAACCAGTAAATATTAAAAATATTAATCATCTTACTAGATAATACAAATAAGCAAATATAAAAGGAAATAAATATCTAAGAATCAATTATTACTCGTAACTTTTAGTTTGAAGTTAGATAAAAGTTATTGTTAATAAGAAGCGATAATATCTTATATAATGAGTGAAAATTAACCTATACCTGCAGAGTACATCTTTCTCACTAAGCTAATAGCTCGGTATCAATAAATATCTTGAATCTTCAAGAGTTCTTATCACCAAACTCAAAGGATTCGAATTTAGGAGATTATTTGAAGGACTAATCCTCTTTTTTTCAATCATAAGTACATTCTTAGTTATCAAGCTGCCTACTTCTTAATTGAAATCACTCATCAACATCCAGACACCTTCGAGAAACTCATCAAAATCAAACTCAATCAATCAAAAACGGTCCCACAGTTGTTTTTCTTTTTCTCACTTTATCTCATTTTTTGCAATCTAGTTGCACGTTTTCTGAAAAATAGAGCTATGGCACCTCCTAAAAAGGTTGATGAATACGAGTAGTTGATCCAAGAATAACCGGAAGTACCTCCTACCCTACCTCCTCTACCCATAGGGTAAAAATACTTACATTAAATTATACGAGACTCTTTAAATACAGCGGTTTACAATTTCCTTTTTCTTGTCTCTATACTTTCGTACGCGTATTTCAATCAACAAAAAAAACCAAGTAAAATTGCTATTAACTAAGATTTGCCTCTTTTGGTCAGTATTGAGAGGATAAACTACCTTTTCATATGGTTTTTAAGTGGAATTTTGTTCAAACTCTTAGGAAACATAGCTTTTAAATTCACCAAAATCAATTAATTCAGAGTTTTAGGGATTGCTTTAAAAACTATAGTAGCATTATTGGCGATCGGTTTGGCTCATGGGCTTAATACATTCATTTTTATTTGATGGCTTTATAGATTATTCTTTTATTCTATGAACAACTTAAAATGATAAGTTTATAAATGAAACAAGTCAGAATCATGAAAAGTCAGTTCAGATAAAGGTTTTGCCCCTGAACACAATGCTCATGAGGAGTCCAGTACTAATAAGTATGAGAGCAATAAGCGAAAAAGAGGATAAAACTTTACGGAAAATTGTGAGATTGGAACTATCCTGAGCCCTACCCAGTACCGATGTCATTAAAAATCCCTAAATAAGAATGTTTTTACATAGAGAGCTGACATATAAAAATTGAATCCTTCTTATCTCTTATAGTTTATGAATATGAGAATGAAAATAACGATTACTATGACATAGATAATGAACATGACTTTGCGATAGAGGATGGGTAGGTTAGGATCTGCCCATTTCATTATTAATATACTAAAATTACAACCCAGTAAAAATACCGGCAGAGTAAAACTATTTGAGTATCCGACCAAACCAGAAAGACCAGTAATCACTGAAAATATTTTCCATCCGATTGTGTCCTATGTGAAGCTACCTAAGCACCAAAGAAGTAGAACACCCAAAACTAGAGACGTTATATCTTGATATACAAAGGGAGATGTGAACAGTCTGTAGAACTAAAAGTGTTTTAGATGTTCAGGTAGCAAGATGAGGGACTATAGTGCAAAGGTAGGTATTTTGAGGAAAGGAGGATAGGATACCACAAACGTAATGTACACGATAACACTGACTGCGATAAGGAAGGTCGTGAAAGATTTGAGTTTATAGTAGGGAGCAAGTAGATTTTTAATCATTTCGAAGAAAGTTTCAGTAGGTTGATGTTACTCGCCGACAAGTTCATGTGGTGAAGTAGTTAGAACAGTCCAGGCATTGATGTCCGACATAATCAAAATGAAATTATAATAATCAATATGTTGAAAACGTATTATAAAACTTGGATCTCAATGCCGGGAAGAGTTGGGTTTAATATAGTGATTTGATGGATGTGGTGGTAAATATATTTTATCAAACTATGTTTATAATTATTGGATAATGTGCTGCTCAGATTAAAGTAAACTTTAAGAAAAATAACCCAGAAATCATTTCAAGGAGAAAATCGAAGCATAACCCATCAAATTCAAGTTGTTATCGATGCTAGGCCTAAAAGAGTACCTGATTGACAAGTACGTCTTCTCTAGATATCCACCAAGTACATTTCATCTTATGAAGACTATGAGTTCTACTAGGATAATGGTCAGACTAAGATTAAAATACAACATGATTACATGTACTCTTAGCACTACAGACAAGAGATAAAACTGATTTAAGATGAGAAGCATAGTATACATGCTATCAGTCTCAATCTGATCAATCGCAAAATGTTTTCAGGAACAGTTATATACTCGCATGGAAACTCTTCTGACCTTTCACAGTCACTTGGCTTCATATCTAAATTTGCAGCTTGTTTTCCTAAATTTGACTATGTTGTTTACGATTATACAGGATATGGTAAGTCCAATATAAAAACAATAACGCAGTAAAGCATTTGTTAAGATTTAGAGATGCTAATTGATCATATGAATGTTTAAAAAAAAGACATTATTTTGTGGGGATTCAGTCTAGGATGCTATCCTACTGTGCGAGTAGCTGCTAAATATGAATTTAAAGGTGTAATTTTACAATCACCACTTTCATCCGTATACTCGCTTTTTACGAAGTAACTTAGTCCTTACTCAACCTTTAAAAACGATTGTTTTAGCATTTTAGAGTATATAGGCAAAATCTAATCATTTCTGCTGATAATCCACAGTAAGCAAGATTAAATTGTGCCTTTTGAACATTCTAGGATATTATTTTAACGACACAAAATGGTGAGTAGTAATCCTTTCTGTTTTTTGGTTGAAGTTACTGCTCTCAAACACAACTACATGCATGAGTTATTAGCAGATAAAGATAGCAATTGTATCAGAGATGTCATGCACTCCTACTTGAAACTGATGGTAGAAAAGAAAAATCTGCCAAAAGGTATGCAATTGCAAATCCAAAAGGGAAAATACCTCAATGATATAGGCAAATTCGATTTAGTGGAGTTTATTGATATGGAGAGTAAGGAGATAAAATAAGACCAAGTTATCAAAGTTAATTAAGTTCGATAATCCATCAACTTCTCAAAAAAGAAGGAGAATGTGGAATTCGAACATGATGATATACCTTCTGAGTAAACAGTCAATTTAAATCATTATCTGCAAGTGAGTTCAATCAAACATAAAAAATATTTCACTTAAAGTCGAGAGGCCAGAGAAGAAACAGAAGTAAGTGATATTTTAGCAGAGAGAGGACTTGAAGAAGCAATATATTAATGATTTGATACTATAATTTTATGAGAATCATACTGCGATAATCTTATGAATCTAAAAACTCTCAAGCTGTATGTAATCTCCAGCTTCTCCTTTGCCTACCAGATCTTCTTTAGTGAAATCAAAGTACCTCTCGCCGAGTATCATGGTGTTAACTCTTGCCTCCAAATTTGAATTGTTTCTAATAACTATCTCATCGTTTCCAAATTTCAACATGCTGCTTTAATAGTAAGTCGATGAAATTTTGGCTCTGGGAGATTTATTCATGATTTTGCGGGTATTTAGATTGTAAGCAAAAGCTTTGGAATCACGACCGATGAAGGTTGAAATGATACCAAAGACTACATTCTTTTTAGTTTTCAAGATGACTGCGAATAAAAATTTGTTTGCAAGTGTGGGTAGGTAAAATGAAAAGTTTTTGAAATTTTAGTCATACTTAAAACTCAACTTAGTAGAAATAAATTCGGCTCCTAAGAACTTGCAGCATTCATCCACTAAAAATGACCGTTATTTGGGTAAATTTTATAGTATTTCCGAGACAGTAAAGGATGTGTTTGAATTAGATGAAGAGCATCCATTCTTTCGGATAAACGAGACTATTCCATGAGTTTCTTTATTTTACAGTTCGCTCCCAGAAACTTCCTCTAAAGCTTGAGAAATTTCTATTAAAGATTGGTCGAAAGATTACTTAAGATTAAGTTCTTTTTATTTCATGTCTTGTTTAAACTTCTCAAGTTCTTTATTACGTAAAGTGATATTGAGTTACAATGTTTTATTTCTTTCCTTTTGCTATTCAAGTTTTTTATTTTAAGCTCTATTGAGTTCTTTTTAGATGTTGATATCTTTGTTGAGACTTTATATATTTTTGTTGAGTTAGCCTATCTTCTGCATTAGTTGCTCAGACTAATTTTTATTTTTTAGCATTTGTATCTAAATCCTTAACTATTTGCTGATTCTTTTTTATTATTAAGTCTAGTTTTTTGATTTTTGAAGTTGCTACTTCATTTATCTTATTTATGACTCTATTGAGGGATTAAGTTCTTGCTTTTTATCTTTCATTTTTTCTTTTTGAATATTGTTTGATTCTGCGTTCAATTTTAGTGTTCTGTTTTAGATTTATATAGAAATCTGCTTTTTATTTAGTAAAGCGAAATTGGATTTGATGATTTTTAGATCTTTGCTTAGACTTTTGTTTGAGTTTTAGGTGGCTTAGATTATTTTTAGTTTTTACTTTATCATATTTTCTTTTTGTCCAATAAGAGATATAATACTGTCAGCTAATGTATTAATTAATAAGCCTAGATGATATTTATTATCAGGCTATTCTTTCATTTTTCTATAATTATCGATGTTTTTCACGTTTTAGACAAGCTTTGCAAGCATAAGCCTATTGCTTTCATTAAGTTGTATAAAGCTAGATGTCGTTTGTTTTGCTTTTTATTCTTATGATTTATTAGCTGCAGCTGTGTCTTTAAGATTTTTAACCAAAAGCTTTAAATGATTTAGTATTTCTTCTGGATCTTCTGTTTTGTTGGAGATCCTTGTTTCTGCATTTAAAATGAGTTTAAATTAGTATATGAAATTCTTATACTTCTTAATTTCTTATTCAAGGCTATTTATTTTGCTTTCGCATAATTATTGTTAATTTTTGGATGCTTCTTGCAGTTGGCTGTAGACTTTCTTTAAATTTTCCTTGTCTTTGTTTCGATCTGTTATATTTTGGTTGAGTTAGTAAATTTTGTTAAAGCATTGACTTTATATTTTTCTTTTTTAAATCTCATAATTTTCTTTCTATTGTTTCTGGAAGTTACTATATGAAATTGCCAAATCATTTAACTTCTTGTCATAGCTTGTTTTGAATTGAGCAATTATTTATTCCTTGCGAATAAGATCTTGCTTTAGTCTTTTGATTTACTATTGTTATTACATAATTTTTTGTTGTAGTTTATTGCTGAGCTTATTTTTCTCTTGAGTCAATTGATCCATTTTGAGTTTTTGTTAATTTTATCTCTTTTAAAGTGCTTCGTTTTATCTTCTTATTTTCTATAAAGTGTTTTTTAATTCTTTTTGAGAATCTATCATCTTATTAAGTTATAATTCATTCTTCTATTTATACTCCTTGAATATTTTTATCTGTTGTTGGAATTACTCAGCTTACCTTTTCTGACTTTACTCTAATCTTTTATTTTATCTGTGCACTGACTCTTTGAGATATTAATATTGTTTGTCAAGCTAGGCATTTTTATTTCGGTACTCCACTTATCTTGAATTATCTTTAGCATTGATGGTGGCTAGATATATCTCTGAATTTCTGAGTTTATCTTCGAGTGTTTTATTTTTATTTTCTGCAAATTACAACTTTTGTTTCAACGTGGTAATTTCAGATGATTATGAAATCATCTTCTTTTAGATTGTGAGATTTTAATCATTATTTTGCCTAGACAATTGCATTCTGTCGAATATTTACTGATTGTAAGTTTAGATTGCATGATTGGAATCTGTGAACAATTTACGGATTTATTCAAATGACTCCTCCCTTCTCCTCTCAGTCTATTTTATTTCTTCCACCTTCTTTTAGATTTACTTTTCTCTATTGCACATTTATCTGACTATTTATCCTTTTTCCACTGACTTTTTATTTTCCAAATTTTATAAATCCTACATATGTTTCTTTAACATCTTTTCCTTTTATACTTGCTTATCCTTTAATTGTTGTTCTAGATTTTTTATAGTTTTTTCTTTTTCCGAAAGCTTTGCATAGCAGATATATGCTTTCACTTCTTAAATTACATGGTTTTAAGGCATATTTTAAGAATTAGGTTATGCTTGTAAAGATTATTACCCTTTATTTTAAGTACGTATATTTTTAATCTCTTAAGGATCTGAATCCATAGGTGTGCAAGTATAAATATAAGTATAATCAAAATATAAAAACTCTTAAAAATAAATACAAATACTTTTTTTTTAATTAAATTATTCTGATGGGGATTGCTAACAACAAAAGTATAAAAAATCCATAAGAGCTCTTAAAATGTTCAAGAATATAATATATAAATTACAGTATGCACTATAAATAAAAAAATGCACAGAGTGGGATTTGAACCCACGCGTATTGCTACATCGCATCTTGAGTGCGACTCCTTAGACCGCTCGGACATCTGTGCTCGGTATTATTTTATACTCCTCTCCTCTTTAATACTGAATTTGTATAAGAGATCATTTATTTGAATCAATTTCTATTCCCAAATGGATATCATAACCATGTTATTTTAATGAGTTGTAACAGAAAAAAATATTCGTTAGATTTTCCTTTTTGGGATGGCATAAACTAAGTAATATAATTTAATAGTTGGCGATTGATAATACCCTGGGTTATGCCTGATTATAGTGACTTTCAGACTATCAGAGTTGATAACTCATCTTTGCTCATGGAATAGATTTATAGAATGAAAGCAAAGCATACTAAGCCGAAATCGTTTCCAAAAAGATTTTCAGATCCAGTCCAAACTCAAATATATGTTCATCAATTGGGCGAAGGTGAAGGATTACCGCCAATAAAAGACTCTTATTCTTTTAGTGTATAAAAAGGAAATAAAAATCAAAAATCTTAGAGAGGTCGCAACCGAACATAAATAAAATCGAAAAGATGTGAAACTATTCCTTATGATTTAGAGTGTGCTAACAAATTCCCTATCCAAAACACAGGGAGAAACGTATTTACTGAAAGAGCAGTTTTGAAAGGGAAGAAGTTTGTTGAAATTGACATGCTTACACTAAATACACACTATGCGAAAACGAAAGAAGTTGGGATTAAATAAAAAATTGTTGCATAGGAAATCAAGTATAGTGATATGATTTCGATTCCTAGTAAAAATCAGATTGCAGATTTCATTAAATCCTACAAAGTGAAAAACTAAGCAATTAATGTTGACGAACTAGTTAAGAGTCCTTATTTTGGTGTACAGTTTAAGGAGAGGGTTTCACTCTATTTTGGACACATAAGAGATGGAATTATTGATGGAAAAGGTGTTATGATCTCAAAAAATTGGATTTTTGAAGGAGATTGGTGTAGTGATTAGAGACTCCAAGGCGTTGAAATCACAGAAAAAGGAATCTATAAAGGCAAGTTTGTCAACAACTAAAGAACAAAAGTGGGCGAGTTTTTTTGGAAGAATGGGGAGTACTATTCAGGCTAATGGATGAGGAATAAAAAACATGGGACCGGGGTTTGGAAATCTATATAAGGAGATGTGTATATGGGTCAATGGAACAAAGGAAAAGTAGAAGGATATGGCATTCATCTCACTAAAACAGGTCAGAAATACGAAGGTTATTTTCATAATTTTCTCAAACATGGGCAAGGTAAAGAATTTTTTCCGAATGGAGACTATTTCGAAGGGATTTTTAAATAAGGAAAACCATAAGGATTTGGCTTACATAAATGGAAAAATGGAATTACTTATTAAGGATAATTCAAAGAAGGCTTTAGAGATGGGAAAGGCAAGATAAAAAAATAAGGCATATAGTATTAGGGGACTTTTCATCGTTAAAAAGCTCATGGTTAAGGTCGTCTCACTGTTTTCAATGGAGTCAACTATATAGGTGAATTCAAAAATGGTTAAAAGTAAGGCAAAGGAATAGCGAAATAAAAGCGAAAAGTGTACGTGGGCATTTGGAAAAATAATCAATTTATTTAAAAAATAGAGTGACTTCCATATTGATATCTATCTTTCTGCTATAAGATTGTAGTTTCAGGTTATATGTTTTTTTATAGATTTTATTTAATATAAAATTTTTAGTTTTTTTTTTCTAATTTTTTACCCTAAATATAAATGACCTTTGAAATAGTTCTTCAGGTAAACTATGCTCTTACGAATTCCCATTAAAAAAAGATGGAATGATCATTAATGGATTGTTGATTGTATTATTCATATTCTTCAATTTTAGATTTAGTGGATTACCCTCTCAGTTTCTTTTTGAAAGCAATTTGCCTCTGTTATTCTGGAAACTACTCTCTTTTTAGAATAATTCTCTTTGAATTATCTTCTTCTTCACAGATTTACATTCTATAATCCATCTTTTACATGAAGATTACTTTGGTATTTTTCTATGCTGTTTTGTATGTGGATCTATCACTTCCTCAGTACTTACTCTCTTTCTTCTTGGTTTAATCATTGAATATTGTTATGAAACAGCTAATAATAAAGTATCCGTCGATAAAATTTAACAAGCCAGAAAAATAGGAATATTATAAAAAGATGGTTAAATAGCAGATTATTGAGTCGATCATATTTATTATAAAAATAAGTATTAAATCCCAGATGAAAATATAATTGAGCTTCCGTTTGTAGTAGTTGAAAAGCACTCGAAAAGATGTCATATTGATATTATATTAAAATGGCTTCGGTGTTACTCATATTGAAATCAAAATATATGCATGTAAATATGAAGGATTAAACATTATATTAAATCATCAACTCTCGTTATCAACCTTGTTTTTGTATATTTTTATCTTCTTCAAATTTTTGAGTTGAGGCCCTCTTTACACTTTGCTGATTTTTTGTTAAAGCAGCGAAAATAGCTCTTTTTGTTTATAAAAGGAAGCTTTATTGCAGTTAAGATAAGGAGAAAGTTTACATATCTCCAAAGTTCGTCTTTATTAAGCCGAGTTATCAGTTTTGATGTTCCTTTCTTTGCTTCTTCTTTCAACTCTCTCTAACATATTCACTCTCAATGATTTGAATATTTAATGTGATTTTTAATCAGACCTTTCTTTCTTGGTTCTGAAGGGACTGCGTAATATGTTTTTTTCATTGTTTTATTTGGTATCTTCTTAGAATTATTTTATCAGTTTTTTTATTTTTTCATTTTGATGAGAAGATAGGAGACTATTTTTGAAGTACAATTTTCTAATACATTATTTGCTTTTTGCGTCTTGAAAGACTAAATTAGTAAACTAAACTTAATCCTAACCGAGTTAGGAAGTATCAAAATTGTACTCCAAAAGGTTAGGTAGGTACGGAACTTGAATTTATTTGTTCAGAATAGCTGAACTTTTGACCTTACCTACCCACGGATGAAACAGAATCTATTTAACTCCTATATAGGATCCAAGTCTTTGTTTCTCTTATTTTTTCAACAATTTCGATAAGAAATCTTTGATTTAAGATGAGAGTTAGATATGAGCAGGAAAGGTCAACTCTTTACAAATTATAGATTATTGCAACTCATCATGATTTTTTGTATAGAAAGGAGGTAGTCCAGTTACAAGCTAGTATAATAACGCACCTAAAGAGTAGTAATCAATTCCAAAAGAATGACCTGATCTTAGTATCATTTCTGGAGCCATATACTCAGCGGATCCACAGTAAGAAAATGTTTTAGTTCTAGAATTTATTTTTTTGGCAAGACCGAAATCAACAATTTTACAGTTACCATCATGATCTAGGAGAATATTTTCAGGTTTAAGATCTCTATAAAGAATAGATTTAGAATGCAAATACTAAATTCCATATAAAATTTGCAGAAAATAAAATTTAGCCATGTCTTAATCCATTCTTTTGAATCTTTTGAGGAGAAAGAAGAGCTAGCCTCCGGGGCAATCTAAGTGATCAAAATCGTACATTAGAAGACCATACAATAGAAATTTTTAGTTTAAAACGCATGCATTAATTTAATTAGAAAAGGATGATTCAATTACTGTCCAACTCCAATTTCATTTTTTATAGACTCGTATTTTTCTTTATCTTCCTACACATCTCCTTCAATTGATCTTTTTCTTATAAACTTTATTGCATAAAAACGCCCATTTTCATAGCTGCGAGCTAGGTATACTTTACTGAAACCCCCGATTGCCAAACAGTTGTAGAGCTTATAATTGAGTTACTCTTATTAGCTAGATTTTTTAAAGAAAGGATGGAAAAATTTTGTTTTCTCAATTACTCCATTTTACAAACTAAGTCTATAGTCAAAGTTGATATCACCGTCTACTGATTAAAATCCAACTACACTTGAAAGTATCTTTTACACTCTCTAAGGATATTTGTGACAGTCTTCATACAGATGCTTTTGCAATTAGGAATAGAGTATCTGGTTGAGTTCTTGGAAAGGTGTTTTATTTTTGACTTGAAATTGTATCTTTTTCTTTCTGAAAATAATGTAGACATTGATTTCTTAAGAATTTGCATTTTCTAAAATGTTGTTTTGTTCCTTCGGACTACTTTTAAAGAATCTAGTATGTAAGCTTTGTGATGGTCTTAGAGTGTTTTTAAAGTGCTTGATTTTTGTAATGGTGTTTACGAGTTTCATGTTTGGTCTTGATTATATGCTTAATTCTACGAACAGAACTTTATTATAGAAATCAAATTATGGTTGTTAATATATCAAAATAATAAACATTCAAATAAATCACTTTTTTTTAATATTATGTTTAGATATACTTCAATATTTACGAATTCTTCAGAGTTTTTTGTTTTGATTTTATGATTTTGATTAACTTTTCTATGCTTTATATTTTCTCACACTTCCCGAGGTCAAATCTTATGGTTTATAAAAGGATTTTTTTTGTATTAGAATTTGATAATCTGCTTCATAAATTACCTCAATATCTTATCTTCAGCTGCATAAAATTACACTTTATTCTTTGAATTTTTTGAATAAGGATGAACATGCTTTAGCCTTTTTTATCTAGGAATGTATTCAAGTTCAGTTCCATTTGGTAAAATAAGCTAATTTTCATTAAATGAAGTGCCTTTAATAAACAAAAAAAGATTGATCCTGACAAATAGTCTGTAAGATTCAAACTTAATAAATGAAAATCTTATAATTTTAAGTCATGGAGATTGTGAAATATGTTTGAGTATTGAAAACGATAAAAAGTAAAAAGCGAACGTGTAGTTTTTCCGTTATAAGTTTAATTCGAACTAAGATGAAAAAGTTTAAAAAAGGAAATATTAAATATAAAGGTCATTTAAATCCATCAATTTGATTTTCATACCTTGATCAACATTTTTATCAAAAAACTCAAAAATTGAACTTCATTTGCAATTAATTTGAGTTGACCATAAATTGCTAAAGCATTCTAATTTTAAATGCAATAAAATAAAAGGATAGAAAAATCAATTAAGTGATAAAATCAAATAAGCGAAGACTGGATGCTTGGAGAGTGATGATTTTTGTTGTAGCAATCCATAAGGCAAATTTGCTCCTCCTTATCTAGCTGCCAACCACTCTTTAAGCATTTGTTGAAACATTTTTTGTTGATTTGGTAGGGTAGTTGGTCCTTCTAAAGATTGGAACTGATGTATTATTGATAGTTAGTGTGGTGAGTATTAATCTCTGCAATATTATAGTTTCTGGGCATAATTACTTTTTAACTTTTAAATTATAAGAAAAAATTACAAGAATAATAGTTAAATACTCTCTCTAAAAAATTGGGTGTTTATAAAGATAGAGTAATTGAATCAGGGTATTTCATTTGTTGGTGTCGCTCTCCTTTTTAAAAAGAGGGAACTTGTTGGAAAATGTAACGATTTATATTTTTTATAAGTCATGGCTTACTTTATTGGTTTCCGATTGCTCTTTTTACTATTTTTATCTTGTTTTGTCTTCAGAAAAAATCTTCCTTCTCACAATGTTATTGCTCTTTTTGAATTTCGTGAGGTCATTCTCTAAAATTTTAGGAGTCCTATAATGCTTAGTACTGCTGTAATGAGAGATTTCTTAGCAAAACTAATTTTTGTATTACTTTGGTTCGATTTAGATTTTACAGTCTCCAAACATTTTGCTAGCAAACTTACGGGTAATACCTCCATTACAGTTCCAATTAGAGTTAGGCTTAAGGATGTCAAGCTAAATTTTAATAGAATTACAATCGAATTTAACATAACTTCTTTCTTTTTGCCTTTGACTGGTAGTTGTTTTGACTATTTGTAAATTTATTTCTACATCTCTTTATTTTAAAAGTTGAGCTAGGGTAGTTTCTTGTGAAAAATAGACTTCTTCTGTTGGACAGGTTCTTCTTTTTCGTATTAACTTTCCTTTTTTTAGTAAAATTCATTTTTATACTCGAGCGGGTCTACTTTGTCAATCTATTGTCCTAGACTGAAGCGTATATTTTTGATTTTCATTCTACGTTTATTTTCGTAAAATTTGTTCTAAAAAGTATCAATAATCCTCGGTTCTGTCTTGATTCTGGTGTTTCTAGTCGGCAAAAACATCGCTGTCGTTAGTTGCAAACTTATATAATAATAAATCTTTATAAAATCTGGATAAAGCTTCATAAAGCCAAAGCTCATCAATCACACTAAATGCTGCATAAAGTTCCAATGATCATGCAGGATTGATTTTATATGTTGCCCTCTGCATGCCAATTTTTTTTTGTTATGAGGATCAGTGTAAATACGACAGTCAGAGAACACTATGTTTTTGCCGATTTTGGTTATCTAAGTATCTATTTAGACCTCTTCTTACAACTTTATAACATTCAAAAACTAGGTAGTCAAAGAGATTGATATAGTTCTGTGAGGGGTCATTCTTAACATCCCGATGGTGGTGATTACATCTATCATTGTTGCTATTGCTCCGCCATGTACTGTCTCTTGTATGTTCTTTTGATGATTTAAGAAACGATAATTATATGATGCAAGTTTTGGTTAGTTTTCATATCTATCAAGAGCTACAAGTCTTTTGCCGAAATCTTGTCCAAAGCCTCCTATGAGATGAGGATTAGAGTTATAGAGTTAAAGTACCTCTCTAGCTGTAAGTATCCTTTTCATGTGATGATTTATTCAATATGATAGATAGTTTAATACATATGCAGTTATTGAAATCACTCTGCTTTATAGTTGATTAAGTTGATTCCATTTATATTACTTAGGTTCGATCTTTCGATGTTTTGCTTGGGTCGAAACCATTCCAGTCTAGTTTTGATTGGATTTTTTTAAACGAATGATGAACGTTTAATAAGGGGATAAAAGTTGCATTGGGATGCAAAAGGAGAACTACTTTTTTGTAAATTGGGTTGGATATTCTAGATTTTCCGTAGTTTCAGTAGAGCCTTTTATTTGATTCGATTTTTATTTTTAAGCATAGACTTGAAGTAGTATTGCTATTACTATTACTATCTGACTTTCCGAAGTTTTGCATCTTCTCTTTTGTATATAAGAAGGTCAATCAAAGGTAAATTTACATTATAAGCATCTTTTGTATATTTTTAGTGCTTATTTCTGCATAAAGTTGTATCTTTTTAGTTGGCGAGTGGAAAATCAATTTGTTTTCTCATATAGTCATTGATTCTATGTCATCATAAATTTACTCATCAAACACGTTTGAGATAAAGCTAGATCTTATCTTTTCTTCTGTTTATCTCTAATTTATATTCTACTTTATTTTTTTCATATTGATACCCTATAAAAAACTATGATGCTCGCCTAGATTTTAATACCAAATCTTGATCTTGTGAGGCAGATCAGATTCCCTTATCTACCATTCCTCCATCACTGCGATAATCAGAAGCTAGCGATAAATCAGCCTCATACATGCAAGTTTTGTTTTGCCATAACAGTTGATATCCTTTGCCAGACTCTTCAAGTTTTATTTTTAATGTGTTTAAGTGTTGTATTTTTGAATTATATCGACAAGTTCGGTATAAGATTTGTCTTGTTGGTAATGAGGAGATTTGACTAAATAGCTGAGCTCAAAGATCTCTCGATATTAGGGTACAAAGAGTTTTTTGAGTTAATTGGTCCTGTTAATATTTTTAGAGTCATCGATGATATTTTTGAGAGAAGGCTGGCTGGGTAATCGATGAGAGGTCTTCACTTTTTTAAGCATCTTATTCTTCTATTTTATTTAGAATTAATCAAATAGAGTAGTTTATCCCGAATTCAACCAAATCAGTTAAATCCAAAAATACAAAATTTGCTTTGAAATCATCTTTATCTTTAACTGTCCATTACATAACATTTATAAACTATTATAATTTGCATGGAACAACAACTACTCTAAAACATCATAGACATTAGTACTCTTGCTTATATTCAGCTCCCGCCACCATGGAGGATCTTCTCGCCAAAATACAGGCTCTATTAGCTTCGAACTCGATCGAAGATGAGGTTGTTTTGTCTAACATCATAAAGTCTTTGTTTTATGGTTTATGGAATTTCGATAAAATGATAAACCAGCATAACCTGAGTACTAAAATATCTTAGTTACTGCTAAAAATACCCAAAAAGAATGCTGTATTATTTTTCAAACAGTTTTTGGGATATCTGGATTAAAAATGGAATTACATCGATCATCACAGAATTAATAAATTTATGCAACTTGTGAGGTATCTTTTGGCAGCTGCTTTCAAACTTAGCGAGAAACTTAAGACTAATAAAAAGAATATTGATTAAATACTTCTGGAAAAGATATTCAACAAACACTAACGTAAGATTTAGTTTATGCAGAACATGGGCTAGCCCAACATATTACTGACATCTATTTTTAGATTTGTTAGCAGGTTTTACCTGAAGGAGCCACATTAAACGAGCTAGAAATGTTTTAACATCTTTTGCTTGCACATTAAAATTAAACATTTAGGCTTTATATTGGAGAACATATTTATGAGAGTTACAAGAAAAAAATATTCGCAAAGTACGATCCTTAAACTGAGATAGAAAAGATTGAGTAAGAAATAGTTAAATTCTCCAACCATTTCTTGGAACTAGCCAAAAAATAATAAAAGGATAGCAATAGAAAAACTCTATACAATCTCATAGGCTTCGCTAAGTCGACACAGCTTTCCTTTGCTCAATATCTCAATGAGTATAAATGGTTTTATTTAGAAAAAGGTAGAAAGCTTTGGCTGAGCAGTAGAAAAAGAAGAAGAAACTCAGCAAATTCAAGAAAGAGGAAATAAAGGCTGAGAAGATGAAGAGGAAGCAACAGAAGAAAGCAAAAAAGATAAATAAAATAATGAGTGTGCGTAAGTTCGAAGATAAAAATAGAATGAAAAAAGGAATCTAATAACTTTGATAGACTATGTATTTATGTTGTAAGATTGTCGAACAATAAATAAGCAAATAATCATTTGACCTTAATTCTTTGCGATACTATCTTTTTAGTGAAATAGTTTAATATTTTACTTATGGAGTATTTTTACTTCTCCTGCTGCTGTTAAGGATTTTATGATTTACTAAGAGTCTTGGAATCAAGTTCTTTGTGATTTGGCCTCACTATTAAGCTTTGAGTGAGAGTATTCTTTTTGCTCTTGTTTTTAAAATCAGTTTTTTTAAGTTTCTTTTGTTAGATTATAGGCTTTTTGATGTTTTCCTAGTTCTTCTTTGCTTGTTTCTTCTTGCTGATTTACTTCTATAAGAACTAAATTTTAGGTGCATTTTTCAACAAATCGCATTGGAGCGAGACAGTTTTAGTATTTTTTACGAGTGTAGATTGTAATTTATATTTTTTATTATCAATTTATGACTCAGGAATATGATATTCTGTCTTACATTTGTGTTATATTTCATCAATTTTAGATTGCTTCCTTTTGAAAGGACTATCTCCAACAGCTTTCTGTTCAATATTATTTTTCTCAATGATACTGTTCCCATTGAAACTTTGATTTTAAGTATTTGATAAATCTCTGAAATTATCTTCAGAAACTAGTTATTTAATATTTAAATGTTTTCTGTCTGTACTAAAACTTTCATCGAAGTTGGAAAAGCATTCTAAGTCTCCATTTAAAAACTAGGCATGCGATTTTGTTGTATAGATTTAGTCCCTATAACTGTTGTTTAAATCTGATTTGGAAGAAATCATTGAAGATTCTCTGTAACTTAAAGCGTCCTTTACTGCTATTTCAGCTAGCTAGACTTCCATCTTTACTAATTGATGTTCCTATAGTAATTAGGAGAGCTTTTGTTCGAGTTCTCTTTTTTCATCTTTCAAAATTGATATTTAATTTTCCTTTTCTAGCAGATTTTTGTTGTATTACTAAAGCAAGTTAACTTTGAGTTCAGTTTCAGTTTGCTATCTGGGATTCACCTCACTTTTTTATTCTGTGACCTGTAAATCTGAGAAATAACCATTTCCAACAAAGTTGAAGCAACTCTGACTCCTATATAGCTCTTATATTTTTTATTTTTAGCCTGAAATAGATTATATGTGGGTTTCAGCCTATTGAATTTTATGTTTGATTATTTCGTTTTATTCCTACATCCCAGATTTCTTACACCAAGTTACTCAATGTGTTTATGAAGTGAATCAATTACTATTTCTGCGTTACTTAGTTTATCTTCCTGATCGTTTTTCTTACTCCATAAAAACTAAACTGTTGACATCATAGTCACTAAATTGAAAAGAAATTACGTGAGAAGTGGCAGAGGTTATCAATTATCTTTTGCTTTTTTCCGACCTCTTCGATCACGAGGGTATAGAGTTCTATGTTAAAGAATGGAATACTCATGATACTGGTGTTTTAGACATCGACAATTTAGTGTAGGACTTGATCAATATTTTTGGTGTTTTCTTGTAGTATATTTTGGATCATCAAGTTGAGGTCTTCAATTTGTTCGGGATTGATGATGGGTACATTCATATCCATTAATCTATAAATTGTCAGCCGATAATTATATCGAATACTACTTATTCTATACAATTAAAGTCATCAACTTTTTCGGTAACTATTCATTTTATGTTGGAAACTTTGATGCAATCAGCTCGAAATTTATCGTAAAGTAACTCTAGTTGAAAGTGTTGAGATTTTCAATGATTATTTTGATTAGTTGGAATTTATAATATTAAAGTTGAAATGATGAAGATGTCACGGGCGGACAGAGTTATGCTGATTCGTGGTACACCCCTGATTTACAACTTTAAAATATACTGTTAATCGACCACTCTCTAACATATTGTACATCTATATGGGTATAACACACTTCATCTTTATCTTTATTAACCTCCAATAATTGAATATCAAATGAGAGAGAAAGAAATCTCTAAACGTAATTTGCTTTGATTTGTCAAATAGACCAAAAAAGCTATTTCTAAATATAGCTAGAAAGTATTCTTAAGAATGATACAAATATTGAATAGTTGGCTAAATATTATTTAAAAAAATACAATCATTTCATGAGCTTTTACAACTTACTCTAATCTTACCTTAGGTATTTTAGTATGAATTAATGCCTTAGGACTTATTGAATTCCAAATCTTTTTTAGGCATCTATGTTTAGCATTCCTATCAAAAAATCTTTAGCTTCCTAACTTAAAACAACATTCTCTGCAAATTTAATCTAAGAAAGTTATGGTGCCATTTCTTTTCTAGCTATTTTTATAATATCTTTCTAAAATGGAGAGGCTCCAGTCAGCATTTCATAAGCCATCACACCAAGACTCCAGACATCAATTTTCTAGTTATATGCTTACTGTTTAAGCTGCTAAGGACTTAAATAAGCGAGACTACCGATTTGAGTGCTTCTATTTGTACTTGTGTATATTGAACACCCAAAATCTCCTATTTTTGCATAATCCTAAGTAAAAATATTTTTTTACTTCATTTAAAAAGATATTCTAAGGCTTAATGTCTCGATGAATAACATTTTACGTATGCATATATTTGAGACCAAGTGAAATTTGTCTGATATAAGTTGACACTTGATTCTAAGGGATTTTTCTTTTTTTGTTGGCTTGCATCATTGACCCATCTGGAAGTAGCTCGAGAATGATGTAGATGTAATCTTAGTCGCAGAAAAAACCGTAGAGAGAGGTCAGATGTCTATGATGGAGATAAGCTTGTATTTTTATTTATCTAAAGAGCTGCTATTAGAGTTTATGTTCGATTAGTCTCTTCTTTGATAGTTTTTTGATAACACAAATGAATCCTGTTACTTTTTCTTGGGCAACAAAAACATCCCCAAAGGCTCCTTTTCCTAACTTATCTAATAAATCAAAATCACTTAATTAAAATTGTTTTTGGGGAAGCTATGTTTTTTCCTTTTTGATATTGTTTAAAAGTTATAATTTTTTCTACTTTTTAATCTAACCAATGCTATTCTTATGAGCTGATTCATGTTACTCTTTTGAAGTTGTTTGGAAGATGTGAAAGATAGGAGGGTTATGTTGATGTTGATATGATGGAGAGTGTGAAATTGGCCATAAGTTAGCTTGTGTCATATTTTTTTTTATAGTTAGATTATCCCTATCTTAAAATTCTTTTTTTGGATACTGTTTTTAAGCAATAAATATATTCTGAAAAGAGTTTGAAGTACTTTCTAGCTATTTGTAATCAATTTCCTTACTATCAATATCGAAAGATTAATTCTTATACTGTAAATTGTGAGTTATCGATACATCATGCACTAGATTATTTTCTTTTCGTCTAACCATATAACGTTCAGTTTTTATTTGGCGAGGTCTTTAGTATTGGATATGGTTTAAAGGAATACTGAGTTCATTCATCTTTTCGAAGTTTGGTATACTATTAGGTTTAGCTGTTGGTTTAGGATACGAATCAATCTAACTTTAAACCATACATTTCACTTTTATGTTTAATTACTCACTAGTAGGAAAAATAAGTGATTTAATCACTGCTTTTTTGTTATTGGAATTTGGGCAACTATTTATAAAGATTTCTTTGATGCTACCTCCTTCTCTCTACTTATTATTGCTAAGAACTAACTACTGCCTTTTAGATTGTTAAAAAACTCCGTCAATCTTCTTGCTAGACTCATATCGAATGTATTTTTGGGATGGTATTAATTGGGGTGGACATGAAGGTGCTAAAATGTGGTTTTGAAGAGGAGGACGTACATTTGATGTACTCAAAGGTCTTGTTTGATAATTAAAAGTGGGATTAACATGATGATGATTCAAAGTCCTTTCGAATTGTTGTGGGATATGTTGATGCTGGATGATGTTTAAACCTGAAGAATTGTTATTCTGTTTGTAAATGGGTGGATTTATCGTTATTTTTGTGTGGAATGGTGGCTGTGGGTACATTTAAGATAAATATAATACTGTTTAAATGTTGTTTAATAACAGGAGTAATTCAAAGTTAAGTTTAAGTTTTTTTTTTAATAAAGAGGGGAAACAATAAAATAATCTATATTTGTATAAAAATCATATAAATACTCAACTAAAACGACCGAATCCAGGGTTTGTTTTATTTTGATTTATGTAACTTATGGGCATATTTGATTGTGGCATTTACATTTGGCCTTGGCCGTGATGACTTTGCATTTCTGGCATTCCACTCTTTATTTACATATTGGTAAGACTTTTGTTGACATTATTAAAGGGGTTCATTTGATTTAAGGGTCGATAAAATCCAAACTGATTAGGATTAGTATTGGGAGGGATATTTGAAGCTATATTACGATTCCCATGCAAAGGAGAAAAGCTCTTCATATCTTTTGATGTATCATTATTGGTTGAAGGCATTCCTACCCCCATTTTTTGGTTATATTTTGGTACATAAAATGGAGGATAAGTCTGTTTATGAGCTTATTTTGTTTGATACTTATCTAAAATTTTCTGTAGTTAAGTCATTTTTTTGGGATTACAACTTTAGTTTAGATACTGCAATGTCGGAGAAATATTTTTGAATTCTTCAGTATTTGTAGTTGATTTAGTTGTAAGTTACTAGTATTTATCATCTCCTTTGAAAAAAGGTTGATCTAGAATCTAATGGATAGTTGGCCTTTTATTGGGGGTCACTCTTAAAATTGTTTTTACAAGATTTATGTCCTATACTTCTGAATTATTATATATCTACCAAAACGGTCACAAAAATAGATCTTCTTTTTCATTTGTTAAAGAACCTATTATGGTTTGTCTCCTCTGAAAGGTGCATGGCCTGATATAAGTTCGAAAAGTAGAATACCTAGAGCCCAAATGTCGATCTTATAGTCATATGGTCTATTTTGTATCATTTAGGGTGACATGTACTAGTAAGTACCGCAGAGTGTCTTGCGTTCTCCTAGAATGGCTGCAAACCCAAAATCGCAAAGTTTGGCTTAATCATTTTTAGTCAGTAAAACATTTTCAGGCTGAATCTAACCATACATACCTTGATGTCACGATGCATGATATTTTGACTATGCAGATAAGCTACAGCTTCGCATATGTCTCTGAAATACTTTTTGATTTGTGTTTTAGAGATGGTCTCCATTTTGATTTTGTCAAAAAGAGTTCCTCCTTCTGCATATTATAAAATCATGTAGGTTATTTCTCGTTCATTGTGAATGTGGACGTCTATAAGTTTGATTATTTTGGAATGGGATAACCCATAGTGCATCATAACTTAGTTTTTTGCAATTTTGTTTATCTTAGTAGATGTTGACATACCACTTTAACTGCCACAATTTAATTACGTTCTAGGTCTTTTGCTAGCTTTACTTGCCCATAAGAACCGAAACCTATTGTCACATGGTTGTTCTGATAACCTTTCAGGATTTAAAAGCGGCCCTTTAGAATCATAATAAATTATTATTAAGCCAAAAGAACATACCTAAATTATGGGAAACTATCTAAGCTATAGGACACTTGTGATCAACAAAGGAAGAGAAAGGAAATTATTTAAAACAAAAATACACTTTCATTTCAACCTAAAGAATGATAATTCATTTATAATTATCGTTATTCTAAATAAAATCTACAGCAAAACAATCACCACTCATCAATGCATGGTAAGATAGGGCTAATGAGTCTATGGCTTAGTTAGAACTATTAACTTAACTTAATTAAATTATTATTTTTGTATTATATTCTTTGTTTAATTACAATATGCGCATCGAAAAGAGAAGCATCAGAAAAGCATGGGGATAAGGTTATGTCACTTTAGTTCCAAGTGATGATTAAGATCTATGGCATATCTACAACCTCATTCAAAAAGGTGACCACATCAGAATGAAAACTAGAAGAAAAATTATTGACGATACTAACGTTACAGGATTGAAAAAAATACGAACAAGACTTCTTACGCTCACTTTGCTAATCGTGGATATCAATTACTTCGCGAAAGAAGACAGACTGTGTATAGCAATCAAAGGCAGGAATTCAAAGGAAAACGATTTCTTGAAAATCGGTCAATTCCACACCTTTTAAATTGAACTAGAAACGAAAATAACAATCTTTAAAGACTAGTGGCCGACTTACTAAATAAATCTAATAAGAGAGTTGGGAAAGGAGTAACATGGTTTGTAAATTGCCGCCATGGTGATGGAATAAGGTGTCGCTCATTTATGTTATGTGAAACAATCAATCACATTGTTGAAAAAGAAGATCTAGAAGAATATTTCTAAGAAAAGTAGTGGAGAGGAAATATACCGTAAATCTTTGAATAAATTTTTAAATGAATGCTTTATGGCTATACGAACTTTGGATTTCGAACGAATCAAATGTTTTGTAATCGCAAGTCCAGGTTTCATCAATGATCAGCTTCTTAGATATATCAAAACGTAGTTTGAAAAGGAAGGAGATAAAGTAAAACAAAAATGGATTGATAAAATCATATTAGCCAAGTGTTCGAATGGATATCTTGCTAGCTTGAATGAAGTCTTAGCTGAACCTGCCATTATAAGCAAAATGGAAAATACAAAAGCTATTAGTCAACAAAAAGTACTTGAAGAATTTTATTCTGTTATGCAAAAGAATGAAAATAGAGTTGCTTATGGAGAGAAAGAGGTAGTTAGATGTGTGCAGATGTAAGCAGTTCAGAAACTGTTGATTAGTGACTTTTTATTTAGAAACAAAGATTTCGAAAAGAGAAGAGCTACTGCTAAACTTTATGATAGAGTAAAACAACTCGGCGGTGAGGTAGTTGTCTTTTCGAGTTTACATCCTTCAGGTTAAAAGCTCAAGAATATCACAGGAATCGCAGCAATATTGAGATTTGATGTTATGCCTCTGTAATAAGAAGATGATGTGAGTGAGCATTCAGTTGAGTAAAAAGAAATTGAAGAGGATCAATAAGAATTGGCCAAAATCAAAAGTTTCGATAATAAAAAGTTTTCAATAGACTAGAAAGAGGAAGAGTATGAATAAGAGTAAGAGGTTGTTGAATAGTTTATTTGAATGATGTGAAAGCTCAAAATTTTGACTTGTAGTTATTAAAAACTATAATTTTAAATTATAAGATATTTTTTAAATATAAATAAATAGAACAAGAGATAAATGAATTAAAGTATAAAATTGTCTCTTAGTAGATTTTATTTCAAATAAAAAAAATATAGAGAAACTTATTAGAGCTAAATCACTAACAATTTTTTTTCTTTTGATTGATTAATCAGATAAAAATATACCAATCTTGTAGTATTTCACTCTTGAAACCTTCTTAAGTGTAGAACTAGCAGATAAATTGTGATATTGAGAAGATAAGAAGCTTGACAACAGAAAAATCGGATATTCGAAAAAGATAAGAACAAATTTATTTCTCTTTTTTTCTCTCAATTCTTGAAGAAAATGCATCTACTAAGCTAGATTAGGCAAGATTATAAAATTTTAAAGATGCGTTTTCTGAAAAATCATTTTTTTACATGATTCTACGAATTGAATAGATTTTATAATAAAATGGAAAA
>Ga0194117_10001660_pt1 | contig 25225 bp, 26 predicted proteins | sample TA2MahsurfametaG_FD_160579 | JGI IMG/M metagenome (GOLD analysis project Ga0194117, IMG submission 160579) | Freshwater microbial communities from Lake Tanganyika, Tanzania - TA2015009 Mahale N1 surface | ecosystem: Environmental > Aquatic > Freshwater > Lake | place: Tanzania: Lake Tanganyika...
TTGGTGGGGATGTGGGGCGCAAGCTCGCGGGCTGCCGCCAGCAAGCCGAGCGAACGCCTGTACGTGGCCCCACGGCGCACCTCCCCCTGCAAGCGCTCGACCGTTTCGAGGTTGTGGTTGAAGCAGACCGGCTCGGCGGCCAGCACGGCTCCCAACCGTTGCCGTTGCGCTGCCAACGCCTCGGTTTCACCTGGGTGACCGCCCCAGAAGTCGGGAGTCAGCACCTCGATCGCCACGGCGGGGGTGCGCCGGCGGATCGCCGCCATCGCTGCCGTGAACAGCGAGGCGCCGTGATCAGCCAGATCATCGCGGGCCACCGCCGTGAGCACCACATACGACAACCCCAGAGTCGCAACGGCGCCTGCGACCCGCTCGGACTCGAGCCCATCGAGCGGCTCGGGTGCCTGGCCCTTATCGACCTGACAAAAGGCACAGCTGCGCGTGCAGATCGAGCCCCCCAGCAAAAAGGTGGCGGTGCCGGCGGCGTAGCACTCGGCCCGGTTGGGGCAGCGGCCCTCCTCACAGATGGTGTGCAGCCGCTGCTGCTTGACCACCCCCTGCACCCGCGCCAGCTCGCTGGCGTTGCCCACCGGCGAGCGGATCCAACTGGGCAGCCGCTCGGCCGGAGGGATGGCGCTGTAACGGCTGTTGCGAGAGGGGCTGGTGCTGGTCATGGCGCGATTCACTCCACCGCGCGGCGTCCCTCAAAGGCGCGCGCCAGGGTCACCTCATCGGCGTACTCGAGCTCGCTGCCCATGGGCAGGCCGTAGGCGATGCGGCTCACTGCCGTGAACGGCTTGATCAATCGCGCCAGGTAGAGGCTGGTGGTGTCACCCTCGACGCTGGGGGTGAGCGCCAGGATCACCTCGACGACGGGTTGGATGACGCCACCGCCATGACCCACGTCGCCGCCAGCGTCATCAGTGGCGCCCTGAGCCGCTGCGTCCCCCAGACCCGCCACCCGCTGCACCAGGGGCTGAATGTTGAGCGCCTCAGGGCCAATGCCATCCATCGGCGAGATCAACCCCCCAAGCACGTGGTAGCTGCCCTTGAACTCACGGGTGCGCTCCATGGCAAGCAGGTCGCGTGAATCGGCCACCACGCAGATCTGTCCGTTGTGCCGTTCGGGGTTGCGGCAGATCTCGCAGAGCGAATCGGCCGAGAGGTGAAAACAGCGCTGGCACTGACCCACCTGGCTGCGGGCCGCCAGCAGCGCATCGGCAAAGGCATGGATCTGCTCTTCGGGCTGCCGCAACAGGTGCAGAGCCAGCCTCTGGGCGGTGCGCGGACCGATCCCGGGCAGGCGCTCGAACTGATCGATCAGTCGAGCCAGGGGGCGGGTAAAGCCGCTCAGGGATCTGGCGCAGGTGCCGCGACTCTAAAGAGAGTCAGCGCTCTGGCAGCGGTCACGGTCCAGAATGGCCGCGGCCCCACCTCTGCCGCGCCCGCCATGCCCTTGCGCTCACTCTGGTCCCTTGTGCGGCGCTGGCGCGGCCTGGCGACAGCGCTGGTGCTTGGCCTGGTGCTGGCCAGCTGCAGTGCTGCAGCGGCAGGGCTCAACAGCTTCCAGAGCCCCGATGGGCGTTACGCCTTTCTGTATCCGACCGGTTGGACGCGGGTTCAGGTGAGCGGCGGGCCGCAGGTGGTGTTTCACGACCTGATCAACAGCGACGAAACCCTCAGCCTGGTGATCTCAAGCGTCGATGGCGACGACGAGCTCAGCCAGCTGGGCAGTGCCGTGGCTGTGGGCGAGCGCCTGCGCCGCACCGCCATTGCCCCTGAGGGCAGCGGCCGCGACGCCACCCTGGTCGAGGCGCGCGAACGCCAAGACAACGGCCACACCTTCTATGACCTCGAGTACGCGGTCCATCTGGCTGACCGCGACCGCCATGAACTGGCGACGGTGGTGGTCGATCGGGGCCGGCTGTACACCCTGGCGGCCAGCACCAATGAGGTGCGCTGGCCCAAGGTCAAGGTGCTGTTTGATCAGGTGATCCGCTCGTTCAATCTGCTGGTTTGATCACGATCGTTGGGGCTGGCCTGGCCGGCAGCCTGCTGGCCCTCGAGCTTGCCGATCGGGGACAAGATGTGATCCTGATTGATCAAGGCCTGGGGCCTCAAACCGCCACAGCCTTGAGCTACGGACTGCTGTCCCCAGGCCCAGCCGCCCGAGCCTGGCAGAAGCTGCAGCGCCGGCATGGCCCCCTGGGTCTGCGGCGGCGCTGGCTGCAGCTGAGCCGCCGCGGCCTGCCGCTGCCGGCCTGGCAGGTGGACCCGCAGCGCTTTGGAGCCTTGGTCGCGGCAGCCCTGAAGCGCGCGGGCGTCGTGCGTCACACCCGCTTGCTGCAGACACCGGACGACCTCACTGCACTGCGCAACCAGGGCCCACTGGTGCTGGCCTGCGGCGCCGGCTGCCGCGACCTGGCGCCGCAGCTCGATGGGCGGCTGCGCTGCAGCTGGGCCGGCGTGCTCGAGCTCGACGACTGGCGGCTGGCCCCGGCACGCTGCCGCTGGCCTGCGGTGGCCTTGCTGCCAGAGCGGTTCAGCCGCCTTGCGCTGGAGCAGCGCGCCGCTGCGCTGCGGGCTGAAACCTGGATCGTCGATGCCGCTCTGGTGCCCTGCGGCAGGCGCCTGCTGGCCGGCCAGATCACCCTGGTGCGCCCTGGCCTCGAGGTGGGCGCCCCACCCGATGCGGCGGCGATGGAGCAGCGGCTGCGCCAGGAGCTCGCCAGGCACTGGCCCAGCCTGGCCCAGGCACAGGGAAACTACCGCCAGGCCGCGGTGAGTTTCTGCAGCACTGGGGTGCCCCTGGCGCAAGCCGTCGAACCGGGTCTGTGGGTGCTGGCCGGTTTCAGCGGCGCCTTCAGCCAACTGCCTGAGGCCGCTGAGACCATGGCCGGCCAGATCATTCGGGCCGACGCTGGTGTCTAAAGCGCGGTTGAAGACGTAGTTCCAGTTGAGTTCGGCATGGCCCGGGATCATCAGAAACATCACGCTCACCAGCGCGGCGGTGCTCAACCCCGCCTGCCAGCCCAGCAGCCGCAGCACCGGCACCATCAGCAGGATCGAGACGAGCACACCGATCCATCCCGACAGGATCGTGTGCACCCAGAAGGTGACCAGCCCTCCGGTCACGGTGCCGAGGATGCGAGCGCGGGCTGCTGCCACGGTTTTCTCGTCGTTGTCATCGACGACAACAACAACGGCCAGCAGCGGGTACCAGACGAACTCGATGCGCTGAAAGAACACCGCAATCGCAGCGGTCAAGAAAGCTGCCACCGCCAGCTTCAGGCTTTTGCGCAGCAGCTCTGGATTCATGCCGCTGCAACTGCGGCGAGCGCAGCCGGGCCATCAGCGTCACCATGACGGCAGCGTTGCAGCAGCAGCATGGACACCCTTCCAGCCGTCGAAAGTCTGCTGCGCATGGGCCTGGCCGTGTTGTGCGGGCTGGCGGTTGGGCTCAACCGCGCCCACCACGGCGATGTGCCGCAGCCCAACCGGCTACGCGTGCATGTGCTGGTCGGGCTCAGCGCCTGCCTGATGGTGCTGGCGGCCGGCGACCACGCTGACGCGCGCAGCCGCGCGATCCAGGGGGTGGCCACCGGCATCGGTTTTCTGGGTGCAGGTGAGATCCTTGTGCCACACCAACGGCCCAAGCACCACCCCCTGCAGGTGCGCGGGCTCACCAGTGCCGCCTCGATCTGGTTCACCGCAGCCCTTGGCGTCACGGTGGCGGCGTCAACCCCGGTGCTGGCGGGGGCAGCCCTGGTGCTGGCCTTGATCACGCTCTCGAGCCATGGCAATGGGCGCCCCGCCGAAGGCGAGCGGGCCGACCACGATGCATCAGGTCCTCAATAAAGAAAGCGGTAGCGGTCTTCCGCAGGGGCCGCTGGAGCATCGGGTGCAGCTGTGTTCACGGGGTTGGGCCACTCCGCATCCCAGTAGCTGATGCCGTTGCGCATGAACGGGCGCCCGCCCAGTCGTTTGGTGTCGAGCTGGGTGGTGCCCATGGCGGTGATCAGACCGCCCAGCTCCATGGGGCCCAGGTCGGTCTTGATGTCCTTGCCGGCCGCAGACAGCAGGGCCGGCAGCCGCACCAGATGCTCAGGCCTGGTGAGCTTGCGGAACAACGCCTGCCAGGCCAGCTGCTGACGCTCGAGCCGTCCGATGTCGCCCAGCTCGTCATGGCGGAACCGCAAAAAGCCCTCGAGCTCGCGGCCCTTGAGGGTCTGCAGTCCGGGCTGCAGATCGATGTAGAGCCCCTGGCTGCGATCGGTGTAATACAGCCGCTTGGGCACGTTGACCTCGATGCCGCCGAGGGCATCGGCCATGCGCCGCACGGCGCCCAGGTTCACCATCACGTGATGGGTGATCGGGCGACCCAGCTTGCGCGAGAGCTCCCGCTTGAGCAGATCAAGGCCGCCAATGGCGTAGAGGGCGTTGATTTTGTTGGGTCCATAGCCCTCGGCTTCGATGTAGGAATCGCGCGGCACCTGGGTGATCCGCGTGATCGCCCCATCGACCCGCACACTGGCGATCACATCGGTGTTACCGCCACCGACATCGGTGCCCACCAGCAAAATGTCCTGATCGCCCACACCGGTCCAGGCGGTGAACGGATTGGTGACGGCGTTGTTGCTGCTCTGATTGCCGCCCAGCAGGTCAAACAGCGGCACGGCCAGCACAAGGCCGGCCGTCAATCCGACGGCCATCGCCAGCACGACCTTGCGAGTTCTTCGGCGACGAGCCGAGGGGCGTTTCATGCTGGCAACGCTATTGCAAGGTCAGCGCAGGGCCCTTACAGCTGCAGCAGCTCATCGGCGCGCAGCCCCACCTGCACCCGCCAGAGGTTGGCGTAGGCCCCGCCGCGGGCCATGAGGTCGTCATGGGTGCCGCGCTCGATCAGGCGGCCCTGCTCAAGCACAACAATGCAATCGGCGTGACGCACCGTCGAGAGCCGATGGGCGATCACCAGGGTGGTGCGATCGGCGGTGAGGTGATCGAGCGAACGCTGAATTGCGGCCTCGGTCTCGTTGTCGACGGCGGCGGTGGCCTCATCGAGAATGAGCACCGGCGGATCCTTGAGGATCGCCCGTGCCAGGGCAATGCGCTGGCGTTGCCCGCCGCTGAGCCGCTGGCCGCGCTCACCGACGACGGTGTCATACCCCTGGGGCAACTGCTCGATAAACGCTGCCGCCTCGGCCAGCTCAGCGGCCCTGGCGATCGCCTGCGGGGTGGCTGCAAAACTGCCGTAGGCGATGTTCTCGGCGACCGTGCCATGGAACAGAAACACCTCCTGACTGACCAGGCCGATGGCGCTGCGCAGGTCGTCGAGACGCAGCTGCTCGATCGGGGTGCCATCGAGCAAGATGCGGCCGCTGCTGAGGTTGTAGAGACGCAGCAGCAACTTCACCAGGGTGCTCTTGCCCGACCCCGTGGAGCCGACGATGCCGATCGTGCTGCCGGCCGGAATGGTCAGATCAAAGTGCTCCAGCAGCGGTTCACGCTCCCGGTAAGCAAAGCAGACATCGTCAAAGCGGATCTCACCTTCCACCATGGCCAAAGGCAAGGGAGTGGCTCCGCCCGCCTGCGTCACCGGCGTATCGAGCAGATCGAGCACCCGCGTCGCAGATGCCATGGCGCGCTGGTAGTCATCGAGCGTGCGGCCCAGGGTGGTCAGGGGCCACAGCAGACGCTGGGTGATGTACACCAGAAAGCTGTAGGTGCCGATGGCAATCACCCCGCGCCAGGCCTGCAGACCGCCGATCACCAGGATCGCCAGAAAAGCAAACAAAATCGCGAAGCGAATCAACGGCACAAACGCTGCTGACAGCCGGATCGCGCGGCGGTTGGCAGCCCGGTAGGCCTCGCTCTGCCGTGCCAGCCGCTCGAGCTCCCAGGCTTCGGCGGTGTAACTCTTGATGGTGAGCATGCCGCCCAGGTTGTTGGCCAGGCGGGCCGCCAGGTCACCGGCCTTCTCGCGCACCTGGCCGTAGCGGGGCGCCAGGCGCTTCTGAAAACGCAGTGAACCCCAGAGGATCACCGGGATCGGCAAAAACGACACCCCTGCAACAGCCGGTGAGAGCCAGGCCATCGCGCCACCCACAGCCAGCACCGTGGTGATCAGCTGCAGGATCTCGTTGGCACCGTGATCGAAAAAACGCTCGAGCTGGTTGATGTCGTCATTGAGGATCGTCAGCAGTCGACCGCTGCTGCCGGCTTCAAAAAAGGCCATCTCGAGCTGCTGCAGGTGCCCATAGGCCTCGAGCCGCAGTTCGTGTTGCACGGTCTGGGCGAGGTTGCGCCAGAGCAACCCATAGAGGTACTCGAACAGCGACTCAGCGCTCCAGATCACAAACGAGAGCACCGCCAACACGCTGAGCTGGGCCGGCACGGTGGTGAAGCCGAACGCCGTCAGCCAGGCGGTGTTCTGGCGCACGACCACATCGACCGCCAGCGCGATCAGCACCGGCGGCGCCAGATCAAACAGCTTGTTGAGCACCGAGCACGCCGAGGCCAGCCACAGCAGACGGCGATGGGGAGCCAGCGCGGCCAACAGGCGCGGCAAAGGCGAGGAAGCCATGGAAGAAGCAGCCATTACAAGGGTGTGAGCCTGATCAGTTGGCAGATTGCGGCAGCGTGACTAGGTGTGGAGAACGACCACGCTGCGCCGCCATGGCCCACTGCCGCGCTGTTCTGCCCGTTGATCCAACCCTTGAGGGGATCAACTGCCTGCTGAGCGAGGTGATCGCTCAACTCGGCCTTGAGATCTCGGAACCTCTGCAGGAGCACCCCTGGTTGATCGCCACGGATCGGCCGCAAAGGGGGCTCAAAGCCCGTGAATACGTCAGGGTGTTGTGCGATTGGAGCAACCTGCGCAACACCGGTGAAATGGCGATTGAAACGCGCAGCGGAGAATCGATGGCCCACAGTGACACGCGCGCAAAAAGCCTGCTGCAACAGCTGTGCAGCAGGCTTGAGCAGGTCGGTGCTGGCCGCTGAAAGGCCTGAACGCTTCAGCAGCTGAGCGTGTTCACCAGCGGTTGCCGCCGCCACCGCCGCCGTAGCCGCCGCCACCACCGCCACCACGGTTGCCGCCGCCACCGCCGTAGCCGCCGCGACCGCCGCCGCCGCCGCCGCCGCCACCACCTTCACGGGGTGTGGCTTTGTTGACGCGAATCATGCGGCCCATCCACTCGACGTCCTGGAGGTCGTCGATGGCCTTTTGCTCGGCTGCATCATCAGCGAGCTCAACAAACGCGAAACCGCGCTTGCGGCCGGTTTCACGATCGAGAGGGAGGCTGCACTGGCGAACTTCGCCGTACTGGCCGAAGAGATCAAGCAGGTCCTCGCGCTCAGCTTGAAACGAGAGGTTGCCGACGTAAATGGTCATTGAGTGAACTGGATCAATCCTGGAACTGATTCGTCTGATGCTGGGTTCCTAGGGATTGACCAGTGAAAGCTGGGTGAGCCGAGGGAGCCTTGAGACCTTTGGAATCATTGTCACCCTACTGCTCCGTCGAACCGGCTCCAGCGTGTGGAGAAGCATGAAGCAGAGGTGAAGGGAATCTGATGAAGCCGGACCGCTCCCCAGTAGTGTCCCATTGTCAGCAAATCCTGATGCGCCAGATCGTCATGACGGCCCCCGTGACCTGGAGTCTCGCCTGGAGCGAGGACGGCGAGCTGGCCCCGCAGGACCGCTTTGACCTGCTTCAGACCCTGGTGTGCAGCGACAGCACCAGCGAGGTGCAAGCGGCCCTGGTGGCTGCCGTCGAGCGGCTGACCAGTGTGGACTTCACCACCCTGGCCAGCCGCGATGTCACAGGCCTGTGCGCCTGAGGGCTGGCTCACAGGCCCGGTGATCAGCCCTGAACCCTGGAGATCTGCAGGGGCTTGTTGAGCACCCGCAGCTGACGCAGTCCCTCAAACACCTCAGCAGGCATGCCCTTGGGCAGATCCACCATGCTGTGGGTGTCAAAGATCTGAATGCGGCCGATCGCCTTGCCATTGAGACCGGTTTCACCGGCAATGGCGCCGACGATGTTGCCGGGCTTGACGCGGTCACGCCAGCCGAGCTCGATGCGGAAGCGCTCCATGTGACTCTCGGGCCCGCGGGAGGGTCGCTCGCCGCGCCCACCCTGGCGAGCACCACCGCTGTGGGAGCCCTGCCGCTCAAAGCTGCCGCCCTGGCGAGGCGCGGCAAACAGGGTGTCATCGCCCTCGAGCAGCAGCGACTGACCGGCCAGGCCCAGTTCAAGGGCCGCCAAAGCCAGCGCCTCACCGCTGCAACCCAGCTCACCGGCGACGCGCTGGACCATCTCGCTGAGCAGTGCATGCTCCTGCTCGCTGCAGCTGGTGGCTTGCACAGCAGCCGTCAGCCGCGCGCGCAGGCGATCGAGCCGGTTCTGGTTGATCGTGGCATTGCTGGGCACCTCCATCGGCTCGATGGAGCGGCCAACAGCACGCTCAAGCCCGGTCAGGAAGCGACGCTCACGCGGTGTCAGAAACAGAATCGCCTCGCCACTGCGACCCGCCCGGCCGGTGCGGCCGATGCGATGCACGTAGGCCTCGCTGTCGAAAGGAATGTCGTAATTGATCACCAGGGTGATGCGCTCGACATCGAGTCCACGTGCTGCCACGTCTGTGGCCACCAGCACATCGACCTTGCCGCTCTTGAGCCGCTCGATCGTGCGCTCACGCTGGGCCTGGGGGACATCGCCGTTGAGCACGGCCACGTCATAGCCGTGCTGCTCAAGCGATTCAGCCACGGTCAGGGTGATCGCCTTGGTGCGGGCAAAAATGATGGTGGCCTCGGATTGCTCGGCCTCGAGCACACGCTCCAGAGCCGCCAGCTTCTGCGGTCCGTTGACCATCAGATAGCGCTGCCTGATGCGGCCCGAATCGGCAGCCTTGGTCTTGATCGTGATCTCGGCCGGGCTGCTGAGGTACTTCTGCGAGATGCGGCGGATCTCGGCGGGCATGGTGGCTGAAAACAGCACCACCTGGCGCTGAGCGGGCAGCTGGTTGAGCACCCATTCGACATCGTCAATGAAGCCCATGCGCAGCATTTCGTCGGCTTCATCGAGCACCAGCGCCCGCAGCGCCGAGAGATCAAGGGTGCCCTGACGCATGTGGTCCATCACCCGGCCTGGGGTGCCCACAACGATCTGCACACCGCGCTTGAGGTGGTGAATCTGATCGCGGAAATCAGCCCCGCCGTAAATCGCCAGGGTGCGCACACCGTCGAGGTGCACGGCATAGCTGTTGAACGCTTCTGCCACCTGCATCGCCAGTTCGCGGGTGGGGGCCAGCACCAACACCTGGGGCTTGCGCAGGCTGGGATCCAAGGAGGCCAGCATCGGCAGAGCAAAGGCTGCGGTCTTGCCGGTACCGGTCTGGGCCTGACCGACCAGATCACGACCCAGCAGCAGCTCGGGAATGGCAGCGCTCTGGATGGGCGACGGCTCTTTGTAGCCAATCGCACTGAGGGCCTTGAGCAGCGGCGCCGAGAAGCCGAAGCTGGCGAAACCGCTCGCTTCAGGACTCTGAGCTTGATCGAGCTCTGCAGAGGCTTCGGTCTCGACGCGCAGATCGAGATCGACGGACAAGCCGAAGCTGCCGTCCAAAGACTGTTGATTCACGGGATTGGGGCCTGAATGATCCTTCGACGCAGGCCCGGCAGAAACCCCATGGATCGTCATTCACAACAATGGTGAATGGCCGATCCGAAACGACTGCCCTGCCCTTGAAAAAGGCTTTCAAAAAGATTAACACTCGCGCGGTGCACGGCCGAAATCATCGGCCAGCCGCTCAATGTCATCTTCACTGAGCCAATCGCCTCGCTGCACCTCGACGATCACGAGATCGTCGCTACCGGCGAGCGCGCGGTGCACCGCACCACAGGGCACCAGCAAGGTGGTGCCAGGCGCAGCGAGCTGCTGACTGCCGCCGCACTCGAGCGTGCCGTGTCCGGCCACCACCACCCAGTGCTCCTGGCGATGCCGGTGGCGCTGCAGGCTGATGCGCTGACCGGCTCGAATGCACAAGCGTTTGACCTTGTAGCCCGCACCGCTGCCCAGGTCTTCAAACCAGCCCCAGGGACGCTCAATGCGCTGCAGCGGTTCGTCTCGGGTGGTGTGCATCGGGTGCGGTGATCAAGGGCGGCCACGCAGGCCAGCGCTCAGCGCGGGGTGATCAGCACAGCTCGCTCACGGGCCCTGGTGAGCCCGGTGTAGAGCAGGCGTGGATCGTGATGGCGACTGGGCGGCAACAGCAACAGAACCTCGTTGTACTGGCTGCCCTGGGCTTTGTGAACCGTCAACGCCAGGGCCGGTTGTGCCAAGGCCAGCCGCGAGGGGTGCAGCAGCCGCGGGCCATCGAGCAGCACCCAGCGCTCCTGGCCCCGCTGCACCAGCACCCCAATGTCGCCATTGGCCAGCCCCTGTTCAGGCCGGTTGATGCGGTTGAGCACAGGCGTTCCCAGCGGCCAGCGCTGCAGCGGGACGCCCTCGGTCTCACCCAGCAAGGCGCGGTGCAGCGCTTCGACACCCCAGCGGCCCTGCCGCACCGGGCTGAGGGCGATGCACTGCTCAAGCCCGCGCAGCAACGCTTCACAGGCCGCCGCATCGAGGTCGTCAGACCCATCGCTGGGCCAGGGCAGCGCCGCAGCCAAGACGCTGAGCTGCTGCTGATGCTGCCGCAAGCGATCCAGCACCACATCCGGCAGGCGTGCTGGATCGCTGGGCCGCCACTGCAGATTGTCAGCGGGGTTGAGCCGCTCGAGCCAGGGCTGCAGCGACGCCAGTGGATCCGGTTGGGGGGCGGGGGCCTGCGCCTGCAGGGGCTCCCGCAGGCTGGCGGCCAGCGCGGCGATGGCCCCGTTGTTGCGGTAGGTGGTGCGCAACTCCACCGCTGCAGATCCAAGCTGTTGCAAGCGCTCAAAGCGGCAGAGCTCGGCCAGCACAGCGCCGGTTCCCACAGGCGGCAACTGGGCCGCGTCGCCCACCAGCAGCAGCCGTGCCTGCGGGGGCAGGGCCTGCAGCAGGGCCTGCAGCAGCGGCAGATCGACCATCGACACCTCGTCAACGACCAGCAGGTCCAGCTGCAGTGGACGCCCGCCATGACGGCCAAACCGTCCCCCGCCGCGAGCCTCCAGCAGCCGGTGCAGGGTGGTGCACGGCAGGGTCTGCAGCCCCTCGGCCAACGCGGGCTCAAGCGCAGCAGCCCCCTCGCTGAGCGCCGCAGCCAAACGGCCAGCCGCCTTGCCGGTGGGCGCAGCCAGATGGATCTGCAGCCCGGGCTGCTGCCGCCAGGCCGCCGCCAGCATCTGCACCACGGTTGAGGTCTTGCCGGTTCCGGGCCCGCCGCGCAGCAGCACCAAGCGGTGGCGCAGCAGGGCAACAACCGCATCGCACTGGGCCTGATCCAGCCCGGCTGCGCGCGCGTGCTGATGCGCCTGGGCCAGCTCCTGCGCAGAAGCCAGCGGCTCAGGCGCAGCGCCCGCCAGCTCGATCAACCGCTCGAGGCACTGCATGAGCAGCTCATGCCAGCGGCGCCAGCGCAACCAGGTGCCGTCATGCACCAGCGGCGCCTCGAGGGCATCAGCGCTCAGCAGCCAGCCACTGGCCGCCAGCGCCTCGAGCGCCTCGTGGGGCCAGGCCGAGCTCGCCAGCGCTGCAGGCGGCTCGGCGGCCAGATCGAGTCCCAGCTCGCCCTGCTCAAGAGCGTCCAGCAGCGCCGTGATCAGTGGGGCCAACAGGGCTTGCTGGGCAGCACTGCCCGCTGGGGGCAGCACCCGCCTGAGGCTCTCCAGCAGGGCAGGCGCGAGGCTGCTCATGGCTCCCCCTGCTGCAGCAGAGCATCGAGCGCCAGCAGCCGCGCCAGCGGCGGTCGCTCGACAAACACCCCCGGCACCCCGGCGCAGGCGCCGTGCTGCCGTTGTGGCTCAGCCGCTGCGCCGGCGACGCCACGCACGAACACATAGGCGTAGCCGCCGAGATGGCGCTCGGGGATGTAGCCGCCCAGGCGCCAGCGCAGATAGCGATGCAGCGCCACCAGGTACAGATGGGCCTGCAGCGGATAGTGGCTGCGCTGCATCAGATCGGCCATCGCCGGTTGGCTGTAGTCGTTGGGCCCGCAGCTGAGCACCTGGCCCTGGCCGTCGCGCACGCCCAGCCAGTTGCTCTTCCAGTCGACAATCCACCAGCGCTCGTCAGCGCAGAACAGCAGATCGATCGAACCGGTCAAAAAGCCGCGACTGGCCACATCGAGCTGCTGCAGCCGCTGGGCGTAGTCGGGGCCAAAGCGACCGCCTGGATGCTGTTGGAACACAGCAGCCAGGCCACTGCTGCGCACCAGACGAGCCGGCTCCTGCGCCAGCGGCAGATCAAAGTTCATCTCATTGAGCCAGCTGCCGCGCTGCAGGTCTGCCAGGCGCCACGTACCCAGCTCACCGCCCAGGGGAGTCAGCACCAGCTGGCTGAACCCGGCGAGCAGGGGCCCCTCCAGCTCAGCCGCCAGGCCGGCACGGGCCAGCTCCGCGGCGATCACGGCGCCGGCCTGATCGCCGTTGCCACTGGCCAGCTCTGGGTAGTCGATGCGCTCGAGCATGCGGTGCAGCGCATCGCCAAAAGCAGCGCCGCGAGGCACCTCGGCCAGCGGCCCCAGCGCAGGCCAGGGCGTTTCCCCTGGCTCAGCTGCCGCTGCAGGCAGCTCGAGCGGCGCGGCGCGCTCGAGCACAGCGTCGCTGTCGCGGCCGCCATCGCGCACCTCGGGAGGCAAGGCGAGCTGGCTATGGGCCCAGGCCGAGTAACTGGCCCGTCCCCAGCGGCGCTCCAGCGGCCGGCTGGGACGGGGACCCAACTGCAGCTCCGTGGAGATCTGGGGCGAGCGCCAGTGCGGCGCCAGGCCTGTCAGCGCATCGGCAGCGATGCGCTGCAGCGGCAGCGGCCGCAGCTGCTCACCGTCCAGCAGCCAGGAGCCCAAGGGGTTGGCCTCCTCGGCGCGCTGGGCGCCGGGCCAGCCCAGCACCAACAGGTGCTGGGCCCGGGTGCAGGCCACATAGGCCAGACGCTCGGACTCCTGGCGTTGGGCCGCCAGGTGCTGCTGGGCGGCGAGGCGGCCCACACCCCAGTCGGGGCTGAGGTGCAGGTCAAGCTGGGGGGCGTCCTGGTCGGGCGGCAGCCAGCGCCGGCCCAACCGCTGCGGCCCCCCGCGCGTCGATGGCTTGACCCCCTGCCACAAATACGGGCAGATCACCACGGGATATTCGAGCCCCTTGCTGCGGTGCACCGTGACCACGGCGATGGCCGATTCGGCGGCATCACTGCGGCACAGGTGAGCCTCTGGCGGCTCACGCTCCTCCTGCAGCCGCAGCCGCCGCAGCCAGTCGGCCGTAGCCGCAAGACCCATGCCCTGGCGATGCATCTGCTCTTGAACCAGCTCGGCGGCCTGCTGCAGATCGGCCAGGGCCCGCCCGCGCAGCGACAGCCGCGCCAGCCCACTGATGCCCAGCAGTTGGGCGACCACTGCGCTCAGCCCCTGCTGGGCCAGCTGCGCGCCGAGGCGATCGAGCTGGCTGGCCAGCTGATCCCAGCTGGCCGCGTCGGCCGCCGCGATCGCCCCAGCAGACCAGCCCAACAGCGGCGAGGCGGCCAACAGCCGCAGACGCGCCTGATCACCAGGGCTGACCAGGGCATCCAGCAGCCGCTGCAGCGCCGCAGCGCCGACGCTTTCAAACACGTCGCCCCGGCTCACCAAACGGCTGGGAAGCGCCCGGCGCTCGAGCGCCACACGCAGGGCTTCAGCCTGATCGTGGCGGCTCACCAGCAGGCACAGATCACCGGGCTGCAGCGGCCGCTGGCCCTGGCCATCATCAAGGCTCAGCTGACGCTCGAGCAGCCCCTGACAGAACGCCGCCACCTGGGCCTCGAGCTGATCGGGTTCGAGCTCCAGCAGTTGCAGCGGCGCTTCAGCAGCGGGCAGCGACAACTGGCCCTTGTCGGCCATGGCGCGCACCTCTGGCACCGGCAGCGCCGATCGCACCAGACCCGGTTGCATCAGGGCATTGAGTCCTGCCACCAGGGCCGGGCTGGAGCGGCGGTTGTCGCCCAGGCCAAAACGGGCATCGGCCTGGGCCGCAGCCGTGGCGTAGGTGGCAAGCTCACCGCCGCGAAAGCGATAGATCGCCTGTTTGGGGTCGCCCACCATCACCAGCAGATGGCGGCCCGGCTCGGCGGCAAAAGCCGTGCGCAGGATGCGCCACTGCATCGGATCGGTGTCCTGAAACTCATCGATGAGTGCGGCTCGGTAGCGCTGCGCCACCGCCGCCAGCACGGGGGTTGGACTGGTGGCGCCGGGTCCTGGATCCAGCTGCTCCAGCAGCTGTGCAAAGCCCATCTGGGCGCTGCGCTGGCGCCGGCGCGCCCATTCGGCGCGGCACCAGTGGCTGCAGTGCAGCAACACCAGCTCGGCCGGGCCATCGACCAGCGCCGCGATCGCCTCAAGCAAGGGCCGCTGCGGCAGCGAAACGGCATCGCCATGGACGCGGGCCGCCGCTTTGCAGAACGGCCCTGGATGGAAGTACTCGCGCAGATCAGCCTGGGCCAGGACCTCTTCGTAGTCAGGCAGCCGCCCCGCCAGGCCCAGCAGCCATCCCTGCACCCGCTCGAGCCGATCGAACTTGGCCTTGAGCCGGTAGGGCCGGTAGTCAGCCCCCAGGCTCTTGAGCTCGGCAGCGGCGGCGGCAACGTCAGCTTCAAGCGCCTCGGCGCGCTCGCTCCAGGCTGCGACGAAGCGCTGCCACAGCCCAGTCCACAGCTCTGGCAGCTGCTCGGCCAGCGGGCGCTTGCTGCTGAGGCCCTCAGGCAAGGGGGCAAGGGTCAGCGACGGATCGCCATCAAGACTGCGCAGCAGCCCCGCGAGCTGCTGCGGATTGACCTGCTGACGCAACAGGCCGGCCAACCAACCGGCTGGCAGCGGCAGCACCTGCTGCTGCCAGTAGTCGTGCACCAGCTCATCGAGCCGCTGCTGGGCTTCGGTCTCGAGCGCCACCGCCGGGCCCAGAGCGGCCTCGAGGGCCTGGCGCTGCAGGGTGCGCCGGCAGAAGCCATGAATGGTGGTGATGTCAGCGCGCTCGAGCTGCTCAAGCGCCAGCAGCAAACGACCCCGCAGCTGCGGATCGGCAGCGCCTTGGTGCTGCTCGAGCCACTGCTGGAGCACCGCATCGGCCCCCTGCGGCCCGGCATCAAGCCGCGCCAGGGCGTCCTGCAGGCGGCGGGCGATGCGATCGCGCAGCTCAGCGGCGGCGGCCTCGGTGTAGGTGACCACCAGCAGCTCCTGGAGCTGCAGGGGCCTTGTGCCCTCGCTGAGCAAGCGCAGCACCAGATGCGCCAGGGCAAAGGTCTTGCCGGTGCCGGCGCTGGCCTCCAGCAGCCGGATCCCCGGCGTCAGCGGCATGCCATTGGCCTCAAACGGCGGCAGAGGGGTGCTCATGGCTTGCACTCCTGCCAGTGCTGCAGCAGCGGGCCATGCAGCTGCAGCGCCAGCTCCTGTACAGCGGGTGTGAGCAGCTCAACGGCCGGCAGATCGGCACCAAAACACAAGGCCTGCACCGCCTCACTGCGCTCGGCGCGCTGCCGGTAACCACCCAGCCAAGCCGCGCTGGCCCGGCTCAACCCCTGCGTAGCGCGCGCTGTTTCAGCACGGGCATAGGCCCAGCCCGTTTCGGGCGGCAGGGGCCAGCAGCGCTGGCGGTGCTGGGCGCACCAGTGCAGCAGCTGCTGCAGGTGCTGCTCGGCCTGCTCGCGCGGTGGGGGGGCCAGCTGCTCCAGCAGCCGAAAGCGGTGCTGATCGCGGCCGATCAACAGGGCCAGAGCGGGCGGCTGAGCAGCACTGCACGCCAGCAGCAGCTGCAGCCACAGCAGCAGCCGCTGGGGCGCCCTGGGCTTGGCGGTGTGGACCAGCACCAACTGCTCACCGCGCCAGCTGAGCTCGGCCTGCAACTGCTGCCAGCTGTGCAGGCGCGTTTGCGGGTCTCCGAGCTCGGCCAACAGGGCTGCCAGCGAACCCCAGCGCTGCTCGAGCTGGCGCACCTCAAGGGCCCCTGCGGCCAAGGGGGGCAACAGGCCGCGGCCGCGCTGCAGGTGATCCCAGTCAGGCGGCTCCTGGGCGTCCAACTGCGCGCGCAGCAGGGCCGCACGCTCGCGCTCGGTGAGCTCGAGCGCCTCGAGATCCTGCAGGGGGTGGTCAAACTCGCGGGGCCGCAGCCCCAGGCCCTCCAGCCAGCACTGCTGCGGCGCGGTGAGCCACGCCTGCAGGTCGCTCCACAGCACCGCTGCAGGATCAACCGGCTGGTTTGGGGCCGCGGGCGGGGCACTGAAGGCCAGCCCGCGCGCCGCAGCCGCACGATCGATCGCCCCCTCGCCTTGGGCGTCAAGCTGCTGCCGCGCCGCCAGCAGGCGCTGGTCACAGCTGGCTGCCGGCCAGGCCCCCTCAGCGGCAAAGTTGCTGCGCGCCAGAGGGTTGGGGGCGTGCTGACGCAACGGCACCACAGCAAGCTGCTGACGCAGCAGCTCAAGCCACTGACGCACAGGGGTGGCAGGCTCCAGCGATTCGCCGCTGCGCTCCTCGCGGCAGCTCCAGGCCACCAGCAGATGCTGACGCGCCGAGAGCAGGCTCTCGAGCAGCACATAGCGATCCTGATCGCCACTGCTGGGATCGCCCAGGCGGCGCTGCTGCTCAAGCAGGTGAAACCCTGGTCGCTCACGCCGCCTGGGGAAGACACCAGCATCGAGGCCGAACAGCACCACCAGCCTGTGGGGGATGGCCCGCATCGGCTCGAGCGCACTGATCGTGAGCGCGCCTGAACGATGGCCAAAGCGGCCGCTGTCCTGGCTGAGCCGCTCGGAGAGCACCTCGGCCACCACCGGTGCCGCCAGCTGCAGGGGGCTGGTCTCGGCCACAGCGAGCCAGTCGCTCAGGGCGGCATGGATCGCCTGCAGCTCCCAAGCCTGCTCGCCGCCATCGCCAAACAACAGGGCCAACTGCTCGCGCAACCCCTCCACCCACGCCGCTGGTGTGCGGGCGCGGCTCAGCCAGCGCAGGCTCACGAGCAGCTGGCGCAGCAGTTGCAGCCAGCGCTGCTGCTGCTCAAGGCTGCCCTGCATCGCCAGTGGGGCCACCTCAGCCGGTGCCAAGCCAGGTGATTCGGGCAGCACCAGGCCCAACAGCAACCGATCAACCGCCCAGCTGAGGCTGTGGCAGCGCCCACCGCCGCGATCGGCTGCATCGAGGCCCCAACGGAAGCCCGCCTGCTGCAGCAGCTCCGAGATGGCACCGGCGTCCTGAGCCTCAATGCCATGGGCTTGCAGCAGCGGGGCACAACAGAGCAAGGCCTCCAAGGCCGTGGCGGTGAGGCGTTCACCGCCAAGCCCAAGCAACTGCAACAACCCCTGAGCGATGCCGGCCTCGCTCTGCTGGCTGCGGTCGGTGAGCCGCCAGGGCAGGGCGACGCCCGTGGCTTCGCTATCCCCAAACACCGCAGCGATCAAGGGCGCAAAAGCCTCGATCTGCGGCGTCATCAACAGCACGTCGCGGGGCTGCAGGGTGTCGTCAGCGGCGAGCAACTGCAGCACCCGATCGCGCACGATCTGCAGCTGGCGCAGGCGTCCAGGGCAGGCGTGAAATTCAAGCGAGCTGTCCTCTGCCGCCCTGAGCAACGGAACCGCCGAAAGCTCAGGCTCATCGTTGATCAGGCGCTGCTGCAGCTGCTCGAGCAGGGTGGGCTCGCGCCCCTGCGCCCGTGCGGCCGCCGCGGGGGCGAAGAACAGATCGCCGTCGCGGCGCTCACCCAGCTGGGCTTCACCGGTGCCCTCGAGCAGCTGCTGAAACTCACCGCCCAGGCGCCCAAAGCGCGCTTCTAGGCCAGGGGCGTGCAGCAGCCAGTCGCCATCAAGAGGCTGCTGCAGAGCCACCGCATCGCTGAGCTGGCGGCGGCGATCGGTGCAGCGCTGCCACAGGTCGCGGCAGGGGGTCAGCAGATACAGATCGACCGGGATGACTGCGCTGATCGCCTGCAGCAGCTGCACCTGCACCGGCGCCATGGCACTGAGGCCAAACAAGCGCAGGCGCGCCGGCAGGCCATCGGCTGGCACGCCGCCCTGGCTCAACTGGGCGATCGCCCGCTGCACCTTGAGCCCGAAGGGTTCGACCACAAGCTGCTGCCGCAACAGCGCCAGCAGCTGCGGCTGCCAGCCCTCGCCCTGGCCGTGCCACCAGGCGCTCAGCACATCGGGGCGATAGAGGGCATAGTCGTCAAACGCATCGGCAATGGCGCGGCCAAGCTGCCAGCGGGCCTGATCAAGCTGGGCCGCACCGCCCCCCCGCTGCTCGAGCCACTGGCGCAGGGGCTGGGCATCGGGGTGCTGCACCACCACCTCGAGCTGCTCCAGCAGCGGCCACACCAGGGCACTGGCCCGCCAGGGATCAGGGCCCGACGGTTCGGCCTCGGCCAGCACCGCCGCCACCAGGCGCCTGAGTGCAGACCCTGGAAACGGAAAGCGCAGGTTGGCGGCAATGCCGCCCAACCCCACAGCCAACTGCTCGCCCAGCCAACGGCTGGTGGGCCAGGTGTTGACCACCACCTCAACCGTTTCAAACGGGCCCGGCGGCTCCAGCCGCAGCTGGGTGGCCAGCAGATCGGCCAGAAACTCAGCCCGGTTGCCGCGGTAAACCGTCAGCAAAGCGGGGGCCTAAGCCAGGGAGGCGGGCTGCACCTGCGCCATCCAGCCAGCGGACGCGCTCCAGGGGCGCAGACCCGGCACGGAGCGCACCGCGCCTGTTTCGGGGCAATAGGCACTCAGCTCACCGCCGTAGCAGGCGCCCGTGTCGATCATCACGATCTGGCCGAATCGCTTCACCGCCTGCACCGGGGTGTGGCCGACGATCGCCGTGCCAAAGCGGCCATCATAGGCCTGCCAGAAGGGCGCACGGATGCTCAGGTGGGGCTGCCAGCTGAGCGGATCAAAACCGGCATGGGTGGCGACCCAGTCCTGGCCCCGATAGGTCAAGGGCAACTGCTGAAGCCGTTCAAGCCAACTGCGGCACAGGCGATCACCGAGCTGGCGGTAGGTGTCGCAGCCGGCCAGGGAGCTGGAGGCTCTCCAGGTGCCCTGGCGCAGGGACAGCACCAGATCAGCCTCGTGATTGCCCTGCAGCCAGATCGCCCGGCCGCTTTGGACCAGGTCCCAGGCCAGCTCCATCGCTTCAAGAATGCGCGGGCCGCGGTTGATGACATCGCCGCAGAGCACCAACCGATCGGCAGCAGGCAGCTGCTCGATCAGCTGCTGCAACGAGTGCGCGCAACCATGCACATCGCCGATGACCCAGTGGCGCTGGGTTGGGCTCGCGGACGTCATCAGGCGTGTGCGTTGGTGCCAGTCTGCCTGCTGATCGCCGCAGTTGTCAGCCCCCCCGGCACAAGTCAACTGGACGACACGACGCTGTGATGCCGACTACGGTCGGTGGCGCCTGCGATCGAGCCGATGGGCGACACCGCATCCTCTGAGCTGCGCCAGCTGCCTGTGGGGCAGAAGATCAAGCTGCTGGTCAAAGCCCTCGACGGCGCCCAACGCACCAATGAGGCGCTGGCACAGTGCAGCGATGGCGAAGCCATGCTCGATGTGCTGCTGGAGGCTTCAGCAAAACTCGGGCTGGGCCTCAGCCGCCGCGAGCTGGCCGACACGCCACCGATTCGCGACTGGGTCTGGTGGAAGAACAAACAGGCCCTGCTCACCATCGGCGACAACAAACCCCGCTATCAGCAGGACGGCGGCCAGGGCCGCAGCTGAGTCAGCTCAACTCAGCTCGGCCAGGGCGTCGGGAATGGCCGTTGACGGTGCCTCAAAGCTGCCGGTTGAGACAAATTCAAGTCGCAGCTTCAAAAAGGTGATGAATTTTTCATCGGTCGAGACCACCGCGGCCGCAGGCCTTGGCACAGCGGCCAGCTGCGCCGCCAGCTCGGGGGCCTCCAGAAAAGCCGGCCGCCGCAACAGCCAGAAATCAATGGTTTTGCCCTGCTCGCCGTAGTTGCGCACGCGCTCGCGCAGCACTTCGTCAAGCGGTTCCTCCTCGGTGAGGAACGCCTCGCTGGCGGCAACAAAGTGGTAGGTGCTCATGGGATGAGGTCGCCGAACAGGGGGTCGCGGCGGGGATTCTGAATCAGGGCCTTCATCTCCCGCACGGCCTGCTGCAATCCCACCGCCAGGGCCCGGGCCACGATCGTGTGGCCGATGTTGAGCTCCTCGATGCCTTCGATCGCTGCAACAGGCTCAACGTTCTGATAGGTGAGTCCATGGCCGGCGTTGACGCGCAGGCCATGGCTGCGGGCCAGGAAGGTGCCCTCGCACAGGCGGGCCAGCTCCCGGGGCTGCGCCTGCCAATCAGCCTCGGCATAGGTGCCGGTGTGCAGTTCCACCCAGCGCGCGCCGGTGGCGGCGCAGGCCTCGAGCTGGGGGCCATCGGCATCCACGAACAGACTGACGCCAATGCCGGCGCCCTGCAGGCGGCTGACCATGGCTTGCAGGGCCTGCCGCTGGCTTGCCACATCCAGCCCACCCTCGGTGGTGACCTCTTGGCGCTTCTCGGGCACCAAGGTGACCATGTCAGGGCGAATGCGCAGGGCGATGGCCTCCATCTCAGCGGTGGCAGCCATCTCCAGATTGAGCCGGCTGCGCACGGTCTGGCGCAGCAGCTCCACGTCGCGGTCCTGAATGTGGCGGCGGTCTTCGCGCAGGTGCACGGTGATGCCATCGGCACCGCCCAGCTCAGCCAGCAGGGCATAACTCACCGGGTCTGGCTCCACCGTGCGTCGCGCCTGACGCACATTGGCGATGTGATCGATGTTGACGCCCAGGCTGGCCATGGCCTTCAAACCGTTGTGGCGATCCTATGGATGGCCCGCCGATGCAACGCGCGCATCAGCGCACGTTTTAGGTTGCGTTTTCAACTGGCTCCGCGCGGTTGTTTGGCGCAGCATCCGGCCCCATGACGCGCGAGCAGCAACTGTGCAACGGCATCAGCCCGTGGCTCTCGCCGCTGGCCATGGTGGTCACCCAAGATCTGGCCTTGCGGACGTTCTTTCGCAGCGTGAGCGTGCTCGGTGGCCAGCATCTGCCAAGCGGTGGGCCGCTGCTGCTGGCTCCCACCCACCGCAGCCGCTGGGATTCGCTGCTGCTGCCCCATGCCGCGGGCCGGCGGGTGAGCGGGCGCGACTGCCGCTTCATGGTGACCATTGATGAAATGCACGGCCTGCAGGGCTGGCTGCTGCGGCGTCTCGGTTGTTTCGCGGTCAACCAGAGCCGGCCTTCGCTGTTGAGCCTGCGTTATGCCGTCGAACTGCTGCAGCAGGGTCAGCAGCTGGTGGTCTTTCCGGAAGGTCGCATCAAGCGCGACGAGGAGACTCCGATTCGGCTGCATCAGGGACTCGCGCGCCTGGCCCTGCTGGCGCGCAGCCAGGGCATGGACGTGCCGATCGTGCCGATTGGTCTGGCCTATCAGCACAGACCGGCGCGCTGGCGCGATCGCGCGGCGCTGTGTTTTGGCGAAGCCCTGCGCATCGATGGGCGCGGCCGCGACGCCGCCGGGGCCTTCAACCAGGGCCTTGCCCTGGCCATGGAGCAGTGCGAGCGGCGCGCCTGCGCGGCTATCGATGCACGTCCTGCACTCCGTGCTGAAGCTGCCGGGTACCCGTAGAGTCAGCCCCAATTGACTCGCTCCAGTGCTTCGCCAATCCACTCAACGCGCCGTCGCGCTGGCCGCTCTGCTCGGCCTTGCTGCTGGACCCGCTGCGGTTCTCGCTCCCGGCGCATGGGCCCAGGGCGAACCAACCAAGGCGCTTGAGGCTTCAGGCAGCCCGTTCAACCTGAGTGCCGTCAACACCCTGTTGAGCCGGGGTGATGCCGCCGCCGCCAGCGGCAACCTGAGCGAAGCTCGCCGCCTGTACGACCAGGCCCGCGATGCCACCAGGCGCCTGCTTGGTTTCTATCGCGACCTGAGCGGTTCATTCCGCGGCCTGGATGCCCGCATCCCCCGCGAGATGGACGGCAAAGGCCGTGAAGCACTCGAGACCATGGCCAAAGCCAACCTGCGCCTGGCCGCCGTGTTTCGCCGTCAGAACCAGCCTGAGGTCGCCGTTCCGCTGTTGGTTGAGGTGGTCAAGGTGATGACCCCCGCCAACGAGGACGGCCGCAAGGCCTACCAGCAGCTGGTGGAACTGGGCTTTGCCGCCACCCCTTACAACGCGCCTGGCCCCAGCAGCGGCAGCTGAAACCGCCCGGCTGGATCCGGCAGTCCTTACATTCCCCTCAGTTCAACCCCTCGGCATGGTTCAACCAGAGCAGGTCAGACAGGCGATCGTGAACGCCCTGCCCGACGCCAGTGTTGATGTCGAAGACCTCACCGGCGGGGGAGATCACCTGCAGGTCAAGGTTGTCTCAGCGGCCTTCAGCGGCCACAGCCGTGTGCAGCAGCACCAGATGGTCTACCGCGCCCTCAAGCAGGAGCTGGCCAGCGAAGCCATTCATGCCCTGGCGCTGCAGACCAACACCCCCGCCTGAACCAACACCCCACAACCGACCATGGACGCCCAGCTCAAGCAACGCATCGAAGGCCTGATCGCCAGCAGCCCGATCTTCGTGTTCATGAAGGGCAGCAAGCTGATGCCGCAATGCGGCTTCTCCAACAACGTGGTGCAAATCATGCACGCGTTGGGCGTGCCGTTTGAGACCTTTGACGTGCTCTCCGATATGGAGATCCGTCAGGGGATCAAGGACTTCTCGGATTGGCCGACGATTCCGCAGGTTTACCTCAACGGCGAATTTCTCGGCGGCAGCGACATCCTCATCGAGATGTACAACTCAGGCGAGCTGCGCGAGAAGCTCGCCATCGCCCTGGCCAGCTGAACTTCAGTTGCGGCCTGTCTCAAAGAGGGTTCTGGGGTCGCCGTCAGGGCCGACGAAGCTCGAGGGATCGAGGATCCAGCGATCGATCAGCTCCTCAAGCCGGCGCTGCGACAACGGATCGAGCACCGCTATGCGCCGCAGCGCATGCAGATAGCCATCGGCGTACAGCCGTAGCTCAGCAGGGCTGTGGTACCGATGCGCCAGTTCCTGACAGGCGTCACACAGCGACTGGAAGTGGCGGATCGCGTCTGGATGCTGAAGGGCGGTCATGCCAGGGATCATTCCCTCGAACCATTGTGGTGGATCGAGGGGTGGTTGTGGAGCCTCAGGCCCGCCGAGGGTGCCAGATCGAAAGGCATCGCCTGATACGAGGAGAAACGGGTTTCGCCCGTTAAATTTGGCGCACGTCTGGAACCCTGCGGTTCATCCCCATGGATCTGCCGCCAGCCAGCCCCCAACCCTCCAGCCAACCCAAACGGGTGCTGGTGGTCGATCCCCATGCCACCCTGCGCACCGTGCTGGCTCAGCGCCTGCGCCAGGACGGTCACCTTGCGGCAGCTGTGGGCAGCGCCCGCGAAGCGATCGAGATCTGCCAGGAGCAGTCGCCCGACCTGCTGGTCGCCGCCGAGTTGCTCGAAGAAACCTCGGCGCTGCGCTTGGCGGCCCAGTTGCGCACGCCGGTCATGGTGCTGACGGCCCGCTCAGGATCCGAGCCTGTGGTGACCCTGCTCGATGCCGGGGCCGACGATGTTCTGCGCAAGCCCTTTGGCCTCGAAGAACTGGCCGCCCGCTGCCGCACCCTGCTGCGGCGCAGCGGCACCGGCTTGCAGGAGCGCGTCTGTGTCGGGCCGCTCGAGGTGCACGTGCTGCTGCGGCAGGTCACGCTGCGCGAGCAGCCGGTCGAGCTCAGCCCGCGTGAATTTGCCTTGCTGTGCGCGCTGCTGATGCCACCGGGGGTGGTGCGCAGCCGTCAGGAGTTGCTGCGCATGGCCTGGCCCCCCTTCAGTGGCGGTCCGCGCTCGGTCGACACCCAGGTGCTCACCCTGCGCCGCAAGCTCGAGCAGGCCGGCCTTGGCGAAGGCGGCGGCATCGAAACCATGCGTCAGCAGGGTTACCGCTTCAGCCTTGAGACCCTACCGGCTGAACCCGAAACCCATGGCAATGGCCAGTCACTGGCCATGCCCCTGAGCTGAAATCAGCTTCAGGCGGGTTGGGCGATCAGCAGGCTGCGCAGCATCCAGGCGATCTCGCCTGTGAGCATGATCCCGCACAGCAGCGCCAACAACTGGTAGGTCCAGGGCGGGGTGAGCCGTCCCACAGCGCTCACATCGAGGGCAGCAGAGGCGCCAAAGCACTGCAAAAACGCGTCAAAACGGGCGATGCGCTGGGGCAACAAAAAAGCTCCGCCGCCCTGCTGACGCACATAAAACACGCGCCCACCCTGGCTGGTGCCCACGGGGGTGAGTCCGCTGATCTGCTCAAAGCGCAGGCTCCAGCCGCGCCGCAGCAACCAACGGCACCAGGCGGGGTAGCCCACGCTGATGCCTGTGGCATCGAGCACCACCTGCTCGCTGGTGAGAGCCCAGACCAACAGCAGACCCAACGGAAGCGCCAGCCACAGGGCAAGCTGCAGAGCCGGCGGGGCCAGGACCGGCAGCGGCAGCACCAGGGCCAGATACAGGCAGATCAGGGTGAAGCGGATGAGCGGCGCGATCGGATAGGTCATCGCGCTCAGCGGTCGTCGGGAGAGCCCGGCAAAGGTTCGATAAGGGTGGGCGGGCTGTAGCGCCCTCGGAAGACCTCCTGCTCGCGGCCCTTCCAAAACTCACCGAGGCGCATCAGATCGGCATGGGCCTCGGCGAGCTTGGCCATGTACTCGCCTGGATCCATCGACTCCTTGGCCTCCTTGAGCTTGGTGAGGCGCAGCATCTGCAGCATCCAGGGCTTGCTGAGCTCGCCGCGCTGCTCGAGGTAGCGGGCCAGCTCCTCGGAGCTGGGCTGGGACGGCCGGGAGGAATGAAACGCCATGAACCCGGCCATCACGCAGTGCGCCGCCACCCTATGGGGCCCGCCCCAGCCGCTGTGAGCTCAGGCCGGCAACGCCCAGGGGTTGAGGCCCAGGTCGGCGCCAATGCGGTGGGCACAGGCATAGCCGCTAAAGGCCACAGCATTGAGGCCCTGGCCAGGAAAGCAGGAATCTCCCACGCAATAGAGCCCCTTGAGCCCCGTGCGGTTGAACGGCATCGGCAGCAGCCCCGGCAACCGCA
>Ga0194117_10001666_pt1 | contig 25167 bp, 19 predicted proteins | sample TA2MahsurfametaG_FD_160579 | JGI IMG/M metagenome (GOLD analysis project Ga0194117, IMG submission 160579) | Freshwater microbial communities from Lake Tanganyika, Tanzania - TA2015009 Mahale N1 surface | ecosystem: Environmental > Aquatic > Freshwater > Lake | place: Tanzania: Lake Tanganyika...
CGAAGGCTACTCTTCATCGATTGTGGACTAACAAAGATTTAACTACTTACGATATTTGTTCTTTTCGATAAACAGAATGAAGTGAGCTGCCTGCAGTGGCGTCAATATTTCTCTAATGCCGTCGATCATGTCCTACAGTTCGATACTTTTTTCTTCTATTTAGTTTTTTATATTTTTGAGATCTCGTATCAATTTCTACAGTAATACTTTTTGTTCTTTCAGGAACTATTTTTTACTTTGTATTTCTCGTTTTTGTTCTTAGCTTAGTTTAAGTGCATTTCTTAATTACGTAAACCATTCGTCATCTTCTTGATCATCATTTCCAAAAAGATGTCGACCCTCAGCTGCAGACCACATCATGTACCTATGCAGGGCAGGGAGACTGAGATTGAATATCTGTCTAAAATATTAGTTGATTGTATTTATTCTCTATTTTCCAGTGGCTCCAATTCGATAGCGCAAGCTATCAATAATTGAATTGAGTTCGGCAGATGTCTCTTCTCCATTGCTGGCTTTTTAGAGTAGTATTTTAATCTTTTTCATCATATCATGACGACTGGCCGTGAACCCACTCATCTGAGTATAATCAAAAATACTGTTTTATTCTGATTGACCACTCTTTGTAGATAGCCTTTCGTCTATTCCAAATCTTTTTTTCTACTCTACAGCTGCTTTGAAAGCGTTTTTTGTCGTTACTCTAGAATCTAGATGTACAGTTTTTTGCGGTCTCTTGACAATTTTGCTGAGACTTTGTTTCTCTCCTTCTTGTCTAGACTACGTGCTGAACATTATTCTTTAGCTAAGCTATTTTTTTCATCTGCTCCCAGATCACGTATTTTATTGATGTACTTATTTTTATGTGTAGAACGGCCCAGAGCTGAAGACATCTAGCTGGCTTCTACTTTCGCTGAGGGTTCAACTCCATCTTCTTCAGAAGAGTCAATCATAGACTCGTTTTAAAAGAATAAGTCGCTCATTAATTATCTACTATATAATAAGTATCATAGTATGTTGAACTATTTTACTATATATCATATTTTAAGAGATTGTATCATTTTTAATATTCTGTAAGGAATGAAAAGGTATTCTGCATCCATTTGTAACTAGGGTGTTCGTCTTATTCACTTGGTGATACCATATCCCACACACTTTGAATTGCATCCACAGCAAATTCATATTTAGTTGGATTGCGGACATGAGCGTAGCAGTGGGCTAAAACTTTGGATTTTCCGTCTGAAGTGTAAACAAAGTAGTTGTTTGAAGTTGTTTTTGGTGAGTATAGGCCAGAATTAACAACTTTTTTAATGTTATTAACTTTACCGAGGCCGAAAAGGTGAATGTTATGTGCTTCTTAAGCAAAAACATAGCCTTGTTAGGCAGTAGCAATGTTGTGTTTAGCCGAGACTTAAAAACTTGATCTTCCTTAAACTTCAATTTTTAAATACTAAGATGTGATTTGTTCAGCATGATGGAACCAAGATGTGACCTGTGTAAACTGTTCTTTATTTTAGAAAAAGCCAAGAATAGAGTCTCCTCTTTTGATTTAAGCCATGTTTTTCAATCCTGCAGGTGTCATAACAAGTGAGTTAGCGGGAAAACATGATCCAAGTTGTTGCTGAATGGTGCCATTTTGAATCCATCTGAGGCAAACACCCATGGCTGAAACATTGGTGCAGGTGGAAGTGGAAATGATGTCAAAATTTTGGCAGAGACTTAAGGCAAGTAATAAGGCGAAAAATATGGCTTTCATCTTTGAATTTGAAGATATAAATATTTGAAATCATCAACCTGATCGAAATTTTTAATGTGGTTTAGATATTACATTCAGTGAGAAAAGATTAAAAATCACAGCGTTAGCTATGCCGACGTGAGGAGAAAACAGATAAAGAAAGTAATGGTCGAATAATCATACAATAAAAAGTTGACTTATAAAAAAATATCTTAAACATTTTCAAAATAAAACTGAATATAATAAATGGGTTGTGTACAAAATTAGCAATCACGGGAAGCCACCCAAAAAATTGATCATAAGATAATTAGAAAATAGGATACGCCTGACGGCAAGAGGGAGAAGATCGCTTAGCAAACTGCAAGTGAGCCTGCCAAATTGAGAGATAATTTCAAGCTTAACCTAAGAAACATTGAGTAATCCATTTTTAAGATAGAGAAGAAGATGGTTTGCTTTAATCTGATAAACCCAAAAGATCTCCTATACCGATTATAGTCACTTAGGACATAACTAAAAATATAATGATGCCGACTGTTGTTAATTTCGATTACGGTACCCTCTTTGCAGAATGATATCTATTTCTATCATAAATGACAAAGAATGGTTAAAAAAAGAGTACAAGAATCTCGAATTTTCTAGATATTATTTTACGAGTAAAACTGACTCTAAACTTTATTTCATAATAAGTTAATTGCAGAATGAGTCGTAACAGAAGCGAAAGAAAACCTGTAGACAGACATTAGCTTGATGTTTTTGGTAGAAGAGGAAGAGATCCTTTTTCTTAAATGCACCAAGTCATGAGATCTTTTGGTGGTGGCATGTTCGGTAATGATTTAATTTCAGATGGATTCATGAAAGATCCTTTTGAACAGATGATGGACTTCTCAAACGTTCATAGGGGACTTCATAATTCAGGGAAATAAGGATCCTATGTTTGTCAGACTTTTGTAAGCTCTTCCACGATGGGTGCTGATGGTAAAATGAAGAGTGAAAGTTACTTTTAAAACAGTGCGGGACAGCATAAAAATGGTCAGACAATCTCTCAAAAGCAGCAGGCTTACAAGAACAATGATGGAATCAAAAGGATTGCTGAGGAAAGGATGCTTGATGATAAAGGTCGAAAAATAATCAGATAAAAGAGAGGAAATAATGAGCCTGAAGAAACTACCAATCATTATTATAATTTGGAGGCAGAAGAAGCGGATAGATTTGACCAAAATTGGAGAGGAGTTAACAACTAGCTCAAATTTTTGGAAAATCATCAGAAATACATGCAAAGCTTGCCTTATCAACAACAACAGCCAAGACAATTAGGTCTTGGCTATGAGCCTAGACGTGAGGAATATAGGAACAACAGATAGCCTGAACACAGACAACCCATTCAACAGGCATATAGACCTCAACAGGACCATAGACAACCAGAGCAAAGATCTCAGTATTCAGGCGATTCAAGAGTAAATGGATCTAGAGGCTTACCATAATCTCTGGGTAACTTTAGCCAGAAAGGAAGCAGCTATAAGTCAGGATTAAGAGGCCAATATTGATCTGAATGTCTTGATTTTTTTAAAATATTCTTATACATTTGAAGGCTTTGAAGATTATTTTTTAACTTAATGACGAAAGTGATTGAAGTGGCTAGAAATATGAACTGATCTTTATTCACTTACTTTATGAAAATTAGAATATCTGATTCTTTTTCTACTTTTAATAGATGAATTAAAAAAGAAAATTATCATACCTTACTATAAACTTTGCTATTTTTCTTTGTACTTTTCAGCTTTTGGAAAACTATGGTGGAGGCAAAATCTTTAACTTCATTTTATTCTTCAGGTTTTCTATGAAAATATTACTGAAGTTACTCTTTAATTTTTGATTACAACCTCACAGTTTTTGGGCGCTCTGCACAACGATAACGTAAGCCTTTCTGAAACAGCTCAAATTTTTAAGGGTCAATTAGTGAACTTTTCTCATTTCTTTTGCCAATTTTCTGATACTTTTAGTATACTTAGTGAAAAGTGATGGTTTTAGATTTTTGTGTTAATTTTTCAATACTTTTGGCTTGAGCTGCATTCAGTTGCTCAACAGATTTTTGAAAGATTCTGGATGTTGATTGTGAATTGAGTCTCAGTTTCTATTTATACTAGTGGACTATAGTGTTTAATTATAGTTTTTGAGTTGTTCCCTGGGGATGGTCGAACAAGCTCGATTTTATTATTTTTAGGCTCATTAATAAAATTATTGACAACTAGCTGTAAGTTATGCATGGTAATTAATCATCAGATTTAAACCCAATAATTATTTGAAAATCTTTAGGGTCAGCCTTTATTTTAACTCTATTTATATTCAATCTCTTGGTTATAAATAGTTTAGCTGTTCCGTATTGCTTTTGCGACTAAATAATGAATTATTGATGATATTTTTTTGGGATTTAGATATATTTGATAATTAGAATTGACATGAAGAAGGATAACGAAGACGATCAAAATGACCCTGACCACTTTGATGTGTAATTTTTAAAGTATGCAGTGTGACCAGAATGCCACCCTTCCACAAAGGCATCCACCATAATCAAAGTCAACAAAATGCAACACATAAAAATTATGACCCCCTCTCCTGGTAGCTTTACTTTGATCAACTTTTCTATCTCAGCGATGTAGCTAAAACCTTATTATAGGGAACTTCAGTTTTTAAAGCAGGAGACTCTGGTGCTCTTTTCTTTTGCATTCATGGCGCAGGACATTCTGCATTGAGCTTCGCTACACTAGCGAAATAAGTGAAAAATTTCGGAACTTTAGTTGCATTTGATTTGAAAGGACACGGTTTTTCAAAGAAAAATCAAAATAATTAAGATTTTTCCATAGAAACTCTAAACTCCGAGACTATTTAAACTATAAAATAATTGATGCAGAGATTCCCCGACAAAAACGTTGTAGTAGTAGGCCACTCCCTAGGAGGTTCAATTGCTTGTCGAATAGTAGATAAATTGACCAATGTCTAAAAAAATTAAAGAATTGTAGGATGCGTGGTTATTGATGTAGTTGAAGGAACTGCTCTTGAAGCCCTTCCCTTTATGAATCAGATCATCGCTGATAGACCTAAGCATTTTGATTCCTTGCAAACCGGAATCAAATGGTGTTATAACTCCTGCACCATTCGAAAACTTTAATCAGCTAGAGTTTCTTTTCCAGGACAACTTTATGAGTACGAAAAGAACGGACATAAGCATTTCGGATGGAAAATAAATCTGAAAGATACATAAAAATATTGGCAGGGATGGTTTAAAGGCTTGAGCCAGATCTTTTTGGGAATTCATATTCCTAAAATCTTGTTAACTGCAGAAAAGTAGAGGATGGATAAGTAGTTAACAATTGCGCAGATGCAAGGCAAGTTCAAAGTGGTTGTGATCCATAATGTAGGGCATTCTGTGCAGTAGGACGATTTCAAAGCCACTGCAAAATAGCTCTACAATCTTCTAAAAGATTTTAGAATACCCATGACTTTGCAATAGAGAGCAGAGAAGGAACTAGTGGGTATAGCCCATTTCCATCCTAATCTCCCCAAATACTGAATGATCATTCCAAGAGATTATTCCATTTATGAATGTTTGTTTATGAGTATGGAATTATAATCGCTCAACGATATTATAAAGATGAGCACATCAGCTGGCGAGTTCATACTTGGGCAATACCGTATCGGTATGATTTTGGTTATGTAGGTAAAAGTATAGGTGAGGGAACCTTTGGGAAGGTTAGATTAGGTATTCATATGCCTACGAACTAAAAGGTGGCAGTTAAAACATTACAAAAAGAAAAGATAGTCGAACAGGCTGATATTGAAAGAGTAACTAGATAGATCTGTATTTTGAAGATACTAAGACATCCCAATGTCATACAACTTTATGAGGTAACATACTCACTATGCAGATTATATAAACTAAAACAGATATACACCTCATCATGGAGTATGCAGAGGGCGGATAGCTATTTGATTAGATTGTAAAAAGAAAGCGATTGGACGAGAAGGAAACAGTTAATATTATGCAGCATATCTTGGCAGGAGTCGAGTATATTCATAAGAATGGTATCGTGCATAGAGATTTAAAACCAGAAAATCTACTGATGGATCATAACAAAAATATCAAAATTGTAGATTTTGGTCTGTCAAACCAGTACAAACCTGGAGAAAAATTAAAAACTGCGTGTGGAAGTCCTTGCTATGCTGCGCCTTAAATGATAGCAGGCAAGAGGTATGAATGCCTGGGAGCAGATGTATGGAGCTGTGGTATAATCCTTTATGCGATGCTATGTGGTTATCTCCCATTTTAAGACGCTAATACATCCAAACTTTATAAAAAGATCATGGCAGGATAGTATTAAACCCCGAAAATCCTGTCAACATAAAGTAAAGAGCTGCTCAAAGGTATACTAAATATAAATCCTGAAGCAAGATTTAAACTCGATCAGATCAGAGATACAACGTGGTTCAACCAGTTAGGAAAGATATATAAAGCAGATGGTATTTTAGTCGGAAAAGATCAGATCGAAGTAGATTAGAAAATCCTTAAAAAAATGCAGAAAATGGGGACAGATCCAGCCCAAGCTAGAACATACATCATAAACAATAAACATAATCAAACTACTGCACTCTATTATCTACTGAAGATCAAAGCAGAAAGAGATCCTTAGTTCTTGCAATAATAAAGGCAAAAATAAAAAAGATAATAGAGCCCTTTGATTTATAAACCCGACAGAAAAGATTACTATCTACCTATAAGCAATAGAAATCAAAAATAGAACAAGGATAACTCTAAAAATGACTCTATGAATGTGAGCAATATCATCTCTTCTCTCGTATAAGCCAACAAAAATAGATTTGTAGCTGGTAGTAAGTTTGGCAAAAATGCAAAGGAGAAAAACTTTGATAAGGTTTAAGATTTTAAGTTGTTTCCTAACAAAAAAAATTCAAGTATTTATGAGCCGAAAATTAAGACTACTCGATCTTAGCTCTAAAAAAGTATGGAAACTGCTAGAGAGAAAGAGAAGAAGAAATAAAAATCAGTTTAATCAAAGCAAAATTTTACTATGATCCAGAGTGATCATTCTGCTAGAGGAGAGTAAGAGCTAAATAAAAAAAGACAAGAGCTTTCTGATCAGTTAAGGCAAATATCAGTAAAAATTGATCAAGAAATTCATTAACTTAGAAAACAAAGCACTGGTGGTAACACTAGTACGAATACTTCCTTATCGAAAAAAAGATAGTCGGTTGGAACTCCAGCTCTTAGCAGTAGGGTAAAAACTCAAGAAGCATCAACCATATTCAAGTCTAACAATAAAGAAACAATTAATAAAACTAGGGATAACCTTTATAATTCTAAAGAAAGTATAGTACTTACTTCGAAATAAAAAATTAAAGAAAATAACATCAAAGTGCCAAAAGTGCATTCAGGACCTTTCAACACTCAATGCATTTTCATGTAAAACGCGAAGAGTCTTTTAGACAAAATAACAAATTTGGTTTTGAAACATAATATGAGGTATCATGAGACAGATCCTTTTTGTATAGCTATTGGAGGAGGGCCTCAAGTTGCAATATAGAGTATACAGGGTATATCTGGAGTCCATTTAGTGAAATTCCAAGGTTAGCATCCTCTTAACAATGCAATTATATAAGTACTATCTAAATGATTACTTTTTATCTTTGCTTTATCTGTTGCAATTAAAGTTAATTTAAGCATAAATTATAAGAGAAAGTAATAAATTAAGATATACAATAACATAATGTATAGTTTAATAACTGAGCAATGCCACTGTATATCAGGCTATACACAGTGTCATTGTCAGTCTCTGAGCATCTACTTCACGATCTAAGTGACCACTCTTCGAGTACGAAGGTGTTCAAACTTCTTTTCGCTCTTCATCCTCTTGGAAGTTAATATAGCGAAGATGGAGTCTTAACGCAAAAAATAGCCTATCAGCACGCGGCTGAGCATAATATAATGCAGCTGCTAAGTTGCTGGCCAGATCTCGCATTAGGGCTCAATGAGCGATTTAAGAAGCTTAAAACTTGTCCCGTTGTTGCAGTGCTCAATTTTTCCCTTCATGTAGTTCTGGAGAAGGTAGAAGCGGCTGAGGGAGCATTCTTGAGTTGGAGGAGAGTACTTTGCCCATATTTTATTGAGCAAGCGTTCAGATTTGGCTCTCTTTTGTAAGAAACTTAAGATTTGATTGATTTCATTTGGGATAACATTTCTATTCTCATTTTCTTTGATAATTCTTTTGGGTCCTTTTTTCTCACTACGATTTGGGATATATTCTAGATCTCTCACTTTTCTTTTATTCTTTCTTACTTTTTTTTAGTTCAAGTTTTAAATGGGTAGATTTTAATTTTACTAGATGATATTTTCTTTCTTCACAACTTCAGATTAAACATTGGCTTCTATTTTGCACTCTTTTTCTAATTCTAAATTTTATGTTGAAGAAAAAAATAAACTATTATCGACACTTACTTCCTATTAATTTCCAGAAAATTGAGCTTCTAAAGGGACATAAGTTGTATTTACTGGCAGCTGGTAAAGAGGACAAGCTCTTAGAATGACATTTGGAAGAGAAGGGTAAATAAAGGCGACTGGATATGATAGTGCCTAACTGAAGAATGTTTGATTCTGGGTGTTGGTAGTGTTGAAAAAATGAGAAAACAGTGGATTTGATACCTGGATATTGATGATTTAGAGAGGTTAAATGTTAGGGAAGTTATATATTGGTGAGTTCATGTTATGTTTGGAATAAATTATAGTCAGTTTGACGTTTCGCGATTTGAGTTGATTTCCAACCGATATAAAAAGATGATGAGAAATTATAGATGTAATCAAGGTTGAGAGCATAGTGCAGCTCCTTTTAGGGTGTTATAGTCAAATTTTGATATCGATTGTGGGGAAAATACATCTTCAAATATTTTGATAAATTACAAAAACATTAAAGATGCTAATCAAAATAATGTTCTCCGCTTGTTAAAACAAAGATTTGATTGTCCACACTACTCTTTTAATGAATTTGATAATTTAGTATGTTCCTGTGAAATTAATATATCGTTTGTTGACCCTCATAAATAAAATGTTTCGATTCTTATCGGTCTTTTTTAGATGGAGGTATCAGTAAGCTTTATTGAAGATATTTAGACTAAAATAAAGGGCTATGAGTGTAGTTCGGTAAGATAAAAGTCTCATCATTTATTGATTGGGAGTTTTTTGAGAAGCCATATCGATATAACCAGAAATCAAAAATAAGGAAGTTTATATCATTTAAACTATAAGTAAAATTACAAAAGTGGGGGGATAAAAGTTGATAGTTAAGATTTAAGAACCATTTTCTTAGGGTACAGCTAGCAGCACAAAAAATTTACGAAGAGTCTGATAGCATATTAAATATAAATGTATTGATTTAATTAGACATTTAATTCAATGGATTTTGATATTTAAACTTCCACAAAAAACTGGCAGTTCACTCATCTTGATGAAGTTGCAGAAGAAAAGTTTTCTATCCTTGAAGAGCAAACTCGTAGCAAAGCGCCTGAAAATTTTTATCATAGTAACATTTTCTTCAATCAGAGCAAACCCTCACCCATCTAGAATTTATACAGAACAGTCCTCTCTATCCACTTTTACAAACCATCCCCAAAGGTGTACTGCATCATCTCCACTTTGATTGCACATAAGACTATTAGTTCGTAATTTACAATTTAATTAGTATAGACTTTATGTTATCACTGATCCGAGAGTCTATCTCTCTCAAGATCGCAAACAATTCAGAATAGGCACTAAATAGCAGGCCACCAGAGAAGGATGGATTTCAATGGATTAAGAGAGAAAACGTTTTGGTAGTGAAGATGAGTTTGTGAGGTCAGTAGCCTCAATTACTATGTTAAACAAAGAGGAACTTATGACTCTTTCGTATGTTCAAAAAGAAATGTGGATCAGATTTTAATAAAAAATATCCAATTTCTTTGTGATCTACCTTTCTCTTCACATTTTTAAGAAATATGCCAAACATTTACTTTTAAAATACATAAAAAATGGCTACGATAGACTTTAATTCAGGGCTTTGTTGGCCAGACTAACTGAGTATGATGAAGAAGGAAATATTGTGCAGGAGCATCATGAGAAGAAATTTATGGAGGCTTTTGATTAAGTATACGCAGAAGTTAAGGAACAATATCCTGATTTTACAGTCGGATTTATTTTCTTCGGCTTAAAAGTGTTCTCTGCGGAGCAAAACGAATCTCTTTTCACAACTATTTGTGACTTAAACTGGGACAAAACTGTGGGTCTTGACTTTGTTCAGCAAGAAGACCTCTTTGGATCTCTTTAATAGTATGATCCTATCATAGATCGAGTCTTAGCAAGATATCCCCATCTTGACTATAAGAAAGTATATCATGCAGGATAAACTAAAAATCATAGAACTCATAATTTGGAGGTTGCAGTAAAGGCAGGGACAGTTAGAATAGGTCATGGATTCAATATTTTGCAAAGAATAGAATTTTTAACTCACTGCAAAAATATTTGTTTCTAAAAAAATCCACTTTCCAATCTTGTCCTAGGTTATAATTCTGACTCAAGATAAGCTTCCGCACCTGTGCTTTTAGGACTTGGCAATGCAGTAACCATAAATCCGGATGATCCTGGTAAATTCGGAGTTTAGGATTCGACTGTAGACTATTTTTTGGCCGCTATAAGCTACAACTGGACTTTGAGACACCTCAAACTGATTGCCTATCACTCAATTAATCATGCTATTTGCGATGAGCATACCAAAACTGTTTTGGTGCGTTCTTTCAATCAAAGATGGAATGAGTGGATCAAGCAATTTGTTGGCCATTAAAAGTATAAATTGATTCATAAATGGAGTTAGCCTGATATCTATTCAAATGTGAGGAGATGGAAGTGGTCTTAAAAGTAAGATACTGCTTTAAAAATATTCTAAAACATTAGGGAATCAACTATTGACAATTTACCCTAAAAATTTTACCAATGTATCTGTTGATATATGCAGAAAAAGTTTTGTCGCACTTGAGCTTTATGAAAAATCAAAAACTTTATAATCTATTAAAAAATATACCTAAAGGATCACTACACAATGATCATTTCGACTGCAATCAAGACAAAGAGTTCGTAGTTCTTTTTTAATTAAGTTTTTAAAACACATCATCACTGATAATAGGATTTATCTATCGGCAGATAAGAAAACTTTCCAAGTTGGAACTGCACAACAGGCTGAAACCAATGGTTGGCTATCTTGCAAACAACTAACATAATAGTTTGGAAATTAAAGCAATATAGCTGACTATCTCTATTATCTGACCTCATTTACTCCTCAAGAAATGTTTTAGGTTGCAGGAAATGCTCGTAAATTTTGGCCTCCTTTTACGGAAAAGATAATAAACTTCAACTCTATCTTGGCTGTAAAGGATGTATTTGAAAAATATAGTGAATACATTCTGCGTAAATATATTGCAAATGGATATGATAGGATCTAGTTTAGAGCTCTGTTAGTAGGACTAAAGGAATATGATAATTAAGGCAATTTTGTTGGAAATTTGGGAGATAATTCTTTTTCTGAAACTTTTGATAAAGTTTATCAAAAAGTAAGACTTTAACATCCTTACTTCTCAGTAGGTTTCATCTTTTTCGGACTTAAGTCTCTTCCAGACTAAGAGAATGAAGCCATTTTGAGGAGAGTATGCAAACTCAACTGGAAACTTACTGTAGGAGTAGACTTCGTGTAAGAATAAGACCCTTATGGATCGATTTAGCGTTATGACACAATAGCTGACAAAGTTTTAGCTTAATTCCCAGACTTATAAATTAAAAAGTGCTATCATGCTGGTGATACTCGAGACCATCGGAACAGAAATATTGAGTTATCTGTTAGAGCAGGTTCTGTTAGAATCGGTCATGGACTTAATATCACTCAGCACATTTAGATCTTACCCATTTGTGCACACATATGTTTCGAACTTTGTCCTATTTCGAATGTGATAATGGGTTCTTCAGCGAGACTGGATCTCAGACTATCTAATGCTCCCATATTACTCGGTCTAGGTATCCCTGTATCTATAAACCCTGATGATCCTGGAATATTTGGGTACGAGGATACAACAGTGGACTATTTCTGTGCGTCTGTTTCATTCAACTGGACTCTAAAACATTTAAAACTAATTGCAATCCACTCGATAAATCACAGTATATGTTCTGAGGGTACTAAGATGAGGGCGCACAAATCTTTCTAGACTCGTTGGTCGAAGTGGATATAAGAATTGTTGCAAATTGAGGGTAAATGATTTGTGAATAGAAAGAATAATCTATTAGATTTTAATACTATAGTGTAAATATATGTATATTTGTGTAACAGTCTAGATTTTATTGATTGAATACTAAGAGATATAATCATATTTCAGCTGTAGTATGGGAGAAAAAGAAAAACCTAACAAAGTAGAAGTGTCAGATCTATAAAACGGACCACTTACAGAAGCCAACCGAGAGTGTAGAGATATCATCTGCTGTTTACTCTTCTTCTCACTCTGTGTAGCCATGATCTATCTTGCTGCTTATGGCTACGCTAATGGCAATGTTTCAGGTGTCTTCAGAGGTATTGATAAGTACGGAAAAGTTTGTGGCAAAGACACTTTAGTCAACTATCCTTATCTCTACTTCGCCAATCCCTATGCAACACTGATGTCAGATGTGTTGCAAAATAAAATTTGTGTTAGTAGCTGTCCTACTTGGAACGGAAGTGTTGTGGTTCCTGTTAGCTGCTCACCTGCCGCAGATTGCACATATACTTATACTTATAAGTCAGATGGTACTAAAGCCACAGGTGCAGCCACACCCTTAGGTAGTGATGTTTTAGGGTATGATAGTTCAGTAGTGGCAGACAGAGTATGCATTCCCAATGCCGCATTGTTCTCCTTCCTCAGTAACTCGACTTCAAATTCAATCACTAGTATGTTTTCGAGCCACCAGGCTAACTTTTTGAGTGATATTCAGAATGTAAAAATGGAATAAGTTAGAATTATAAGTGGCTATTGGCCGCTGCAGGTGTAGCTCTCCTTATCGCTTTTATCTTCATGTTCCTTCTAAGATGCCTAGCTGGTTGTATAGTGTGGGTCTCACTCTTCGGAACTGTGTTGTTTTTACTTGGTCTTGGCCTTATTTTCTTGTACAATGCTGGTAAACTTAATGCTATTGCATCAGTAGCGACCTATGTAGGAGTGCCTAGTATTAACTCACAGTACAACTAACCCATAGGATGGACATTGATCAGTCTTAGTGTTGTATTCCTCATCGTTGTGCTTTGCTGTTGCAGTAGGATCAGATTAGCTGTGGCAATCTGTAAGTCAGCTGGACAATTCGTTGTCGGAGTTTGCTCGATTGTGCTCGTCCCTATCTTCCAGGCAGCTTTAGCGTTTGGCTTGTGGGCAGGATGTTTGATTTCGATGGCATATCTGGTTTCAGCAGCATAATTCAAGGCTTTATATACTTCCGATTACTTTACTTCAATTGTAAAATACGATGATCCTGCTTTGATTAGATTTTACGTCTTCGTTTTTCGGTACACTTTGGATCAATGCTTTCTTCAGTGCTATGGGTGTTTTCGTCATTGCATCTGCATGCTGTATGTGGTATTACTCACATGCACCTGGTAGCGAGCTTAGCCTTCCTATCTGGAGGTCTTATAAAATGCTTTTTAGGTAACTATCACTTTATTTAGATACCATTGGGGAAGTTTAGCCTTTGGATCTTTGTTGGTTGCAATCGTGCAGTTCTTACAAATGGTTGTTGAGTTTTTCAAAAGGCAGGCTGAAGCTAGTGGTACTAGCAATAAGTGCATGCAGTATACAATTAGATGTATTCAATGTTTTTTGGCCTGTGTTGAATGCATCATCAAGTTCATCAATACCCAAGCTTACATCCAGATTGCACTCAGAGGCAAAAACTTCTGCTATGCTGCCAAAGACGGCTTTTAATTAGTCTGGTCCAATCCTTTGCGTTACTCCATTGTAGGTGGAATCGGAGGCATTATTATGTTCTTGGGAAAAGTTGCCATCTCTGCTCTGACTGCATTTTTATTCTATCTCTTCATCTCTTACGTGCAGTCTGTCAGACAGAACTATCTTTAACCATTCTTACAAGTAGTGGTACTTTATTTTTAATTAAGGTTGTTGCGATTATCGGTTATCTGGTTGGAATGTTGTTCATGTCAGTCTACACAATAGCTATGGATACACTGCTCCAATGCTTTATAGTTGATGAGACGAACCAGAAAGCAAAGGGTAAAGGCAAACCTCAGTGGGCTCCTGAAGATTTGGCAAATTTAATGGACATTGAGGAATAGAAATAGAAATAGGAATCCAAATAAAAAGCGAAGGAGTGATTTTGAACCTTATTTTGATACACATCTTTAATAGTCTTTTTTAATATATGGTGCCAACAGATTAAATGACTGAAAAATAGTTGCATAAGTTAAAAGTTTACACAACTATCAGTTTGCAGATGAGAAACATTAGTCTTTAGGCTTCTTAAAATAATACAATATCGTAAGATGATCCTCGTATGTAAATTTAATCTAGATTGGGGCTTGTTTTACTTATTATATTTGTGAGCAATTTATAGAGTACTTATAAATCTTGTAAGTGATTGAAAAAGGAGGGAAATGCTATAAAAATAATGTCTGTTGAAACACATATTGACAGTGACTCTCTAGTACTACCTCCATCCTTCAAACTTTAACCACCTGTTAAAATTGAAGATGGTGCCTCACTATGGAGAGAACCAACTGAAAAGGAATTATGTGAGGTTATATTAATGATCAAAGATAGGGTGCCGAACTGTCGATTAGATACTATCATCAAGCTACTCAATGATACGTTAGTTGAAAAAGATGAAAAGGTTCGTTCATCTAGACGGTCACCCCTCGATGAGTAGGACTATTTCAGCTAAGACTAAATTTCAGAGCTAGAGAAAAAGCGCATGCAGTAGTAGTATGCTCGCAAATTTGAGAATAGTGAAGCAAATCCTCGCTTTTACTAAGAAAGATAGATAGCGAAACTATTTTGTTCAAAAGGTTATGGTTACCCCACGGCTCGTTAGTATCTGGGTGACAGTATGTAAGTTAGATGTTATATAGAACTCCAAACAGATATAACAATGTGATCACCACGATTGTGCGTCTCAGCTATCGAAAATTATAATATTATATAACAAAGTATATCCAACCCAGGTTGCCAGTGATTTCCAGGGAATAACTGAAAATGATCAAGACACCACTTGTTAATTGTCGTAATTGGATGACACCTTAACAGTCATAAAATTTCCATAGATTTGTCAAACTTACCTACAAAATACACACTTAACAACCTCAAAAAGAGCATATCCTAGAACTACATGATGCCATAATGCAACAGCTTAAGAAAAGGAATGTGAACTATAGGCCACATCGAAGAGGATACGATCCAAACTCTTGGAGCCCAGAAATGGATGAAAGACTGATAGCAAACTATTTGGCTCATCCTGAGATACACCATTTGCAGAGCCATCTTTTAGCACTTTTCCCAAATCAACGCACTTGTTTCTAGTTGGGAAGATTAAAACTAAGATTAGAGAGATTGATTCGACTGGCCCTACGCAAAATATACTGTGATCGAGACAAATTTGGACTAAATGAACCATCAACACTAAGCTAATATCTGGTCTGCAAAATCAATAGAAAAGATGGGGCTCTTGATGTCCGAAAAAGATTACTTTCTTACTACTTAGACAACGATACAAACGCGATGAAGCTGAGATGGGTAAAAGAAGTTCTATAAGAATATGTTAAGGCTAGTCGATCGGAAATCGAAGAGATTGAAGATTCTTCTTGTGAGGTAGTGCCAAAACAGTAGATAAAGATTGAGCCAGCGGGTTTATCTGAGCATCCCAAGGATGAATAAGCAGACATGAATGATAAGAAGTAATAATACTAACGATCGGATGTCAACAATTACTCCTACTCCTAGTAGTTATCTGTTACGGAAAGAAAAGAATGATGATTCAATGAATGAAGTTGCTTAAATTAATCTTTGGAAAGATAAAATATAAAAAAAGTAGAAAGAATATGTTTATAACAGTATTATAAACGAGCCTCTTTTTTATATTATATTGATTTCAAGATGGACGAATAGGACTATAACTACGATGAGTACGAGTATGAGTATGAGTATGAACCTGACAATAACAATTCATAACCTCAGGAAGATGCTGAGTTACCCGGCCATTTACCACATCTCAACAGTTAAGGATCCAATAATCATTATCCCGACATATATGGCTACCGTCCCTATGAAATCTTGCCTTTGGAGAATATTTTTATGGAGCTCAACCTTATACTTGAAGAGGTCGACTCGATTGTTTATTTGGGAAAGGGTTGGAGTCTGTTACTCCTGAAATAGTTTAAGTGGGACAAATAATTTTTGAAGGAATAGTACTACAATAATATGCAAAAATATCAACGTGCAATGGGACTATCTCAAAATCTATAAAATCCTAGCAACTTAAAAATAGTCAATAACAGCACTTGCTAAGTTTGTTTGAGTTAACCTGTTCCCATTTTAGTCAATATTTGTGGTCACGGATACTGTGTGGAATGTTGGCTATGTCATCTCAAAGGAGGTATTTCTAGTGGTAATCCATTTTTACGATGCATGTGGGATAATTGTAAAGCTCCATTGCTTTTATAAACAGTATAATACATTTTTGGATGCTGTGGAGAGGAAGGAGATATCTGGCGAACCAAGTATTAAAAAAAAATATGTGAACAGTTCATTACGACTAACAGGCATTATTAGTTTTGTACAGGAGCTGATTGTACTAAATGTATAAAAATTAATCAACTAAATGTTGATACTGTTTAGTGTACCTGCACTAAAGTCTTTTGCTTTAAATGTAAGAGTGATGATCATTATCCCTGTAAGTGCGATCAAAAATAAAAATGGCTACAACAAGTTCTGTCGTAAGAAGCAGATGCAAAGTGGATTGCTTCAAATGCCAAGGTTTGCCCTTGGTGTAAAAAAGCAGTTGAGAGATCAATGGGATGTAACTTCATGTTATGTACTTGCGGTAAAAGTTTTTGTTATATGTGTTCTCAACCTTGGTAGCCTGATCATAAAGACCATTTCAAGTGTCATCTTTTTAAGAAAAAGCCTGATGAGATAGTCAACAGGTAAAAAGAGATTATGGAGCGTATGAACCATTGTACTGAGAGATATTTGTTCAACCAAGCTGTAGCCAATAACTACAAGAATATAGATGTTTTTGCTAAGCGTAAATACTTGTTTAAAACTCTTTGTATTGAGCTTGTTGAAACTTAATTTCTTTAGACTGCTTACCGATTTGCGATTTAATGTTGTGAAAGACTGAAATGGATTTATGCTTTTACTTATTTTACTTAAATAAAAAATCATCAAAAATAAGCCTTTGATTTTTCTTTGGGAGAATATGAAAAATACAAGGAAAATTTGCTTAAATTATTAGCAGCTGATCTAAAAAATTTTTTGAAAGATGTATAATAGGAAGAATTAAAAAAAAATCTAACCCCTTTAAAGATTTAAAATTTTCCAGAAAGATTCAAAACAATCAAAAAGAATATTGTGAATTACTATACATGTACTAAAAGTTTTAAGGAAAAGTTTGTTAGCGAGCTCAAAAGAATCACTGAAAAACTTGATTAATAGAGGGAAATTGAGGAAATGAAAAATTATAAAATACCAACTCAGCTTCCTAAATAAAAAACCAAAAGTGGAGAGAAATAGGAGAAAAAGGGACTTCTTGGCACGATAATGAGCTTGGGGAGAAACAAAAGTAAAAAGTGAAGCAATGATAACTTAAATTTATATCAAAATATTGCCTGAAAATAAATAATAGCCACAAATAGTTCATATCACTTCTTAGCTTTTAGTTTTGCTTGCTTATCTTTTCTCTTCAACTATAAGCGCTTTTTTCTCCTCTCTTTGTTTCGTTCCGTCTTGGCTTTTTTACGCAAGCTGGATTTTGAGTTGGGATTTGCTTTTGTTGGCCCTTTGTAATCATTCTTATCTTATTCTCCTTTTTTTTTGAAGAAGTTTACTCTGAACACACCCAAAAGTGATTCAATAAAAGAGCTACATTTACCAATGCGAACTTCACTGTTTAACTTTGTTCTGTCTTATTTTTCATTGGTTTTTAACCTTACTAGCAAAGGCCATTCCTGTTACTGCCCTTCATTGGAAGCGTGGAACTTGAGTTGGGTGCGGATGGCTACTTTTTCCCTTCTGGAATGGGCTTTGGCGAATTGAGGCTGCCAGAGTCCTCCACGTTTGAAGGTGAATCGCAGGGTAGGTGTAGTATTGGATTTAAGATGTTTGCTGGTGGCTGTGATAAGTTGATCAGGATCTCGTTTTACCATTTATGATTATACACTTGGAACAGCTATATGATGAAAAAATTAAGAAGTTATAGTAAGATGTATATTAATCGATAAATGAAAAAGATTTAAGATAAATAGATTTGAAATGTTTCTCAAAGCCACAAATGATAGGAAAGAACATTATAATCTCCCGTTATTATAATTGATTTATTAACGCTTTAGATGTAGGCTAACACTCTCTAACAACCGCAGACTCAGACATTACCTCGGATTTACAGTCATAAAAAGATCAATCAACGGTATGTAATACCTCAACAGGTCAAAACTGTTGAACAAGAGGCAATTCAATCAGTAAATATCAGGTCACGTTCACAAAGTGCTTTGCAGTCAAATAGAAAAACTTTGCAGTCTGCTAACAGTTCCAAAGCAGTTAGATTATAGGTCACAACTGCAGCTTATCATAAGAAAATATAATAGCTAGAAAGACAGTAGGTATTGCTCGAGAAAGATATCTAAAACGTAAAGTCAGACGTGGCGAAACTTAGATTAAAAAGAAAAGGAGTAGATGATGCTGTAAGTACTATTAGTTCAAGAGCTTCTTCAACAATACCTGAATAAAGTAAGAATAAAATGGATGCGATGAGGCGCCGTCTCGATAAGGAAAAGTAACGGAGTAAAAAAGTAATCGCAGAAATCGAAAAAGTGAGAAAAGATATTCAAACAAAAAAGAAGCTGAACGTCCAACTAGCAGAATAACTATAAATTTGGTAGAAGAAATTTAATGAATAGATGAGCTTAGCAAATTAACTTTAAGAAGCAATGACATTAAAAAATGCGGAAGGGCAAAGGAAAAAGATCGAAATGGTTCATCAAAAGGCCAAGATTATCAAGTAATATGACGCGATTCTACATAAGCTAGACTATGAACTGAATTCGCAGACATCAGGGAAACCGAATTCAGCTGATTTCTACTTAACAGACATTGCCATCAATGAATAGAAAACTAGAAAAAAAGCAAAGATATTGCCCTAAAACTCACCTAAAGGTTACAAATCGGGTAATAGAGCATAGTATTTTCGCTAGAAAATGTAAGAATGGAAGGAGCAAAGTTAAGCAATTAAAGAAAAGGTTAGTGCCGGTACTTTAGAATAGGCTGAGCAAAAATTAGTTTAAATCCATTAAAATAATTACAACTACTACAAATTTTTAAATGAAAGACATGCAGCTTTGATGTAGATTCGCTAAAGAAATAGCCAATTATTAGAGAAGAGGAACTTTTTAAAGTAATAAATGTAGAAAAACAGAAGTTCAAATAATTGTTAGAATATAGCTACAATAAAGAAAAACATTAGAAAAGCTACCGAAGCTCAAAATGATCTCAAACATAAAATAGCAGAAATTGAGAAAACTTTTGAACAGACGAAAAACTTCATTTGTGAGTTGATTCGTTAGTCAGGTTTGATCTTAGATGTTCAACAGGGAGATTTTCCTCTTGAATAACAAATAACTCCCTCTAACTTATCACTATTCCTGCATAGTTTATTGTAAAAAAAGCAAAATGGCAATAAAGAAACCCTCATTCGTAGTGAATGATTTTGATAAATACATAAATAAAATTCACAAAGTATACAGTTAAATGATGATAACTTGAAAGCAACAAGGTTATGATTTAAGGAATCATTACTTTTGTTTGAGGCTTTAATAGTATTTCCTTAGTTTTGGCATGTACTGTAAAGGATCTTGTCGCGGGATATCATATTTGGCCAATTGTTGATTTTTTCTTTCAATCCAAATTTGTCTCATTTGCATGTCAGACAGAGTTTAATTAGTGAAAGTTAAATAGAATTTGTTCATTTAAGGAGACATTGATCCTGGTTAAGTACCGTACGCGTAACCACTAATTCCCATCATAACTGCGTACAACATTACGTAAAAATATTTAAACTAAGGAAGGTAGCCTTTCTTTACTAGACTTTGATAAGTTATATCAAGTGCTCTAGCCATCAAAAATAGCCCGAAGCTTTGTCTTGTCTTTTTTTATAGAAAAAGGACAGATATTAAACCTCCCACTAAACCTGCCAGAAGCGGAATATACTTTTGCTTATCTTATTAGACAAACCTTCGTAAAAGGCAAAGAATCCCTCTGAAAATACATACGAAGGAGCCTATAAAAAGCCCGAATTTTATCGCATCTTTTCCGAAAAGTATCGAAAAAAGTTGTGAAGGACTTTTAAATATCCTTTTGACTCCAAAAACTGTAGAAAGTCCTGCTTTGATAAGATAACTAAAGACAGCTATTTTCGAGCTGTCCTTGAGTATGGCTTTAATACAGGTGCCTTGATGTTTGCAAAAGGGAGTTTTTCCTTCGTTTCCTTAGTTTTGCATTGAAGTTGGTAGATAAGTTTATAAAAGGAGTAGATTAATTATACCTTAATTTAGAAAATACAATTAATTATTGAGATTCAATAAAATTGCTTTAATTAATGGAGATAACTTTACAGAAAGAAAGTAATGTATAGATCAATCGTATTATTAACCTCTGTTCTTTTTCTTCTTATGACGTTGCTTTTGGGGACGTACTTCTTCTATTTCTTATTTGGACTGATTTTATTTGATAATCCTTGTGATTATGGACTATTTGGGGACAGAAGTGATCTGTCCGATAGGTACGAAATCATCATCGTCGAAAATTGGTCCTTTTGTATTTGATAATATCTTTTTAACGTTTTGTGGCGCTATACTCGATAATGATTTCTAAATCTCAGATTTCTATTTTTTCTAATAACTTTTGTCTCTTCGGAAAGGAGATCTTTTTCTATTTTGAGCTTATTTTTCCTACAATTAAATTCTTTCAAATAAGGATAGTTATTGTTTCAATTATTTTTCCGTTTTTAGTACTACAGGCTGTTACTCTTATTTCTTGTCACCTCCCCTTTTCTTTGTTTTTGTTTTGGGACTTTATTATTCTTAGATCTTATTATTCTTTTTAGGAACAATGATTTAATATGTTTATTGTTATTTTTTTATGTTTTCTTCTTGTCTTCTTAATCCCTCTTATTTGGCATTGTGTAGTGACTCTTCGATGGCCATTCTCATGTATTTGTCGTCTTAATCATCATAGTTGTTTAATTTATAACGTTATTTATTTCTCTTTTTATTTCCAGGTGAGTCCGTCGAAGATTTCCCCATTTAAGCTGTCTTCATCTGATTGTTGTTTTGAAACTTCTTTTCTTCTTTTTTCTAAGTTTAGATATCTTTCCATTTTTTACGTGTTTGATCTTAGTCCCAGGCGCTTCTATTTATTGATTTGTTATTGAAATTTACCCAATTATTGACGGTTTCTTGATTAACTGGTAATTTATGAGTGACATACTTTTATTTGAAATTAAAAATTGGGAAATCTTCTTATTCTTATTTAATGTTTTTGGCTTGTTGTTTTGCTTGTTTATTTGTGTTACCTATAGTTTCTCCGAAGTTTCCTAATATAGGAAATTACTATTCATTTTTTGTTCTTTCTTGCGTTGGTTGTTTCTTCAATTTGGCTCTATCTTCATTCCAAGGAGTAGGCAAATTACCTTTTCCAAGCATTATTTATGGTTTTTATTGTTTAGGTTTTGTAAAAACTTCATTACAGTCGACAGGAGCAAGCAAAGAAGGGCAGTCGTTTTAATGGATATAAATGCCTTTCCCTCTACGCTCATAAGTTTTCTTTACAATGGCATTTGAGTGACCCTCTAAAGCGCGAAGTTATTCTAATTGTCTCAGTGGCAATCTTCTTGGTTGAGGAATTTAAAGAATGATGTTTGTAAGATAATGAGGTTTAGGATCTTTTTTTGACTGCTCAAAACTTTGAATATCCAATAATGATTGAAGGCAAAGCATAAGATAAGCATTGAGAAGCGAAAGCTCCTGGAGTGATAAAGGCCTAAGAAAACGGTTTGCCTGTTCTATTTCTTTTGTAGTTGAATAATAAACTATATTAAATGAAATATACATTTATGAAGTAGGTTATAACTAGTATTAGAAAGGCCTACTTTGAGGAGCCAATTCATTTTCAAAAAATCTTTGGTTTTACACCGCTAAATCATATGGTAAAGATGGGTCATTTTTTATTTGCTAACCCAGTAAATTTGGTCGTGTTTTTATACATAGTAGTTAGCATTCATTTATTTCAAAAATTTAGCATACACCTACAGATCTATTTCTCCTTCATTCAGCCTGAAACTTATTTACTCTTAAACTGTAGATTTCGTAATTTCGATTAATGCAGAATAACGTTAGTATTCATGGAAAATGAAGAATCTATTGACAGGGAGTGTCCTAAGGCGACTCGAGTAGAGCTAGTCCATGAGAACTTTGTTTTTATTTTAGGGTTTTAGGTTACGAATCAATTGGGGAAATACCATAAAAAACAATGCAGGGTTATAAGAACGCATTTTTCTTTAAATTGCTTGAATATATTCCTGAACTGATTTAAAATCATTCTTTTTAGTGAAAAATAGTTCAAAAATAGAGTCTGCTTACTTCGGAGAACAAACTTTTCTGATCAACCTATAACATTAATCCCTTGACAATGAACTCATTTCTAAAGGTTTATAGAGAGAAAGATGTGCAAAATTGAGTTATTTTCTATCTAGGAGCTATAAGGTTCGATTGATAATTTCTTATATTCTGGGATTGTGATTGGCTTTGACAATTTAGGGGTAAAATTACCGCAGATCAATAAGCTCATCGTTATGTTGCTATTTCTGGACTGGTCCTTGCAGCTAAAATACTGTGAATTAGTGTGATAAATCTCTGCCAATACCATCGAATTAGAGAATATCTTCTTCTTATTTTTTATTGAAACCCAAAATGATATTGTCTAACTTTTCATTTTTATCACCTCGATATTTCCTATGGAATCGACGTTTGTGCTACTCGAGAAGATTCTAGGAAGCAAAAACGTTTTAGAGTTTTCGAGTAATACACTCACCCAAATCGCAAACGAAATGGCTTTTGCGATGATGTCGTTCGAGCTATTAGAAATTTTTATAGTAAACATATTTTAGTTTAGGGCAGTTCAGGTCACATATTTAGCATTTAAGATGGGCACTCATTTTTAAATGTATTTTGAAAGCTTAAAGGTCGTAAAATCTTCGAGCACAAAATTCACAATGGGGATGATAGAGTGCTATTTCGCCCTTTGCACTCGTTTCTCCATATTTGAGATGTATCTGAAGTTAATAATCGGTGTAAAGTTTTTGTTAAGGTATCATACATTTTCTATTTTAGAGACAAACATCGCTATATTATTAAAAACTAACCAAAATTGAACTCGATGTCCATACAGATGTTTTCTCAGTAAATTCATTGTTTAGTGTACCTATCCGCACAATATACAATGATAAGATGTTTCTGCCTCGATATACTAAGCCACTTTTTTGTTGGAGTAAAAGTAGTATGTGTTTTTCTAGGTTAGATAGTTAATACGTTGCTACGATAAGGATTATGCTGCATTATAGTTTGGAATTCTTTTTAGAGCATTTACTCTGTTGTTACAAAAAGAAGCTGAGATTTAGCTTCAGGCTTATCCTGAATAAAGTTTAGTGTACTTTGCAGAAAGGGCAACTGAAAATGCTACCATCTACCAGTTTGAGACAGCATTTCCAGCAAATGTGAGTATGATTACAAGGGGGAAGAGTCCAGTATTCGCTCTCTTCGCAACAAACGAAGCAAGTTGTTGCCATCTAATTAATAAAAGATTATCTATAAAGAAAAAAAAATTTTTTAAGGTATTTACGATTTTTGGAAGCATATTTTACAAGAATACAGGATTCATAGAGTAAAGTTGGTTTCATATCACTCATTTAATTTTGCAGTTGAAATGAAGAATGTCTCCTTATTTTACTATATAACTTTTTCCCTCTTTCCGACTACTTTTCGCTAACTTTTACTTAATGCTCGGATTGTTTATTAGTACATCAGAATGAATGACTTCGGCGTTAATGAATCCCTTTGTGAAGTCTGTATGAATCTTACCACCTGCTTATATTGCTGTTTCACCAGTTCTGATAGCCCAAGCTCTCACTTAGTCAGTTCCGACTGTATAAAAATGGCAAAGTTCTAGCTCTTCATACCCGGCTTTGATAATGTTATCAATTTGAGATTTTTCTTTGTTTTTAATTTACTACTAATACTCCACTGAGAATGGGATAATTTTGGCTGGAAATTTTCCATCATAACTAATAGTAGAACGTAAATGTTACTCGTTTTCTATTTTGGAAGAAAGATAGTTTTATTTACTGAGGTTTATGAGATATACCATGGGTTTGGAAGTCAATAGGAGATACTTATTTAAAAATTCGGCTTCTCGTTCAGTCCAAGTCAAATGTCTAACTTCTATTCCTTTTTTTAGTGCCTATTGAGCTTTGAGCATGACATCGTATTATTCTCTAATAGTCTTATCCTGTGATTTAGCGGCTTTGCGACCGAATTACCTGTTTCTTTTTTATATGATTTCTATATCTTTTTGAATCAACTCATGACGAATGATTTTAACGTCTCGCACTGCGTCCATTTGTCCTTAAGTATGAGCAATCTCCTAACCTCCAAAAGCTCTCACCAAATGATACAGTCCATCTACTTGCATAACGTGAGATAAAAACTCATTACCTAGTCCATATCCTTATGATGCCCCCTTTACTAAACCTGCAATATCTAGAATTCTAAGAACAGGAGCCGTAACTTTTTGAGGTTTGTAAAGTTCAACAAGTTTTTCAAAGCGAGAATCTTAGATAGAAATGAAAGCTGAGTTAGGTTCGATAGTGCAAAATGGTCTGTTTTAAACAGGAACATTGAGGTTGGTAAGAAGATTGAAAGTACTGCTTTTGCCTATGTTGGCCATTCCAAGGAGTCCCATTTTGAGAGAAGTGCCAGGTCGTCCCAAGCGCACTTTTTTGTTTATAGTTGATGCTAATTTTGACATTATGCTTAACGAATATTAATTCAGGTATTCTTGTAACT
>Ga0194117_10001669_pt1 | contig 25150 bp, 13 predicted proteins | sample TA2MahsurfametaG_FD_160579 | JGI IMG/M metagenome (GOLD analysis project Ga0194117, IMG submission 160579) | Freshwater microbial communities from Lake Tanganyika, Tanzania - TA2015009 Mahale N1 surface | ecosystem: Environmental > Aquatic > Freshwater > Lake | place: Tanzania: Lake Tanganyika...
TACGTGACGATATTTTCATTTTTGAGTTGATAAAGATTTGAAATTTATCTTAAGGTAACTGTAGAAACACCCTAAACTTATATATTTTGTCGACACTGTTTGATTGCCACTTATTTATTTGTCAAATTATCTTTACAACGATACACAACTCCATATTGACCTCTAAATCAAATTAAAGTTACTAGCCGATTTTGTTTAAGACCGAGTAATTTTATATTTTGGCGCCAGGTTGGAGCTATTGGTAATCGCCTAGCATGATTCTTTATTAATTTGTAAGTAATTTCAATATGGATATTTTATTTAGGATTAAAATAGCTGCTAAAAGTATTTTTCTGACGATTTCGACCATAATGTATTCTTCATATTAATTCAATTCATAAAAAAATAACAACTATAAGAAGATTTTTTGTCTCACTCTAAAGCCATTTTTATTGTTGATAGTAAAATCAATCAAATATTTAATAACCCACTATTTATATAATCTTTGAATCACATGGAATCATTCTTGAAATCTCCAGTTGTCATCGATAATGTACTCCATATCAAACTAAGGGTAGTGGTTTTATGAAGGTCGGCTTCTGTGGAGAATAGAAAAAACCTTTTGTCTTCCCTTCTGTGTAATCATTAATTAAGTCAGAGTAGGAAGACCTAAATACCAAGTCGTCATCCCCAACACTACGAATCAACTTTAAACATATATTGGTGAATAATTAACTACAAATAAACGAGGGCTTTATAAATTAAAATATCCTCTTTCTCATGGAGTCATTTAGCATTGGGATGACATGTAGCTTTTGTGGAAACATGCCTTCTCACTACTAAAAATTGCACCGAATTAATGCCCTGTACTGCTTACTGAGGCCAATATGAATCCAACTAAACACAGAAGAAAAATGCTCGAAATCTTTTTTGAAAAGTTCCAAGTTCCTGCAGTCTATGTAGCTGTACAAGGAGTCTTATCATTGTATTTATACGCTAAAGAAGATTCGCTACAGGAAAAGCAACAGGAATAGTTTTAGATTCAGGAGATGGAGTCACTCATGTCATTCCTATTTATGAAGGATATTCACTTGCTCACAGCTGTGAAAGAATGGATTTGGCAGGCCGTGATATTACTGCTCACTTACAGAACTTACTTCGTAAGAGTGGAGTGAATTTGACTACAAGTGCTTAGTTTGAGTTAGTGAGAAATATTAAGGAAAAATATTGCGCTATTAGTATAAGTCCTTTGGAGAAGCAAAGAGAAAAGAAAGACAAATATACTTTACCAGATGGGCAAACTGTTGAATTTAATAATAACTAAAAGTAAGCAGGATAAATTATGTTTTCTCCTTAAAGAATAGGTTCATAGAGTCCTTGTAATATTTATTTTATTCAGCTGTTACTCAACTTCTACAAAACAGTTTGGCCAAAGTAGATATCGATTTGAGAATGACTCTCTATAATGAAATAGTTTTAAGTGGAGGAAATACTCTTATGGAAGGTTTCCCTGATCGTTTTGTAAAGGAATTAAAAAGAGCTTTACCAAATGAGATTAAAACAAGAGTATATGCAACTTCAAGAAGGGATACTCTTTGTTGGTAAGGTGGAAGCATATTGGCAAGTTTGCCTTCATTCAAAAACATGATGATAACTCGAGCTGAGTATCAAGAACAAAGATAGCAAGTATTCCAAAAAAAGCTATTCTGATTAGTTAATTTAATTTCTTGCTGATTAAAGTTAATTATTATAAACGTTAGTTTAAATGAAGCAAGACTAAAGTAAAAACGTATAGGCAAAAAAGTTTATAAGTAAAGTTCAAGAGAGACTAAAATAAGTTTTTCTATAGTATAAGAAAGATGTTGAAGCCAGAAACTACGAACATAATGGAGGCACTCTTCTTAAAAATTAAAAATCAGAAAAGATCTATGCGGATCTACTTGAAGTATCTCGATAATTAAGTAAGAAATCCAATATCTAGAAAATGTATAAAAACAATTAAGATAATGCGATAAGTTGAGAAAGTAACGTAAAGTGTTATTCTAAGAAAAAACTGCAGCATTCACCGAAGCAATAAACCAACTAATAAGTAAAAAAAATATAAAAGTTAAAATTAATCAACATATCAGTAATCTCGCTAACAGATCTAAAGAATTAGCCGCTTAGGCACTTAAGGTTATAAGGTTATTTAAAACTTAGTCAAGTGCTATTTGTGGAAAGTCATATGAGTACATTTGAAACTATTTAGCTATAAACCAAGTATTGAGAAAGCCTTTTTGTAGATGGCAGAATTAGGATACTTATGGCAAAATTTGGCCTCATTTTAATCCATTACTAATGAATCAGTCAAAGAAGTTTTTCTACCTATTTAGTATAAACCAGCCCATTTTCAAAAACTAGAGTATCTTATCACTAATTTAGAAATGAACTTTTAAAAAGTTGGCCTGAAAAACCATAACCTATAATCAAATACATTACCAATTAAGTTCCAGTCTCTAATCCTCAACATTCAGTTATTCAACCTCCCACACAGATCTCAGAAACCAAATAAGAGAGTGCTAACTTGCAACTTGCACATTAATACCTTTTTGGATTTACAAGGCCTCAGGAAATAGCTAAAGCTATTTAGATTTATAAAAAATAAGCAGAGAAAACTCATCCCGATATTACTGCACTTAATGCTCTGGGAACATTACATGAACAAGGAAAAGGATTTCCTAAAGATCTAAACAAAGCATTTAAGTTATTCATGCGTTCAGCAGAAAAAGGTGATCCAGAAGGACTTTATAAAGTCGGCCAATATTTAGAAAAAGGCATACTTAACTTCAAACATCATTTTAATGGTTTGTTTGCAAATAGAGATGCAGAAGTAAGAGGTGGAATTTAATATTATGAGAAGGCAGCAAGCAAGGGACATTTAGATGCATTAACTGACTTAGGTTTTATCTATTAAAAAGGAGTCTTACACGAAAATGAAAACTAATATTTTATTGAGCCACACCCATAACATTCCAAGAAATATTATGAGAAAGCCAAAGAAAAACAGTTCCCTCGAGCTTTGAATAACTTGGGTAATTTACTTATTTGTTAAAACACTCAGAATACTAACTTATCCCAAAACGCTAACCTTCAAAAAGGAATAAAGTATTTAACAAAAGCAAGAGAATTAGCGTGTGCTAAGGCTTCTGTAAACCTAGGTAAATGTTACCTTAATGGTGTTGGAGTTTTTAAAAATATATAACAGGCAAGAGCTCTGTTTAAAGAAGCATCTGAGCTTGGTTAAGTTCAAGGTCGTTTGTAATATTTGAGAAGTTATATCGGCACAAACTTAGAAGAATAGTAAACAGTTAATGAACTTGCAGATACAGCTAGAATGGTTTTAATATAAAATAGAAATAATCCATAAGCCCTATTTCTAATGGGTTTATTGCAAGAAAAAGGAATCGGAATACCACCTAATAAATAGAGCAGTTTTTATTATGTTTCAGCATCTGCAAGGCTTGAATATCCTCCTGCTTTGACCAGGCTTGGAGACTATTATTATTCGGGATATTTTGTAAGCAAAAATTACTAAAATGCAAAGATACTTTATTAGAAGGCAGCGGAAAAAAATGATTCTCAAGCGTATGTTAACTTAGCTCTTATGTAATAAAAGGGATTGATTCCACTTGGCTGCAACTTAGGTAATCCCGAAGAGCTATATAAAAAAGCTGAGTAATTGGGAAACACAAATGCTTTACTTCTACGAGGACTCAAAAAAGAAGTAAATTTAGCTAAGAATGAATAGGTAATAAAAGCAGCGGGACAAGGTAACCATCACGCTTTGAAAATGTTAACTCAAAATGATATTAAATTCGCCCACTCAACATCTACGGGCGAAGATCTAAAAAAAATCTCAACTTTTTATATGAAAGAGACATTACCACCTAAAAGAAAATTTGACAGTTTGCTTTGAATGATATTGTTTTTCGTTATTGCATGATTTTACTATTGCTACAACTGCATATCTCAATAATTTACTTAAATACTTTAAGAAAACTGATAACAAAATATGGATAGCAATCAGAGAGGAAAGGGAGTCTATCTTACTTCATCAAAGTATTTGTGTTTCATACATTAAAGAGCAGTTGGCCTGAGATCCTAAATTAACAAAATCTTACGTGATCATACTGCATCATTTTTCCTAGCAAATCAATAGCATCAGGTGTTGCCAAATGTCTATTTGATTCATTGATGAAATTTGATAATTTTTGAGATTTATGGTCTCCTAAAATTCTCTCTAAGGGTGCTTACAGTTGAATATTGTATTTATTGACGTATTGATAAAGTTATTAAGTTCCCAATACTTTGGCTATTTGGTCTAATTGATCATAGTTATCAGATCCTTTGAAAAATGGCTCTTTTCCGAAAATCATGCCGGCCATCATCACTCCCAAAGACCAAATATCAAGGGAATAATGATAGTATTCATATGAAACTAGAAGTTCAGGACCTTTGAAGTATCTTGAGCTCACTCTAACATTATAGTCTTTTTAAGGTAAGTAAAATTCTCCAAGACCCCAATCAATTATTCTCAACTGCGTTTTTTTATTATTACTTTCTTTTTATCGTGATCGATTATCACATTTTGAGGTTTGATATCTCTATGCATGATTCCAAGAGAATGAGCATAGTGTAGGCCCTTTAAAATTTGATAAAGATAAAATTTACAGTCTTTAGGAGTGATAATTTACAGCAGCTTGCGGTATTCAGTGGCAGCTACATGCTCAAAAACAAGGCAATAGATCTAGCCTTCTTTGACGATATCTAGCAGTTTAATCACATTATGCTTCCCGCCTAAAGCAGTCAGTATCTTGATTTACCTATTCACTTTCCTAAATTTAACTGATTAAGTAATTTTGTACTGGGCTTTAGCATTTTTACGACACAACGTTATGAGTTATGAAGGTTGATTGATTAAAAAACTTCAGAGTATTTTCCTCTTCCTATTTTTCTTTAACAAGCATAATTGTTGGCTTCACTGAATAAAAAAACTATGTACCAAGGAATCACATTGATGTTATTTTAGTAGTCGTAATAAGCAGTCCCTCTTTTGATTGACTCTTCTGCAAAAGTGTGTGGCCTTTTGATAATTAGTTTATCATGAGGCTACATTATTTAAATAATATAAACTAAGTCTAAATGAGAAGAGATTTTTTATTTTGTATTCACTTCAATTAATCTCAATTTTTTGATTGTTCAAATTCAAAAGAAAGACAATTCATAGTTCTGTATACTTATTCGAAAAGAATATAGACTTTGCATGTTAAGGCAAAGACCTCGAGATTATCGTGATTTATCTATTACAAGACAGTATAAGAGATCAAATATTAATCTGATTGTAGCTCATTTTAAACAGTTATATTTTATATTTTATAGAAATCACTATAAATTCATATGCCTAAAGCAGTGGATATCTACGTTCTTTAGTCAAAAATCGGTTCAGGTCAATACGGTGATGTATATCGAGGATACAGTAAAGTCGATGGGCAAGATGTGGCAGTCAAAACTATTAGAAGAGACAGGATAAAAGGTAAAGAAATGTTTAACTTAGGAAAGTTTACCTAACTGCTATAAAACTAAATACAAGTGTTAAGAAGCTGCAAAAATAACAATATAGTACGACTAATCGATATCAAAAAAACAGCCAATAACATCTATCTCATCCTGTAGTATTGTAATTAAGGTGATCTACTAACAGCTCTCAAAGCCAAAAAGAAGTTTCCTTAGTAGTAGGCTTTGGAATATTTTGTACAAATTTTGCATGCTTTTCAAACTTTGGTTAAGAGCAAAATTATGCATAGAGATTTTAAACTTGCGAATGTATTAAAACATTAGGGAACAATAAAAATTGCTGACTTTGGATTTGCTAAGCTTCTTGGATCCGAGGACGAACAAGTTGAAACCATTTTAGGTTCTCCTCTTAACATGGCTCCAGAAGTACTCGATCATAAACCTTACAACAGCAAAGCGGATATTTGGTCGATAGGAGTTGGATTTTACGAAATGCTTTTTGGAAAGTAGCCTTTATTTTATTCAGAGTACCATATACTGCTTCGAACATTATCGATTTGCTAAAAAAGATAAAAAAAGATACTTTAGCTTTTCCTCATAGAGTAAATCCACAAATCTAGGATGTTTTGAGAAAGATGCTCGTTGTAGATCCTGATAAGCGTATCTAATGGAATGATTTATTTCGTCATCCAGTTACTCGACTTCTTTAAGAAAGTATCTAGCAAAACTTAAGACTAAGTCTACTTTGTAAGAAGTAAGAGATACCTTTAAATATGTCTAAATTTTACATAAAGACTAACAAAGTAGTAGAAAACATTCATGATATTAATGCTAAACGTGATTTAAATAACTATGTCAAGGAAGTTATCCAAAATAAAGAAAAAAGTACCAACTATCAAGGTGCATATATAAGGAGAGTGGCAGAAAGAGATAATAAAGAAAACATGATTTTAATAAAACATCAACAACCAAATAAAACTGAAAAATAAATTAAAGATTAATAGCCTGATCAGCAGGCGTAAAATAAGCTGCAATAAGCTATAAGACTTGACAGGATAAGAAATAACTGTAAAATCATTCTACATTAAAGAAATGTATATGCTTTCCTAGGACATCTCGCAGAAGATCTCATTTAGACACATCTTAATGTTTACTATCAATGTCTAGCTTTTCTATTGGTAAAGAAGTTGATTACAAGACTAGCAGGGTTAAAACAGTAAATAAAAAAGAGAGAAATAAAAGAAATTGTGAACTGGCCCGAATTTTAAAAATCAACAGAGTTAAAAGAAATTAATTAGTTTTTGACAACTTAGGAATAGATTTTTAATAGATTTTATGAAAAATTGTCTCTTAGAGTACTTTAAGAAGGCACTCTATCCAATTTCGAAGAAGATTTAATGATTTCTGGAAAGTATACTTTGGAATAAACTAACAATCGTATTTTTTAAAGAGTGTTAAGAGAATATTTGCTCAGAGTTATAACATAAAACAAAGTATTGAAATATGAGATATCTATTCAACTATTGAAGCTGTTGGATTGTTTGCGAATAGACACTAAATTTTCGCAAAAAGATTTCGATTTTACTGGCTACTATCAATAGTACAATGAAACTGAGGAGAATATAATAAAGGATAACGCAAGATTAAAAGTACAACAGTTCATTTCAAAACCTCTTTATTGATAATTTGATTATAATTCTGCTTAATTTACACATATATCAAATAATTAATGAGTTTATTTATGTAAACAGGGTTCAAATAAAAAACTCATAAATTAAAGTCGCTTCAAGTAATTAAAGATCTTCAAAATTCTTTATTATATATATCATAAAATAGTACTTGTTTCATCATGAGTATTTTCATCTCCTCTAGCATTAGCTATCTAACTTTCACTCAAAATCTCAATCTATTTTTATTTTATCTTGCGTAACTCTTCAGACATCTCATCCTGCTTCCTTTTTGCTTCATCTTTGATTTATTTTCTCACACGAATCCCAAGAATCATTAAGTAAAAAGCAAACAATCTGATTGCAATTATAAAAACTCTTTTCAAAATCTTCACTCTTTTTTCAGGCACAGCTAAAGCACTAAAAAGTTTTGTATTAAGTTTTGATTCTACGTATCGAGTCATCATTTCTCCTTTTTCTTTTGTAAACATAAACAGCTTCTTAAATAACTATGAACTAGTCGATAAAAACTGAGAGAGGGCTATCGCTGCAAAACCGAGTTCTAAAATTGATCTTAATCCTCCCATCATTTTGAAATACTATTAAAATACTTGTTTCCTACCTATGTCAAGACTTTTTTACCATTTTGCTAACTGACATTATGATTCATTCGCTAATTTTAGGGTGTTTTATCAGTTTATTATTAATTTTTCCCTTCTTTTTTCGTATTTTCTCACCTATCTAGATATGTACACTCCTCTCGTTTCAAGCGAGCTTGAGGTTGATTGTAGTTTCTTTCACCATATCCTCCATAACTGCTCATCGAGCCATAACCTCCTGAATAAGTAGATCCATAGCCACCGTAGGTTCCATAATTACCATAGCCTCCATAACCTCTGTACATGTTATAAAAATATAAAGTAACCAAAGGAGTTAATCTAATTATCTTCTATTTTTAATCAAAATTTTTTTAAAAGTATTTTTAAGATAAACTGCATAATTTTTACAACTTACATACACATGAATAACGATTCCATTTACGCCTGGTACCGAGCCATTTACTTAGGATAATTTCTCATCAACAAAACTACCCTGGTAAACATCAAATTTCACAACCAAGAACAAATGAAGCAGTTAAACCTTTAGATCCTAAGTCACAGTTTCATCTCGTTATCAGAGCTCTTGGCTAATACATAAAAGAAAATATACAAGCAGGTAGAGGGATCAATTATCGAAATTTTGGAGCATTTGCTTTTGAAGTAGAGACAGCAATAGTTAAACCTGCACAACACTCGAACTTCGACATTACCAAAGATTTATCAAATCAAAGAGATTAACGGATGCATAATCACAAAATACGACCATGTTTTGTCCCTGACAAAAAGCTTCAGGAACTCTTACTGAGGTATCCTGGAAAAGAAGAAATAACAAAGCCAAAAAGTCAGCATTCTATTTATCAAAAAGGTTTCAATATGATTTACTGCAATCCTGTTCCAATAGCTGCTTCTTGTGAACTTGATAAAGAAGTAACATAGTCAATTCTAGTAACTTTTGCAAGAGCAGTTGCTGATTTAGCGTAATTGGGAAAATCGATGTAAATAGTGATCGGTCCTTGTAACATAAAGATAAACAATAAAAACATGACTTATAGCTATTCCTCAAGCTTTTAAAACCAGCTGAATCATACTTAATACTAAAAAAATTTGAAGAAGTCGTTGAAGGAAACAAAAAAGCATTGGTAGTAAGGCTATGACGAGAAATGGCAAAAAAGTAGTTTAAGTTCGATGATAAGCAAACCTTAAATGAGCAATATGAGTACTTTATATGAAAAGGGCTTGGCTTTGAAAATCATGAGTTTGGATTTGAACACAACAGATAAAAAGAAATGATTTATTTCATAATATGGACTGTTATTCCAAACTATTTTTATTTTATTTAACTAGCCAAAATAATCATGCTGAGCTTACAATCTTAGACCAATAAAGGTTTAAAAAAATCAGTGCTGAGAAATCTAATTCAATAACTTGAGATGAAGAGTAATCATAAGAGAGAACAGTAAAAATATAATACTTCGACGAGATATCCAAATCCATAACTATTAAGAGATAGTGTTAAGCTGTCAAAAGTATGGAAAGGTAATATTTCAACAATATAGGTACAGGATATGTCAACAGAGAATTTGGAGACATAAAATCGCTGAGAAATAGAGTATTAAATGGATGGGAAATATAGAGGATGCAGCTCGCCAAAAGAAGCTATTAATCTCCTAAGGGTATATTTAGGGTTATTTAGATTTCAAAGGGATAAAACATGACGTTCATTCACGTTAGTTTACAATCAGAAGCAATAGTTCGTAATATACCAAGGAGTTCAATAGATATCTATAAACTATGAAATAAAAATACTAGGATAACTTATTTCGCCCAAATGCGACAGAACTATAAAAAATTGCACACAAGAAGAAACAATTAAGTGTATCTAAACTTAAATTCTCAACATCAAACAACTTTTTTGGCGTACCCAAACCGTTAGGAACACTAAAATCATTTAAGTCTTAAATGCTTAGAAAATCAGAAAAATCCTAATGATTATATACCATTATTTCAATAACCAAAATGCATTTCATTTCTATTCGTCTACTTTATTATAGTTATAATGGACAATCTCGAAAACAGTGACACTGGTAGTCCCCAAAAGGAGTAGCCAAAACAACAGATATAGGAAGAATAAAAACAGAAATAAAAGTGGGTACCAAAAAAGCTGAATTGGACTGTAACTAATATCCTAAGTAGACTCTGCTCTACGATGAAAACATTTTCATTGACTCTGAGCTTTATAGGAAATGGGATAGAAATCTCACATTTTAAGATGAGGCGTATAGATGAGCTGATTCAGACTAATATAAAAAGATTTGCCGAGAACTCGTTCAAACGAGTAATACTTCGTAAAAAAATCAACCCGGCTACTTCTAAAACGTATCACAACATTCTATTGCATGTCAAATAGAGTTCATTATCAACAGGGGCTTCTAGAAGTTGTAGTCCCTTTTGCTTTGCTGCATCGGAAGGACTTCGAGACGCGAAAGTGTTATGCTTACTTTAACTCATTTATGAGAAAGTATTTTCCAAGAGTCCTATTACAAAAAACTATGGGAAACAAAAGCTAGTTACCCCATGCCATACTGGCTTTAACTTTGATACAGATCCTTCTGAGATATCATGAGAGAGGTATTTATTAAATTCTAAAAAACCACGATATCCCATTATCTATGGTGTTTACTCAAGAAGTGCTGACAGTTTTTGCGAGGTAACTAATAAAATACAAAGAAATGTTTAGATCCCTTTAGTGTATGAGATATACAATTTTTACATAAACAAAAAAGACAAAAACTATATGCTGTATATGGCAATAGCTCTGATTTCTTTGAAGAAAAAATAAATACTAATCAATTCTTAAGAAGACAAGCTGCATACATATTTGAATAAAAACTTAAAATTGTTTCAAACTCAAGAAGTTCTTCAAGAATGGTTTATCAAATCAGAATAAATTGAAGCGTTGACTCCAAAAAGTTTCTTGGATCTAACTAAAAAATTAGGGTACTGTGAACGTTCATGTATTAGTAAATTAATTTAGTCTTTACTTTCTAGGATTATTAAAGGATGATGAAATTATAGAATTGGTTGATTGACTATCTGATGCCTGTCTATCGTTAACAAATAGATCAGAATCCATAGGGTTATGTCTTTATTTTGCTTGAAGGCGAAGTCCCATCAAAAAGTTATCGTTTTATCAGATTATCGATAACTTAAGTGGATGGATCTTTAGTTTACAACGAGTAATAGGTAAAGAAAATAAGTAAAGATAAAATTTTGGTGGTGGGTTATACGCTATAACGATAGGAGTAGTAGAAGGTGATGCTGGGCAAGTTGATAAAATAAATTGAAATAATGACTAATTTTAGTTACAAATTCATGATGTTTCAAGACAAACTGAAGGCACAAAAATCATGTGAAATTTATTGATAGAGTTTATGATTAGTAAACATAAATAAGTAAATATGAATCATTTAAAAGTTCAGAATTCGTCTTCCCAGTTAAATTGCCTTCGGATTTAGATTTGCTAACCTTTGACAGCACTTTTAAAAATTTTTTTAGTTTTGTGATTTTCTCTTGGACTTTAAGAATCGAAATCTGACTTATCTTTTTTTTTCTCGGAGTGCAACTTAGAAATATGACCACCTAGTGCTGCAGCTTTGTTAAACTTCTTGCCACAATATTTACATTAGTGGCTTTTTATCATATTTACAAGTCCAATCAAAGGCATTTCTTATCCTGATTTATTCTAACAATGTTTGATGATTTTCCTTAGGTCTGTCCATATTTTTTACAGTGAATCTACGAAAGATTGGCTTTCTTTAAAGGTTTATGAGTCTTTAGAGGAAAAATGGTGTTAAACCTGCATCCCGTTGTTGTTTTGTTACTTGAAATTCACTTCAGGCTTAGACTCGAGGTCCTTGCGTTCACTCTAACTATTCTGTGTGCTTGAAAGTTTTCTGTTTTTAGTACTTCTGTTAACTGATGATCTTTTAGTCATTTGGAATGGAATCTGGATTAATTATATGCATCAAAATACCTTGTTTACACTAACGTAATCAATAATTTTAGTCAAATTTTAGATGTTATTTAAACAATTATATCTGAAAAATGTAAAATAAACCGCCTAGAGTTTGAAATTTTTTCTTTTTACCAATTTATTTCATAAACTTAACCTCCAATGAGAGAATCCTTCAATTCTTTCAGAAATTCCTTGATCAAAAAAAAAAATATTGATGCATAGAACAAACAAAAAACTGACCAGATGAGAGCTGTCAATCTCAAAAACCTTTACAAAAACTACAACAAGACCAAGGATGTTTCCCAGACTGTTATCAGCTTCACAACTGAATTCTAGTTCTATCAAATCAGGCAAGCTTTATGTGAGGCTGTTGAGTAGAACTAAATTCTAAGGGAAAGGGTGATTTAGCTTGAGGCCTTTCTGGCGAGTGCGCAGGAAAAAATAGAAGATTACTAAGAGAACTATATCGTAGATATGAACGCTTTGCAAAAAATACTACTTTAGGGAGAGACAATCCATAAAATCCCAACACAGAGGTCAAAGTCATTGTGATTTATTTTGATGATAGATGGCATTATATGAATCATAAATCAATCATTATTGTTCAAAGAATTATTCTTTTTTAGGTGAAATCCTGCGTATTGGTTAGAATATTTTTTTTGTAGGATCTTTTGAGTGATTAACAAATGAACTCCTTATTGTGAAGCCTTATTGGTAATGTTCCACCAGTTTTAAGTCAGGATTTTATTGTTTTCGAACAAGTCTTTTACTTTTTATTCATCAAGCTATAATATATTTTTCTCCTTTTGTATAGTGAAAAGTAGATTCATTTATTCTCTCATTTATTTCAACTGTATCGAAGAAAATGCTTCCGAGTCCATTTCTGAAAGATATAGTTTGAAAAATAAAGGTATACTTTTTTTATGCCTTATGCATAGTTTAGTCATAAATTACCTCAACTATAAAGAAGGATTTTTCACCAAGCAATAGATCAGACAAAACGGCACCATATTTTCAATCGGATCAAGAGCTACCTGTTATATGTATGAGTAAAGCATACTTTATTCTTTTAGGATTGGAAAGTAAGATAGCTTAGAGAAATATTCGCTTTGATTTGATAAAGAGAGGGTTATGTATTTATCAAAGAGTATTTTATCAAATTCACTAAAAAAAATTTTCTTGTTGATAGCAAAGCGGAAGAAAGCCAGTTTGAATGATTATTAAGTGTCTTATCGAAGTGCTATATTTCTCAATCTAATAATAATGTCGTTCACATAATGCATTGCCTCTATTATTATCCAACTTTACAGCAGAGCTAAGTAACTCTTAAGCATTCCTATGCTATTAAGTGGTTCGATTTAAATATATAATTTATTAAATTGCGATGCAGTGATAGCTAAGGTATTTTAAGTATTCTTTCTATATTCAAATATTTTTTTCAATTCAGGTTGTAAATTACTTAAGTAGTTTTGTATTAACTCAAACCAGTGCTACTTAGAACCCTTAAATTTTTCAGAAAGAGATTCCATAGTTTGTATGACTATGTTTTCCTCAAAAATGAAATGATAAAAACTGCAGTCTTTTAAAGCATTGAATATCTAGTCGCTATTTCCGGTGTATTCAATGAGAGAAGGCAGATACTTTGAAACTATTCTAAACATATCAAGGACTATGTCAACATTCAGATACTACATGCCAAATCGAATCACTTTGGGTAAAAGTAGACGTGTTTGTTCTCTTAAAACCTATTTCTTGGTAGACTCAAGCACTAATTGTAAAATATTACTAAATGTGTTCTTAAGTAAACTCTGTAGCAAAAATTATTAGTTTGTTATTAGTTTGATGAACTATTAGGGATGATTGTTTGAATAGAAAAACAAGATAAGTCCTAATGTTTAATTACTCAATTATTGATGTATCTAAATCCTCTTCTTTATGAATCGAGATAAGTTAGACTAAAGGTTAGTGCTGTTACCATAAAGCCTTACCAATAACTAGACAACATTTGAGAAATGGATATCTGAAAATTTGCACTCAAAAACTACAGTTTTACATACTTTCTACTTATTGTAGATATATCTCACCTGAGCTATCTATGAGTTCTTCAGTGTGTTCTCAACTTAACTATATTACAAGTTGGCGTAGGCTAAATGTATTTTGAGATGGAAGAGTAAGCACAAAAGGTCAGTAACAAATTTGAATTTCCTTTGTTGGATAGCCACTTTCTCTCTAGTAGGAAAACCAGGTAGAATAGTGTTTTGACTTTGCTGATACCCACAAATTTTGTTATAATAGGCAAACAAATCCACTATATTTGAATTAAATGATGTATTATTCAGTTACTTTTTCTCCAATCTGAAATAATCGTTACTCTTTAACAAACTGTACTCTGCTGCTAGCAATCTGCAGTGCTTAGCATGCATAATAGCCGACATTATCAACTTCTTACTTGTCTTTCTATTTTATTTGTGATCATTTTAGTTGATTTTATCAAAAATTACTCTGTACAGTTCATAGGAAGAATTATAGTCAAGTATTCTCGCATTTATAATTGCATATAGTTTCTAAATTGTCCCATCGAAAAATAATTGGTTTCGTGTATGATAGTAACGTATCATCTTTACGAAAGTTTCAGCCCATTAGTTTGAAAAGTATCTGTAGAATTGATTTCGAGAAAGAAAAGAAATACACATTACAACTACTCTTGGATCTATTTTACACCTGTATTATTAGACGATTGAGCCTTGTATTATGCAATATAAAGAGGTAAGTATGGGCGATTAGGGTCTTTATTATAGTAAAGTGGGTACGATTCGACTGAAAGTATACATTTTGACTGTAGAAAAAATAACCAAGAAAGCGCTTTCTGCTTGTTTATAGACCGAAGCTATCAATTTTGCACACTATGTATCAGTTAAAATCATCTTTTTCATGTTGAGAATACAAGTAAGAATAGCAGTGATTCTTTTTTAAGTAAATTTTAGAACAATATTTTATTACTGTAGTTTAGAAAACACAAGCATTGTAATCTATTTTTGAAAGGGATCGTTTAGATCCGTAAATGTTGAAAATATTCTTAGTATTTTCTAAAAGTCATCATGATCAATTATGTACTTCTATGGATTGTTTTGCAGAAGCGAAAACATAAGCCTCAAATACTGTTGGTTGTAACTCGGACTGTAAATATGAGTAAGAGGAATGCTTAGAAATATGACTATAGAGTATAACTCAATTTAAGATTGTTTGCTTGCTTGGCTAAACCTTACTAAGAATTATTACAAATATAGATTTAAAGTTTAGATTTGGGGCTAAGTGAGTTCGAAGTGTTCAAAATAGTTGAAGTAGAAAATTAATATGTCTTTGATAAACTATACGCTTAAATTTCTCAAATTGATTTTTTTGACTCGGTTTAAATTACGCTTAAAAAAACCTTCAACTGCTTAGGGGTCATCGTTCTCCCCTATTCTCATTGAACGTGTGAGTATGCGGAGGGTGATAGCTATAAACTAGTCATGCTTTAAACTTTATTATTTGTATTGATCATATACTCTGATAGCTTCGATGGGATTACTGCTTTTTTGTATCCTGCTTAAAATAGTGTATACTATTTGAAGAAATGTTCGTACTTTAACTGTGGGGCAGTTGCAAAGTTGCTTCGTAATGATTTGACTATAATTCTGGGAATTCTATAAGCTGTGCCAATGATCATAACTATAATAAGTAATTTAACAAATCTTTAAATTAATGGAGGAAATACTTGTAAACCCCATGAGTCTAGTGGCAATGACCACCTACCACTCTAAAAACTGTCCTCAGAATATCGGTATCTCATATGGATTGCTCTATGCACTTCAAGAAGAGCTGTCATACAAAATTACGCTGACTGCTCCTCTTGGAACAAACGAAAATTTAGCAAATGAGATAGTGGAAAGAATGGTCTAGTACTAGACTTTGAGACTAAGAAAGGGGAAGGATAACATGAACTATTACGAATAGTTTATACTAATTGGATGGTATGTCATGGGTGCAAAGAAAACCATCGACGAAAAAGTAGTAAATGAGCTTAATAAATCTTTCGAAGAGAGAGGATCATTGTATTCCTTGGTCTATAATGTGGATGGTGAGATTGACAGCGATCCTCAGCTTTTCAAGTCAGGCAAACCTATCAAGTTCAAATTCGCAATAGATCCACTTCAAAAGTATTGTGCTGATGCTTTGAGTATGCAGAATTCAAAGAAATAGTCAGCTATTGCCAAAACTTTGAATAAATAGTTGCATCTTCTTGAAATATATAACGAGAAATTGTAAAAACTAGCCCACTTATTAGAAACTACTAAATGCTAAGATAAAAAAAGGCAGATTTTACAAATCATTTAGCATTACGACAGAATACAGTATGGAAATAAAGAGCAAAAAGAAAAGACTGTGAAGGCAATAAACTACAGTGTGTTGACTGGCATGATTTTGACTTACTCCAATGAGGAAAAGTGATCTTTTCTTCTTATATTCTATCATAATCAAAACAGAAGTGGATACTTAATTTATATGGCTTAAAATTATTAATTAATAACTTTAAAGGTTATAAATTTATTGATGTCCAAGCAGATTTCTGAAACGAAATCGACAAAAAAATCTTGGGAGTTTCCCTCTGAAAAGCAAATCGATGATTGGAGCAATGAGGGCAAGAGAAAATCAACTCTTTTTATCAAGACCAGCATAAAAAACAACCCCCAAAAAGCATATAAATCAAGAAAATATTTAAACAACGAAGAGGAAATGCAAATTGCATTTAACTCCTCTATCAATCAACTACGTGAATAAACCAAATCACAGAAATCTATCTCTTCAACTATAAGCAACAGGATGAGTTATTTTTAAGTAGACCTCAAACGTAAACAAAAAAGGATGGAGATAGCTAAAAATAAATATCATAAAATGATTTAAGTAAGGCATAAGAGTTTTATCAAAAAAAATGAACTTTACAAAGTAATTATTATCCTAAACAGGAAAGAGAAGAAAGTGCATTCAACTATAGTGAAAGTGCGAGATTGAAAGCCAGTAGAATCAAAAGCTAACGCAAAAACAGCTAGATTTCAGTGCAGATGCTGAGAGATAAAAATCATGTAGACGCGATGAAACTAAAGGATACCAAGTTTAAAAATTAACAGTTGATAGCTCAAAGACAAATGCTTGAAATCTAAAAAAAGAGACAAATTGTATAAAAATCACATCAATATGCATAGGTAAGTAAGGAGAAGCTAAACAATCTTCAAAATCAAAAACATTAATCTGCAAAAGCAACGCATAAATTCAAAATGTTGCAATAGTTCAGCAAGAGTGAAATGCAGAGAGTAATTCTAAATTTATTCAGCGGAAAAATACCAAATTGATGGGGCATTTCATCGAAAAAGTGAAGAAAATGTAGTAATAGTCCAAAAAAATTACAAGGGAGCTAACTGAGTATGAACGAATGCTAGGTCGTCAATTTTCAAATAGAAAGGGAAAGCAGACGATAACCTCCAATACACTATATGTAACGAGTTGATAGTTGAATGTTAATAATAATTTAGAGATCAAAAAGATGTTGATTAATGATATGAAGGGTTTATACTAATAAAACTATTAATTAGGATGCAAAAAGAATACAAAAAGATGTATTTTGATATTACTAGATACAATCCGCTACCGCAAAATTGCATACCCCTCACCCCCAAGGGCAAAAAGCATAACCATTTGAACAAACTACTAGAAATCAATAAAAGTATTCTCGATATTATGGACCCTCACACATCTACCTTTTTTCATCATAAAAGAATCAGCGAAACGAGTATTCGCAACGCAGAAAAATAAATGAAGTCAGAAAGAATTTATTCAAAAAGGATTCACGATAATATAGCGCAAATCAAATCCAACAAGTATGTGTTTTCAGAAGCCAAATAAAGAAACACAATCTAACCTCCAACAAAAAGGAGTTTACAATTACATACAAAATAACAGAATAGCAAAACCATTTCCGAGAATTCGAAAGATTTATATGATGTTCACATCGAAAAATATATGGAAACCAAGTATAATGAGGCAGAAATTATCGATAGCTACCTTCATAACCGAGAATAGTTCATAAAAAAGGCATGCAGAGAGATCGAGAATGAAATAAATGAGTAAATTTTACCTGAGAAAAAATAACCTAGTAGAATCAGACTCAAACATTACCAAAGCAAACTACCCAAAATTGAAGAGTTTTCTAACCGTATGCTCTAAAAATCAACTAAAAAGATAAGAGATGGAACATTTTAGAAGGAAGTCAACCAAGTAAAATGTATTTTATTCAGCTACAGAAGGCTTCCTAACTGTAAATAAAAAATCGCAAAAGAAAGCAAAGAGTTTTCCGAAGAAAGATTAACTCTTTGTAAGTGAGACTGGATAAGCTAAAATATTGGGATTATATATGAGTTCTTTAACAAATCACTGATAGTTTTTCTCTTGAAAAAAACCAATTATTAAATAAATATTTATCGAATCTGTAGATAATGATCACTATTTGAATTTAATCTGATAAAACTCATAGGTAATTAAGTTCAATTCACTTGTATTTTCACCCAAGAAGTCTTTTTTTTGGCATCCCAAACTGTCGAATATGGCAGCAGCCACTGAGAAATTACTGAACAACTTTTTCTAGTGAGCTTTAATTCTGATCTCAGCATTTCCAAAAAGGAAGTAAAAATCATCATGGCTAACCACTTGAGGATTTTTGGATTATAACTTTTTAATAGGGAAAACTTTTTATTTGGTAATACCTAAAAGAATGCCTTGATGATTAATGATCTTTCCTACTGATTATTTATCACGTTTTTATACTGCTCGTTACGTATAGCCTCCCACTACATAATTGTTAATCAGTTTGATAACAATCACTAGATTCTATTTGCCATCAATGTAGTGATGGAAGTTAGTCTGATTTTTAGGGTCAAAACGATAAATGAGTTTGGTTTACTCAATACTTTTTTGACTAAACTTACTAATTGCATCAACAACAAAGTTTGATTGTGATCCATCAAGCACTTAGCTGCCTGAGAAGTATCTTATTTAATCGTACAGCTTCTTGAATTATTTTAAAGCATTTTCGATACTTCCTTACTTCTCTATATCGAGGCTAATTTTGGCTCTGCACATATGATAAGAGAGTTCATTAATTAACTTTTTATTTACATCAAAGTAAAAATCTTCGTAGCGGCTTAGTCTCCTGATATTAGAATTATTTTCCTCAATCTATGCTTTGAACTGATAGATTTGGTTTTGTAAAAGGTTTTTATCTTTATTTAATGAGATATTAAGGCCTAAAATTTATCTTTGCTATCTCTTCAGTTTTTAAATTTAAGTATTTAATATTTTAATTTAATTTTATAATTAATTTTTTTTTGCCTTTAGAGTCGAGTTCTATTGCTGTAGTCTTGAGATTTCAGAATCTTTATCTTTAATCTTATTCTAAAGTTATTCTATCTTTCTCTTTAGTACTGTGATTTAATCTTTGAATCCCCTGTTCTCCTGAGTTAATAAACTAATGTCTTTTTGTAATTTCTGGTTCTCATTTTTACCCTTTTCCAATTAACCTTCAAGCTTTTGGATGTTTGTTGATTTTTCTGATATAGTCTGGTTCAGTGCCTTTATGGTTTTTTACTGAGCGTCAATTTTGGTTTGCATTTATGCTATTTTTTGATTGTTAGTCCTGATTTCATTCTCTTTTTATTTAAGTTGAATTTCGAGCCCCCCAATCTTAGCTTCATGTTGTGCAATTTTTTCTTTGAGTTTTTTCTATTCAGCCTATTTTTCATCTGATTTCTTTTTTAGTTGTCCCTTCCAATTTTATACATCACCTTTACTTATCTCAAGTTTTTATAAGCTTTCTTTTAGTTTTTTAGCTGTTTCGTCTTTTTATCGATTAATATAACTCTTTTAGTTTTACAACCTGTTGATTTTTGTTTAGCTTTATGTTTTTAAGCTCACTATACTGTTTTACAGTGACTTAACATGTGATCCAACTTGATTAGCAATTATTTTGAAGTTGGAGGCTAGCGATCTCAGTTTTGACAAATCATTAGTTTTTCTCATCGAACTAAGTTAGATCGTAAATTTTTGGATAGTTTTTTTGAAGTCAGCATTTTAGATACTTTTTTAGAGTTAACAGATTCCGCTTATTATCTACAGGCATAAATTTAATGATGTTTAGAGCGTTTTGATTTTTTAGGTATATTTTATATTTTAAGAGTTCCCTACCTTTTTTAATTAAGCCTTAAGCGATTAGTTTACTCTTTTCAATTATTATAGAGCTCTATTTGTCTACTCTTTGGTCTTGATTTGGATTGCAGCAAATTCTTTTTGCTATTTGAAATATAAATCACTAATTTTTTTGTTTTGTTCTTAGCTTTATTTGTATTTGACTTTGAGCAAATCTAGATAGTTCTTGTCTTCCTTAATTTTGTTGAAATCAAGTTCCTTTTGCTTCAGTTATCCATTTTATTTTTAGAGATCTCTAATTTTCTTATGGAGAGCTTGAATTTTTTATGTCGATTCTTTTTTGTAGCGGGCATCCAGCTCATTCTTTATGGTTTCTATCTGCTGTTTAAGCTAGTTTTTAATGCGATTAATAGTATCCTATTTTTCTCTCTTCACTTTTTGTAAATCTTCTGCATGTTGTTGTTGATATCCATCTATTAGTTTTTTCTGAGAATAATGATTGCTTGGATTTAATTAAGGGCTGGGTTTTTTTAATTTTAATTCATTGATTTGGTTTAGCTGCTTTGAAACTTGTTATTAAAGCTACTTATTTCTTTGAAACAGAACTTGGTTTAACTACCCTTTAATAGAGATAGGCTGTCGAGTCAGATGATTGAATTCTTCTTGAGAAGACTTTGAGGTTTGTTTGGTTGGAGAATTAATTGGCTTTGCTGAACTCATATTTAGCAAGTATTAATTATAATCCATTGTTATAAGATCATTTATATATCTTGAGCAAGTATTATTCTTGTAAGACAAATTATATAATTCTGCTGGATAAAAAGTATTAATTTGATTTATTTTCTACAATTCCATAAAGTCAAATCATCAATCACTGTAAACTATTTATAGCATATATCTAGTAAGTTTAGAAGTCTAATTCGCTCAACGGTTCCTTGACTCCTAAAAATTGTTGTTTTGTGAATCCGTTATTGTCGAATGTGGCTGCAGCCACTCCAAAATTTGTGAAAAATTTCTTTTAGCAGTATTTTATTCTTAATTCGGAATTACCCATTATCAAAAAGTATGTATCGTTTTGAAGGACAGGAACTTTGGGTTGATTCTTCATTTTGAATGATTTTTCTAGAGTCAAGCTGAAGATGAAGCCTCTACCGGGACGCTAGATTTCTTTCCCATATGGAGAAACAGTGAATCCTCCAATAATTGTACCGTTTATAAGTTTTACCAAAATCATAAGATTTTTTATGTCAAGGATATAGTTAAAGAAATTGTTGTTCGGAATGATTGGATCATATTTGAACAACAACTTAGATTTAAATGTAGGAATCGATAAGAAAGAAGTGAGCTATTTGAACAGAAACTATCTTTTTCGAGGATCTGCTTGATTCAAGATTACTGATTCCTAAAAATATTTCCCTTTTAGGATTTGGTTCATCAAATTCTGACCTATTCCATAATCAATATTATCTTCATCAAAAGGCAGGTTAGAGTATTCACAAAGAGGTTTTAAAATCGATCTGTATTTTTTTACGAAGTTGATTAATTCTTAGTTCTAGCTGATCTTACGCTTGATTTGTTCATCTCTCTCTCGTATTTATTTGAAATACTGTTTCTATTTCTATGCAAAAATTTATTAGTTTTTCTTGAGTTTATTTTTTAGACCACTTATCTATGTTTATAGTTGTTTTTTCTCAGCCTCCTTTTCCTTTTTAAATTTTAAGTTTGCTTCTTTTTCATCTTTTAATTGTTGATCTAGAGATGAAATATTTCTAACAAGTGTTACCTTCTAAGCCCTTTCTTATTTTAACTTTCTTTCAAGCTCTGCATTTGTTGATTGCAGTTTTCTGCTTTCCTATTTAAGTTTTTCCACAGTAGCCTACAAATTTTGAATTTTAGTTTCGTGGGTTTTCTTTTATGATTGTAGTTTATTGTTTAAAGATTGAATTTGTGTAATTTGATTCTCTTTCTATGTTATTGTATTTTGGAGAAATTTCTTGGTTGTTTCATTTTAACGAATACGTGTTTAAATTATCTTGTCTTTTGATGCTATCTTCTCTTGGTATTATACTCTTAAATTCTATAAATCTTTAGATAGCTTTTAATTTTTATTGTTTAATATTTTGAATTGTTCCTATAAACTTATGATTTTTGTTTTCTAGATGGAGATCTGTTATTTATAAGTCTCTATTTCTTAGTAGTAATTAATTATTTTTTCCTAAAAACTTGTAACGGTATTTCTTTAATATTTAAGCATTTAGTGAGCTTTATCATTTTAATTTTGTACTTATTTGCATTAATATTCTAAATTTTACTTCTTTTTTTATAATTTCTTCCGACTTTATTCGCTCTTTTTAAATTATTACGAAATCTTTTTGTTTTTTTTCTACGATTTTTTCAATTTTTATTCATACTCCAACACCTTTTTTTCTTCATTTTTAAGCATAATTTTATACTCATCTAGTTACTTCTTATGTAGATAATCCTTTTAATCAGATAATTGATTGTTTGACTAAACTGTCATATCCTCTGATTATTTTACTAACTTCTTTGATTTCCTTCTTTAAGGAGTAGTTGGATTTATATCCTAAACATCGAACTATTTTTTTTTCTCTTCATCTAACGTAAACTATGAAGATTTTTTTGATCCTCTCTTGAGTTACTCTATTTGATTGTTTAGCTACTCATTAAGAAATCTCAGTCTTTAATTTTCCAGTTACATTCCACGATACTATTCTATACTGACTGTCTTTTACTCAATTCTCTACTAAAAACAAGATGCTTAGGCGAGTCGAGATGGCTCCTAGCAGACAATAGTCTCGACAAAGTATTATTAGAGATATTAGTTGTTTATTTGGTTTGTAGGTAGAGAGCTTTAGTTTTGTTAATTATGATATTAATATTATTGAGCATCAGGCATTATTGATGCCGTATTATGCCTTTCTTCAAGTTAGTATAGATCTAGAGCTTCCATTTAGTATTACTTGATAGTGTAAAATAATTATATGACAAACTCTTACAAGAAAAATAAATAGAGTTAGAATTGAATCATTACTTTTTTTAGATCAATACATATTGTTTTAAACTTAAACAGTATAAAGACACACAAAATGTTTATGATTCCAATTTTCTTGATTGTATATATTTAAGAGCACTTGCATAAATCAATACTTTTTACTAATCAATTTTCTTTATCAAATAATAAAATCACTTAGAATCTAAAAGAATAAAGGATAGGATAGATTTTTTATCGCTTAAAGTCTGAGCTTGATAAATAATCGTCTTAGAAGATAGTATTAAACAAAATCTAAAAAAGTTAGGAACAGCTAGAAAAAAATTTAACCGACTCTTTTTATAAATCTGAGTTAGCCATTTAGCTATTTGAGATTTCCATTTAAAATTATAAACGTAATTGTTGATAACTAATCTTATGGAGCCAAGACTAGAACAAAATTAAATAACAAAACAGTCTACTCACATCATTGTCCTTTCAAAGAAAATACAGATAAACTCAATCTAACATTAACTAGCTCGAGAATTTTTTTCATGCAAGGATCACTATGAATCAGTCACTTCCATCAAAATAGAAGGTAACTCATATTCTCTATAATTCTGCTAAGAATTCGGCAAATACTCTCCAAAACGAGAAATATAAAGGTAAAATGTTTTTAAAGTAGGATCTCAACATCAATGACATGTTTGTAGCCAGACTCAAATAGGAAATACCAAAATCAATTTAATACATTAGTACAGGTCTCGTAGGAAGCAATCTGCTTCGCCTTGACATTAGCAATAATGCTGTCAATCCATATGGAGCTGAAAGTCTGCTGATTTATCTTAAACAAGCAGCATCACTTCAGGTTCTGCTCATCTATAATTGTGGACTTGGCACTCTAGGAGTTGGTAAAATAGCTGAAGGACTAAAGGGAACTCCATAATTGCGAACTTTATCAATTGGAAGAAATAGAATGGAAAACGCTGGAATTTTAAGTTTGGCATCTAGTCTCCAATATGTTCCAAAACTTGAATAATTGTTTGTCTATCAGAATACTCTTAAAAAATATCACTGCTTTTGAAGTAAATATGGATCAACTTAGGAATCTTCGAATCGCAGTTGGGAAAGAGTTGGCTATAACTTCGCTTAGCTTGAAGAAGAGCTTGCTTTGAGATTTCTTCATGTGATGAAGACCTGTCCCCTTAAAAGATTAGACATTACAGGAAACGATTTTGGCAAAAAGACCAAGAAGGCTTACACAGAGGCTTTTCCTACAGAAGGAGTATTATCTAATTTTGATGACGACTAGGATGAATAAGAAGTACTTAGACTCTTTGAATAGTTAAAGATATGATTTGTGATTACTGGGTATATGTAAAATTTGGTTGAAATATTACTAAATCAAAGGATGTTTTTCACATCAAAATTTACAAAATTATAGAAAAAAGGAAGTATTAAACTCAGTCTTTTGTTTGATAGTTTAAAATATCAATTATAATTATGGAGGTAATGTCCAAATCTCTATTTACACATTTTCCATCTCATTTTTAGTCATTACACACTTACACGATAAACTTTATTCAACCAAATCAATAAATCTTCTTGTCGCCACTTAAACCTCTGGGTTTGGAAAAATAGCTTTTATAATAAATTAGAAATATTTTAAGCATTATGGAGCCTGACTCAACTAAAAGGACTTTCTGCATCCATAACGATACCAACAAACACAAATACAGCAAAACATTAGCGATGAGAATCAAATAACAGCTTAATTTTCCCACTGATTTTGAAAATATCTATACAGATACTGTCATGGACGATGAAAAGAAAGCCAAATTGAAGAGATATTTGCAGCCAAAAGGATAGTGATTTTCCCATTTATTAAACGCTCGAATAAAATATCTTAAATTTTATTTTATTTTTATCGCATTTTTTATTCTTATTATCCATGCTACTTTTGGAAACGAAAAACGATATTTGACTACTTTGAACATAAAAATCTTCAAAATTATACGAAAACCCATCTTTATCACAAAATTTAAGATGCTTAGCCTAAAATTTTTGATATTTCAGCCATAAAATTTAATAATGTAGAGCGAAATCTTTATAT